>Ga0233425_10004612_pt1 | contig 22871 bp, 29 predicted proteins | sample Watercolumn_Towu_2_FD_181712 | JGI IMG/M metagenome (GOLD analysis project Ga0233425, IMG submission 181712) | Freshwater microbial communities from Lake Towuti, South Sulawesi, Indonesia - Watercolumn_Towuti2014_140_MG | ecosystem: Environmental > Aquatic > Freshwater > Lake | place... | reverse complement strand
ATTAGCTTATTTTTAATCTAGACCATTATGGCACAAATTTATTAACTATGACATTTCTATTTTGCTCTTGCTATGACATTATCATTTTGGCGGGACACTCTGAACGTATCATATAGTTCGCCAAAACAAAAAACTTTTTTATTGTTAGCGATTTTTTGATATAAAAATTTTTTGTAAAAACTTTATTATAATTTATTTATATTTTTAATCCTTCGTCCTGTTGAATTTTGGACTTATCAGCACTACTGCTTAATATTAGAATTTGGGAGTGTTGATAAGAACACCCCTTATTAAATTACAATCTACTTACCCAGTTGCATGATGTCTTGTTTTTAAATCAGTGAAAGCGTGCAAACCCAAGAGAGTAGTCTTTAGAAAAGATCATCTTTTTTGGTTTTATTTGTCTGTGTTTAAAGGAAAAAATTTTTCGGCAGGAATTTTGTTTTCGCTAACTTGGTTACTTATATAATTTCTAATATAACCAACTCCTTTGATAAATTCTCCTGTAAAGCCGTTGGAGCATTCGAAGCGTGATACGATGATGTTTTAGGGGTGATTTATAGAAATTTAGTTCGTTTTGTGATATAATAAACATAGATTGTCAATATTTTGATTTAATATATTGTTTGTTTGTTAATTTTAGCGAAAAATATTTACTTATTTAAATACATTAATCCTGGAAAGATTAGCGTAATAATTAAAATTTATGACAAAAAAAGAATGCATAAAATTGATAGAAAAATATTTTGGACCAGCAAGCGCGAAAGTGATGGAATCAATGGAGGAAGAAGAGGTGATAAGTAAAACAAAAGAAAAAATTAAGAATATTTTTGGCGATAATGTTTGCAAAAAAGAATTTGGTGAATAGTGATTTTTTTATTAATTTATTTAAATTTTAAAATTATGAAGTACAAAATTTTAGCTGCAATAATGCCAATGATTATTGCTTTACCTGTTATGGCTGAAGAAGTGGAGGAATTGGAAATGGAAGAATTTTTTTGGGGAGAATTGATAGGCGCGTTAATTGCCATTGTTGCATTGGTTGTTTTTATAAAAACAGCCAAAAGTGCTGGAGGCGTAATTGGTAATATTTTTAAAAAATTTGCAATTGCCATTGGATTATTTACCTTTTCTTTTGTGTTAAGAGCTTACATGGAAATGGTTGAAATGGAAAATGTTTTTATTGCAGAATTATTTTTTGAAGGACCTCTTTATGTTGGTATGATCTTTTTTGCCGCAGGAGCGTTAAAAGCCAAAGAAATATATACTAAATAATTTTCATTTAAAACAATACTAAAATATTTTTTTCAGGCGGTTCGTCTGTTTGCATTTTTTCTTCAAATATTTTATTGATCCATCTTAATAATTACGTTTTTAACATCACTTATCATGCGACTCATATAAAAACACCACTAGAACTAGCGGTGTTTTTATATGAGCTAATTTAATGATTAACTATTTTGCTATGGTTACATTGCCGGTATCATCAATTTTTAATTTTTGTTCACCGGTGTATTTTGTAGCAGTCTTTGTCTCTTTGTTGATTTGTTCAACAATGTCTTCTATTGGAATTCCATTATCATATAAATGTTCAGCCCTACGTTTAATTCTTTTGAACTCCTGTGGGTTATTTCCGTAAATTCTTTCAAGCTCAACAAATGTTTCTTCCAATGTTTCATTATTTTGATTTTCAACTTGAGGGGTTGACTCCTTAGGTTCTGCGACAAGATTTTTATTTTTGTTTTTAGGAAGAAGATCTACAGGACCTCTGCCCTCTTCTTTGACTATTTGATCAAAAATGTTATCACATGAAACGCCATCCATATGTAGTCTTATTGCGCGATTAATGTGTCGTTGTAGTAGTTTGTGGTCGTCACCAAATTCATCACGCAATTCTTCAACAACATCTTTTATTTCTTCTGGGATATTTATTACTTGCGACTCGGTGTTGGTGTCTGGCCGCATTTGTTCTATTGGCATATTTTATTTTTGAGAATTACAAACATAATATTAGTTTTTTAATTCTCTTAATTAAGACAAATATACTTTAATTATAACATAAAAATAAAAGAGCGTTAATATTTTTAACGCCCTGATGTTTTTTAATTAATGTGTGTTCCTGCTTTTATTAACAGGATGGAGTTTTTTATTTCCTCTTTCTCTTGATCTGAGAATTTATCAGTTTTTCCAAATATTTTTTCAGACAAACCTGTTTCTGAAAATTTTTTATAGTACATACTCCAAATGTTTTCCGGTAAAGCGTCTAAAATTAGCTTAACACTCATTTTTCCACCTTTTTCTTCTGCTAATTCACGATGCTTAAATATGAATTTTTCAAAATCTTCTTGTAGCTCTTTGATTAATTCATGTTTGTCATTTTTTTTGTAAATGTTTAAAACAATTTGAAAAAGCTTTATCTGTCTGTTTTCAAACTGGTTAAATAAATATTGATAAAATTCGTTGCGATTTTCATCGTTGATAAAGCTTCCGATTTCTTCCATTGCTTCTCTCCTTATTATTTTTTTTGATAAACCTAGTTTAAAATTTGACAGTTTTACTTAGGGATTGTATTATAGCATTTTTTTAAAATTTGTCAATTTTTATTGAGATAAAAAAATAAAGTATTTATAATAAGTTTTTGATTAAAGACAATATATTTTTACTAATATTGAATAAAAAATAATTAAATTTATAATTATTGTTGGCATGTATTGACATTTTAAAAAATGTTTGTTATACTGATTAATTAACTTAAAAATCAGTCCCCTAAAACTTCGCAAGAATCAATGTAATTTTAAGCGAAGTTTTATTGCATTAATTCTTGTGAGCTTTTAGGGGGCAAAATTAATTTTTTATATAAAAGTTAAAATAACGAGTCAAAATTACGGCTCGTTATTTATTTTTTAAAAATTTTAATAATTTATATTTTTTTTGTTTTATAAATATAACATATTAAAATAATAAAAATAGGCTTAAAACTGTAATAATAAACAAAATATGATAATTTTTGTCAGAACCTCTTGACAATATTTAAAAAGTGCGCTATACTGAAAACACGATCGAGAAATCATCGTTCAAAGCAAAAGAGCTTCTAGCTTCGTCTAATTCACGAGTTGGTGGCAAAAAACAAAAAAAGATAAATCCCATGCTTGTCGTAATGAGATTTAATTCATTATAACTCGTTTTTAGCGGGTTATGCCAAGAACTTTAAAACTATGTATATATTCATCTCCTAAAACTTCGCAAAGATTGGGATATTGAAATAAGATTTACGAATTTAAAAATATATTTCGTGGTCTTGTAAAATATCGTTTACAATTTTAAGCGAAGTTTTTTTGTTATCAAATCTTTGTGAAACTTTAGGAGATGAAATTGTTTTGTTAGCTGGCATATTGCCAGCGCCAACCCACAACCAAAGGAGGCTGCCATGAATAAAATCGCCAACACCCCCAACGTCAACAAGGTCGCCGCTACTCAAAAGGATGAGCAGGAGGGGCATACCTTCTGCGATGTCCATCAAGGCAACGGTCAAGTAGTTAAACACAGTCTCGCACTGCGACGTGTTAATGGTCAGTGGGTTCCCACGACCTGTTGCATCAAGTGTCGAGCAGAGCTGATCCGGGCCGCTAAGACCGAGGGTAAGTTCCTTCCGTTTTATGGATTGGAACAGTCCAAGGCTGAGGCTGCTAAACGCAACGAGGAAAGTTTGAAATATAAGCCCTTCCTTGCTAAGTTTGGCCGAACAGCGCAGACCAAAAAAGAATCACCAAAACCTGAAAAGGTTAAGGTGATCTCTACTCCAGCAAAGTAGAGTTGGTCTAATCGGACTCCCGCCTATCCGATGAAAAACAAACGGGAATACCTTGCTGAAATAATGGGCAAAAGCAAGGTTGCGGTTCTATCATAGCCGCGTAAAATCTAGATCATGTAGTCACCTGACATGTAAAATATTTTGTGGTGAGCCAAGCGAGGAAGCAGAGCCTCGGGCAACACTTGTGCCTTAATTAAGTTTTATTTTGTTGCAGATGTACTAACCTCAGACGGAGGAAATGCTACGATGATCTACTATGTCGTCGATGGCGTTGTCTATACCAGACGCGAACAAGCAATCCGCGTCAAGCAGGGTAAATGACATGCGTCATTCCAGCTGCGCCGAAAGGTGGTAAGCGGGATTAGTCATCCTGGCAACAGAAATGTTCTTTTGACTATTTGAGAGATAAACTTCGCTCTCTTATAAAGTAACCAAAGATTGATTATTTTTTGGAGAAAAAAATGTTGTAAATCATGTGTTTGTTTTTTTGGTGAGACACATGAAAAAGTATAACAATTCATAAAACCTTAATTTAAAAATATGTTTTCATTAACTAATTGCTTCAGAATTGGCAATTGATTAACGGAAATATGTTTAAGTGTCATATTTTCTGGCAATTTTGCAATAATTGCAAAATTGTAAACAAAAAACACTAAATTAAGGGAGCTTGTGGGCTGTTGATTGAGGATACTTCTAAACGATAGGTTTTAAAAATCCCTCAATCTAAAATTGCCAACAGGTTTTTGTAGAGACTGTCGAACGTGGTTACTTCTTTTATGAATTGCCTGATTGAAATTTAATTAGGTAAAAAAACCACCATGTTCACTAATCGTCTTTACAAAGAGCAGACTGCCAACCGAGGATACTTCTAATATTAAAAATTAATGTTCCCCGTTCCTTGGTAATAATTTGTCTGCTCCCCTAGTTTTTTACAATCTATCGCGTATGAATGATTCATGCGCTTTCAATCGTCTAACCCCAATAAAGGAGGACTGCCATGACGAATAATACCCAGAACCACACCAACCATGTCGGTGCTACTTCCTTTCGGAGAAATCTGAAGGAGCAGGTGGTGCAAGTCTTAACTACCAACACTCTGTCGGACACTTACTATGTTAGACAGAATCAGTTGACAGATGAGACACTCGAGGTTGTGCGTCAGATGTGTTCTGTTGATCCCATTTTTCTGGCTAAGGCAATCGTTTATGCCAGAAACTGTGGTTATCTGCAGCTGGTGAATATTACGGCTTTGGCTGTTTTATCGCAGGCTATGGATAAGCGCCCGTTCCAGTGGGCTTTTCCGCAGGTCATTCAGACTCCTGATAATCTCAGCGAGTTTGTCTCCATCTGTCGCTCGAAGCGCATTCGTGCCGGTCTGGGCGGAGTGGCTTTGAAGATGACTAAAGAGTGGCTGGGAAGCTTGAGTGAGTATCACTCGCTTAAGTATTCCGGTGACTCCAGGGGTGTGTCCTTGCGGGACTGCCTCAGAATGGCGCATCCGAAGCCGGCCGATCAGGCGGCAGAAGAGCGTTTCCGCTGGCTAGTCAAGCGTGGTGATGTTTGCCTTAATCCGCGGATTGCTGAGCTCGAAAAGCTTAAGCATCTCAAGAAAGAGACAGATATCATTGGCGTAATCCGGAACGGCGGCCTTCCTTGGGAGGTGGTTATTCCGGCGGTACCGTCCATGACCCTTGGGGTTTGGTTGGAGTTGATGCAGCAGATGCCGTACATGGCATTGTTGCGCCATCTTAATGCCTTGAAGCGCGCTGGCGTGTTTCAGTTCGAGGAAAAAGAGCGCTATGTCGCTGATCGCCTCACTGATACAGTCGCGATTGCTAAGGCCAAGATCCTGCCTTTCCGACTGTTTGAGGCTTGGAAAGCGTTTTCGGCTACTTTTGACGCGAGTCGGATTGTAGTCAGCGCTTTGGAGCAAGCCATGGAAGCATCTTTTATCAATATGCCGGAGCTGAAAGGCTCTGTGGCGATTGGTTCGGATGTTTCCGGTTCAATGTCATCGTGGGTTAGTCCAAAAGGACAGACTCGATACATTGATATTTGCGGAATCTTCACTGCTGCGCTTTTGAAAAAAGCGCAAGAACGAGTAATCGTTCTTCCCTTTGACTGGGAAATAGTAGAAGATCTCCGTATTATGCGTGAAGATAGCATGATGACGACCATTAACAAGTTAGCATCTGTTGGTGGTGGCGGCACAGCTGTTGGAGCGCCTATTCAGTATCTGCTCGATCGTCAGATCGTTGTGGATACCTTTATTGGTATCACTGATAATGAGGACTGGTGCTACGGTCAAAACGAGTGCCATGTCCGTGGATCATTCCTGGATCTTTGGAGAGAGTATCGCAAACGGGTTGCCCCGAATGCTAATGCTTATCTCTTGACTATCGACCCTTGTCGGTGTTCGGTAGCTCCGGACACGGAACCAGGAATTCACTTTATCTACGGTTGGTCGCCGGATGTGCCACGGTACATCGCGTCTGCTCAAAGTGGGCAGAATCAGCTGGACAAAGTTCATCAGATTAATTACAGCCCCGCTCAGGGCTGAAAAAACATAAGAGAGCAGCAAAACTTCGCTCTCTAATAAAGTAATCAAAGATTGATTATTTTTTGGAGAAAAAATATAATTTAAAAAGGAGGCGTGTCATGCGCGACAAAAAAAATGCAGCACTTGAGCGGCAGAGGCGGAAAGTTGGCGCACGCGAAAAGCGCACTGGTGATCCATTGTCTTGGCAAGAAATGGAGGCTATCAATAAGCAACCAGTGGTGTGCGCAGAGTGTGGCGAGAGTGAATGGATTTGCTCGAGCCTTTGTCCGGATTGTCCGGGACTTTGTGAGCTGCATTGCAAACTTAACTAAGGAGGTGTAAAATGAAACAAAAAAAGAAGATCAAGAAGTTTAAATTACCACCTGAGGCTGTAAATTCTTTGCGGCACAAAGGCGGCCCACATTCATCCAAGAAGGGTGAGCGGGGATACAATCGCAAAAGAGATAAAAAATCTCATATCCAAGACTGATTCAAAAATGAATTAGTCTTTTTAATTAAATATATGTAATTTTGTATATTATTTTTTTTATGTTATAATAATAATAATAACTTCTAGAGATTATAATTATCTGACAATATAAAATTTAATTAAATAAATTGTAAAATTTATGGAGTCAATTTTAGAACTCTTTGGGTATACTAATACCTTCACGTGGCTGCTTGCCGCCATAGCAGCATATAAATTTAGCGGAATTTACGATGTTCAAAATAAGGGCTGGATCATGGTAATGATTGGCAGTATCCTTATGTTGGTTAGACAAGCAGTGCAGCATTTACCGAATTATGACACAAATTATTTAATGCAGGTTGTTCGTTTTGGAATCGGTATAGCAAGTGGCATTATTTTGGCTTATGGTTTTTATACATTATTTAAATTACTTAAAAAAATACAATCACTATAAATATATGATAAAATTTATTAAATATAAAATTTTACCCTTGTTGGTTTTTTTAGTAAGCGTCACACCAGCGCTTGCTGCTACAAAAGACACAGTAAATAAAACCAGGATTGCTGAAGATGCTGTTTGGTCTATAGCTTTTCTTTTGTTAATAGTTTTGTCTTACTCTTCGTATAAATTTATGAAAGGCGGAATGCAAGGTGTTTCACGTGGGTATATGGTTTTATGTGTTGCTGGTGTAACTGGATTTTTGTGGAAATTTATTGGATTAATTAAGAGAGCAGGAGGATATAAAAAACCAGAATGGTTTTTTGATGTTGTAAGAGAAGGTTTTGAATCAGCAACCGGATTAATTCTTGGAATAGGATTTATAATTTTATTTTTTGTAATAAAAAAGAAAAAATAAATTCTTTAATTGTAAAAATAGATATAAAAAACGAGTTGAAATAATAACTCGTTTTTTTAATATAATTTTTATATTAAAAAACCCTCGATTTTTTTCGAGAGTTGTTTGTTTTATATTTGTATTGCAGAAACTAATCCAACAAAGTCATAACGAAAATTGTTAGAATAGTCATCAACCATAAGACCACCACGAATGGTGTCTCCTACGCAAAAGCAATTTTTTTCAGATCCAATCGAAGATGTTCGAATATAACATCTGGAAAAAAGCAATTGCTTGTGCAACGCTTTAAAAAGTGCAATCATCCAACTAATATCAGCGGCATTGGGTATGTATTCATTTGATTGAAGCAATTCTTTTTGTTCCAGCAATGTTTTGTTAAAAGATTTTTGAGATGGTTCTTTTTGAATAATTAACCAGCCAGTGCTTGTTTTGTCGGTGCAAGGAAATTTTATCTCCTTGTGGTCTGAATCAAAACGAGGACGTATGTCTAAAAAACTACTACGAATATCCATAGCAGATATCGGCTTTGGCGGGCTTGCTAATAATGTTAAATTATTTGCCTTAAACCATTCTAAGCGATTGTTTAAAGATAAAAAGGATTGATGAAATTGTTCAATAAGTTCTGAGTTGTAAAAGCACCTCGCATCATAGTCCATGACGTCTTCTGGTGGAATAAAGTTTTTTCCCAGAATTTTTCTCGCCAAACTATAATCTAGTATAGGTTTTTGTGTTTTTTTACTTTCAAACTGAGGACAGCCATTTTTTAAATATTCAGCTAAATTTTTTCTAGCCACAGTGTTATTAATCGAATCTTCAATATTTTTTAATAAAACTCCATAACTTACCATGCTGCAATAAAAATCTGACAGTAGTTGTTCAATGTATTTATCCAAGGTATACCTCCTTTTGTTAAAATTATATTGGATTAGTTGTTAAAAGAGCATTTTTTCTAAAAATATTAGATTAATGTTTTATTTTAATTATTAAAACAGAATTTGTCAAATGGAAATATTATTAAAAAGAAAAAAGGGGCCTACCTGGATAAATACATTTTTTAATATATTTATTCAGGTAAACCCCTGTATAATCTTGGCATTTATGCCAATAGTTGAATTGTAAACACCATTAAATAGGTGTAAACAGTTGCAACTGTGATTGCAATCATTGCAAAATCTGCATTGAAAACATGGGGATGAGCAGCATTTTTACAATCTACTGCAACATTGTTGTTTTCCATAGATTTTTTGTTTTTATTTTATAAATGTACAAATAAATGTTATTAAACATTACAATACTAAGTATATCACAAATAAAGAATTAAGTCAATTGTGGATAAAATAAATTAGCTAATATTAAATTAAATTATCTTTTTAAAACAATATTAGGGGCAATAATTTTATAATACTTTTATAATGTTTTTTTAATATTTTTTAATATTTTTAAAAAATGTTATAATTAGTCATATTTATTAACATATTTTTATATTTATGAATAAGAAGATACTTTTTTTATTAATGATTGTTTTTTTAAGCACTGGTTGTGTGCATCAGAAAGAAAATAAGTATAATCTGAATGAACATGATAAAGGTGAAATCATGGGTGTGAATAATGAAACATCGACAATGGATATGGAATCAGGTGATTATCACGAAACAAAAATTACAGAAATAACTTTAGTGGATTTGATAAAAGATTTATTTGCTAAAAAGTATAATTTAAATTCATCTAATTTTGAAATTATAATTGAAGATGAAATAAATGATTTTGCCAGGGGAAAAGTTTTAGTTGGCGGACAGGCCGGTATTTTTTTAGCAGCCAAAAAGAGCGAAGAGTGGAATATTATTTTCGATGGTAGCGGATCACTAAATTGTTCAGTATTAAAAGAGTATGATTTTCCAATATTACTAGCAGAGGGGTGCTTTGATGATTTACAAAAAGCACAGTTTGAAAATTGCAGCAATCTTGATTTAACTTCTTATAAGGTAGAAGAAAAAAACAACAAAGAAAATATTAATCAAAATGCTTTATCAGAAGATATAGAAATAAAAAATAGTCGTTATGAAATTTATAAAGAAAAAATAAATAATCAAAAAAATCTTGGTGTTGATTTTTTTCAAAAATACAAAATTATAGAATGGCCTTGTGGGAAGGATTGTTTCGATCATGTAGCAGTAGATGTTGAAAAAAATAAAATTATTCAATATGGACCAATTTCAAAAAGTAATTTGCAATATTCAATTGACAGTTCTTTGGTGAAAATTGATAATAATTATTATAATTTTAAAAATGAAAAACTAGAACTTGTATGTAATGACAAGCTAATAGTTTCTACTGAAGATAAAAAGGATAGCTCATTGGAGGATGGTAATGTTTTGGGTGCTTATGAAGAAAAAGAAATCAAGAAGATTAATTTATCCGTTCAGAGTATTAATCAATAATTAATATTAACAATGTAACTTAATGAGGACTCAGTCAAAACAAAAACCGTCAAATTGATTGACGGTTTTTGAAGGGGTTAGTGTTTTATTTTTTGAATAAAAAAAATAACCAAAAATATTAAACTGAGATGGGGAACGAAAATCATCAATGAGGTGATGGGTGAGGTGATTTTTTTCATGGCTGCTCTCCTTGTGTTTTTTTGTTCTAAAAATAGCCAGTTGACAAATAACTTAGAAGTATAGCACAAGAAAGAGTTGTTGTCAATCGTTAGTTGGAAAAATTGTAATATATATATAATTATTATATTTTTATGGAATTAAATGGTTTAAAAGAAATTTTAAAAAAAGAACTAAGTTTTAGATATAAACAAGTAGAAAAAGCAATTTTTCAAGACTTTATTAGTAATTGGAGCGAGGCTACCAATTTGCCAAAGAAATTAAGAGATGAATTAAATGAAAAATGTTCACTGGAGATTGTGGCTGAAGTTTTTGTGTCTAAAAAAAATACCAAAAAAACTTTGATTACTCTAAGTGATGGTTTAAAAATAGAGTCCGTTTTAATGCAGCATAAAGATGGTCGCAATACTGTTTGTGTTTCTTGCCAGGTGGGATGTCCGATGGCATGTGATTTTTGCGCGACTGGCTCCTTGGGGTTTAAGCGTAATTTATCTTCTGATGAAATGCTCTTACAAGTTATTTTTTTTGAAAGACTTTTGCAAAAACAACAAAACAAAGAAAGAGTAACCAATGTTGTTTTTATGGGAATGGGGGAGCCGATGTTGAATTTGGAAAATATTTTAAAAGCGATTGATAGTTTAAATGATAAAAATAAATTCAATATTGGCGCAAGAAAAATTTCTATTTCAACCGTTGGAATAGTGGATGGAATAAAAAAAATAGCAAAATATGACAAGCAGATAAATTTAGCTATTTCGTTGCATGCTGCTAATGATAAAATTAGAACAAGTTTTATTAAAACCGGAAAGGGAAATAATATAGAAAAAATATTAAAAGCAGTAGATTATTACATTGAAAAAACTGGACGCAAAGTTATGTTTGAATATTTAATGATTGATGGGGTGAATGATTCGGAAAAAAGTGCCAATGAGTTAGCCGTGTTATTAAAAAAACCGTTATACATGATTAATTTGATTCCTTATAATGTTACATTTGATAAATTTAAACCATCGTCTAAAGAAAAAATAGAAAAATTTAAAAATATTTTAATCAAGTACGGGATCGAAACAACTCAAAGAGAAAGCTATGGCGGTGATATTGGCGGAGCTTGCGGACAGTTGGCTGGAAAAAAATAAATAAATTTATAATTTAAATATTTTAAATTAATATACAAATATCGTGATTATTTAATTGCTGGATTATCTACTTTTGATATTTGTATTTAGGTTTAGAATTAAATCGTTAATATGTCTAAAAATTTTAATGATCAAAATTTTCAATCAGAAGTAATTGAAGTTTCAAAAACTAAACCAGTATTGGTTGATTTTTTTGCAAACTGGTGCATGCCATGTCGCATGCAGGCTCCAATCATTGATGAGGTGTCAGAGCTTATGAAAGATAAAGCTTCTGTTGGTAAGCTTGATACCGAGGAGGCGCAAGAAACAGCTACAAAATATAATGTAATGAGCATCCCAACATTAATGATTTTTAGAAATGGAGAATTAAAAGAAACAATGATGGGAATGCAGCCTAAAGAAAGTTTGATTGAAATTTTAAAAAAATATATCTAATTAGAAAAAATAAATAAAAAACTCGAAATTTAGTTCGAGTTTTTTGTTTTAAAAAAAGCCATTTTTAGCATAAAAAAACATAATTTTACTATTTTGTCCAGAATTTGACATGTTTAGTTGACAAAATATTTTTTTTATGTTAGTTTGTGAAATGTTATTTTAAGGAATTTTCTTAAAATAACGAGTTAAAAAGGGCAAAGTATTAGCCCAAATTTTTTATTTTTTAACAACTAGAACCTTACAATTTAATAAAATATTTTAAAAGGAGAAAGGGATGAAAAAGGACTTGTATAAAATTCTAGGAGTAGACAAGGGGGCGACAGTGGCTGAGATTTCAGCCAACTTTCGCGATTTGGCAAAAAAGTATCATCCTGATATTGCTCGAGGAGACACAGCTGAAAAATTTATCGAGATTAAAAAAGCTTATGAAGTTTTAAAGGATCCGGTTCGGCGTTCTGAGTATGATCGAGTCGGATTCAATGATGAGGTAGATAATCCAATTGATGCTTTGAGGGAAATTATTTTTGATTTTACAAAACCTTACCAAAAACAAGGAGGAAGTTGTTATGACAAAAAAAAGTGTTGCGCCTAGTATTAAGACGATTGCCCAAGAAGCGATGTCAATGCTTATTGACATTCAAAGACTGGGATCAGATGAACGAAGGGAACAAACTATCCAAAGCTATTTGGAAGTAATTAAGCTGGATCCCGATTTGGTCAAGTTTTCACCACATTATGCCGTTGTTTGTTTGCTTGATAATATTATTTTTCACGACAAAATGAAGCTTTTATCCGAAAAGGAGTTCAGAAATCCGAACTCCATCAAGTGGCAAATGTTGAGTGAAAATTTTGAATTATTGAACGATGGCCAAGGGGTGGTGTGTGTGTTGTCTGACAGCAAGAACGATTCATTACTGAAGAAGGTTGTGCTCTCGACTTATGTTGTAAAAAATTGCCAAGATTTTAATATTGGCGGCGTGTTTTACAAGAAAGAAGACAGTGAAGATGATGTTCAATTGGGATTGGATGGTTCAATTAATTATTTGGACGATAATTTTTAAAAAGGAGATCCCGATGAATATTATTAAGGCCAATAGAAGCAAGAAAATTGCAAAGATAAAATCCTTAGCAGAGAGTTCACCGCGCACAGCTGATAAGGTTATTCAGTTGATTGCTGATAATATCGGCGATGAGGCAGTAGCCAAGATTGTTGGCGAGTTGTCGCCAGTTGCTCTAAACAGTATTTTTGATGAACACGATGAAACCGGAATGAGTACCGCGATTATGCTTGCGCCGCCGCAAAGTATTGTGGAAGCATTATTGTATCGTGTGGCGGAATTTGGTTGTGTGGATGACAAAAGGGGGTTTGAGTATTTTACCAATCTCGATCAAATGCTTTTGGATTTTTTTGCCTGCCTCTTTTTTGTTAATGATGATAGGCAAAGACAATTCAATATCTTGCAATCCATTGTAGATGATGAATTGGCCGCTGTTTGTCTCATTTTTCCTTTTCCGGAAGGATGGAAATCCAAGAGGGAAAAAGAAATCGAAATCGAATTTCACAACAATCTGGATCCGGATATTGATCCCTTGGAGAGATTGGACGATGAATTAAGTGAAGAAGCTCAAGAAGTTGAAATGATTGAAGAAAAGAATTACAAAGAAAAACAGCTGAACCAACTTCATGAATTACTGGTATCTTATGGCATTTGGGACCAAATAAGGCATCTGCATCGCGGAGATATTTATCTCATCCGGGAAATTCGAGATGAGCAATTAGAAAAAAGCGTTCAGCATAATAAATATGCCAACGCCTTTAACCTCTAGGAGGAAAACCAATGAAGGGACTGGTTCGCGCAGAAACCTGTCCCTTTTTCTTTCAGGCTATTAATTGTGGGATTGACGAAGGTTTTTTGTCTCAGTCCTACTATGAAAAGTTGGAAGAGGAAGGGGCGCAGATTAGTTTTCAGTTTGCTAAGCTTCTGAATTATCGAGTATCTAGCCGAGCTTCGCTAGAGCAGGCGGCTTGTATTTTTTTGGGCATGATGGAATTTTCTCTGCTTCAGCAATCAAACAAGGTTATTGAAAACGCGGCCGAGATTTTGCGAAATTCAACCTTGGCGGAAGTTTTCAATTTTCCTTGGAAGAAAATTATTGGTATATCTGGGGGAAAAAAATTAAACAATGAAGCCAAAGAAATAATGGAGTCATTTGCCCTCAAGCCCGGAAGACCGTGGTTTGGACAGATTGAATACTACAAAGCGATCAAGGAAAAAGAAAAAAGCCAAAACCGAAAAGAAGTTTTTGTTTGGTTTCGCGAGCAAAGTCCAGCATTGTATAGTGGTATTGTGGAATTTTTTCAGCAAAGCAAAGACTCCCCCAAGGAGTTTTTGTATGAGAAAATGTGTCATACTATTTTGATTGGCGCGCTTTTTTCTAATAGTTTCTGTTTTCCCTTGAGGAATAAGTTAAAATTCGACATTTATGAATCCTTGAAAAAAGGAAATTGTTTATCTTTGGCTGATTGGCGCATCAATAAATATTTGGCCAAAGTTCCTGAGTCAGTGCGGACAGAATTGGGAAATCATTGGGAGGTGCTCAAGACGTCTATTTTGCCAAAAATGATTGAAGCGTCTCAGAATAATCAGGTTGTCGAAATAAAACAGTATTTTAATTATTTTCAATTCTCAGAAAAGATTAGCGATGTTTGTGATTTCTTTTTTGAAATTGAAAAAGGGCATCCCTTGAATTATTTTTTGAACATTCTTTCAGTAAGGAATTTGAATGCAGAAGAAAAGATGGGACTGGTCAATTCTTTGTCTGAGACTAGGCCCAAGGCTGACGATTTGATTACTGTTTTGGATAAAATTGATTTCGATCTTTTAAAAGGTAAAATTCCCTGGCATCGAATGAGTTACAATGAGGTAATTAAGGTTTATTCTGCCAACGAATTTCAAGGCATTGTTAAGGAATTGTTTGAGGATATTTTTGCTTCCTGGGAACAGTCCAAAATTGACTGGAACAGTGTCCCTTGGAGAATTGCCTTAAATATGTTTCGTGAACTGTCTCCGGAATCAAGGCGTTGTTTGATTAATAAAAAAATTAGAATTCCGACCAAGGTTTTGGTAAATCACGGAGATATGACTATTTTATTAACCAATGATAATAAGTGGTATGATGTTTGGTTGGAAACGGTTGACAAAATGGATCTCTTCGCGCGAATTTTGTTTTTGAGCCAAAGGTATCTTGGCATCAAAAGACAAGCAGCTATTCTTTTTTTAGCAATGGTTGCCAAGAGAATTGTTAAAGAAAGAATAAGAAGAGAAAACAAAACTCCCAAGGAAAAGTTTTTTGACATCGAGACTAAAACGATGTTGAGCGAACTTTTCACCAAGGAGGAGTTTAAGGAATTTGAGAAGAATTTCAAAAATTGTTGTTAAACTCAACCCAAGCGTTCCGCTTTTAAAGTGGAGCGCTTTTTTATTTGTTTTTTTCTTTTTTAAATAGTATAGTGTTATTAGAAAATTTTATTAAATAGCGTATTAAAATGCCAGAACTTCCAGAAGTACAAACCATTGTTAGTGATTTGAAAAATAAAATTCTTAATAAAAAAATTATTAAGGTTGATATTTTTTTGAAAAAAATTATTAAAAACAAAACAAGCATTTTTTGTAATGAGTTGGTTGATGGCAGAATTGTTGACATACAAAGAAAAGGAAAATTAATTATCATGAAGCTGTCTACTGGAAAATATTTATTAATTCATCTGAGAATGACAGGACAATTAATTTTACAAGCAAAGAATAAATTATTGGCAGCAGGTGGACATAGTCAGAATAGTTTACTTGTTAATTTGCCGAATAAATACACCCATGTAATTGTAAGGTTTAAAGATTTTTCTTTGTTTTATAATGACTTAAGACGTTTTGGTTTTTTGCAAATAGTAGATATTAAAAAAAAGGAAGAATTATTGTCTAAAATGGGCATGGATGCCATGGATGTTGATTTTGATTTGGAATATTTTGAAAAAATAATAAAAAATAAGAAAAACAATATTAAACAATTTTTATTGAATCAAAAATATATTTCTGGTTTGGGTAATATTTATGTTGATGAGATTTTGTTTGCTTCTGGTGTTAATCCAAGTAGAACCATGGATAAAATAAAAAAAGAAGAAATTATTTTGATTTTTAAGAATATAAAAAAAATATTGTCTCAAGCCATTAAATATCGCGGAACAACCTTTAATAATTATCGCGATGCAGAGGGAAGAAGGGGTGATTTTGTTTCACGGTTGCGGGTTTATGGACGAGAAAGAAAAAAATGTTTCATTTGCGGAGATATTATCAAAAAAAGCAGAGTAGCCCAAAGAGGAACTAGTTATTGTCCAACATGTCAGAGGGTTTGATTTTTATTTTTTTAATTTGTATTTAACAATAAATTTATATATTATTAAAACAGGAATTTAACCTTGGTTATAAAATATTTCAATATTAATAGTTCGCATGACCTGGATTTATAATTTTGGGTTAGCGAAATGAATAATCTATGTTAGGAAAAAAAACTAAAAAAAATTTAGAAGATGCCTTTGCTGGTGAATCAATGGCAAGAAATAAATATACATACTTTGCTAAAGTGGCGCGAGAAGCTGGATACATTCAAATTGCTAATATCTTCGAAGAAACAGCCAATCATGAAAAGGAACATGCCAAAAGATGGGCTAAACAACTGGGATTGATTGGAGGTATTGAAGAGGTGTTGCAAGCTGCCATTGATGGCGAAACACATGAAACAGAAGAAATGTATCCTCGTATGGCTGAAGAGGCCAGAGAAGAGGGACATCATGATATTGCTATTATTTTTGAAAAAGTAGCTGAAGCGGAAAAAATGCACCAGGAAAGATATCAGCTTCTTTTGGATAATATTAAAACTAAAACCGTTTTTAAAAAAGATGAATCTAAAAAATGGAAATGTGGAAATTGCGGTTATGTGTTAAATAGTGAAGAAGCTCCCAATAGATGTCCGGCCTGTGATCATGAACAGAAATATTTTGAATTGTTCACGGAAAATTATTAATTATTTTAATAATATGATTCAATTAAATCAAGTGTATAAATGTAATGTTTGCGGCAACATTGTTGGCGTTTTGCATGGCGCGGAAGGGGTTCTTGTTTGTTGTAAAAAAGAAATGATTTTACAAGAAGAAAATATTGTAGACGCTTCACGCGAAAAGCATGTTCCGGTAATAGAAAAAATTGAAAATGGATTTAGGGTGAAGATCGGCGAAATTAATCACCCCATGGGAGAAGGACATTATATTGAATGGATTGAAATTTTGGTTGATGGCAGAGTTATTCGTAAAAATTTAGATCCAGGAGATGAGGCGATTGCGGATTTTTGCACGGAGGCGCAGGTGGCAACAGCCAGGGCTTATTGCAATCTTCACGGTCTTTGGAAAAAATAATTTTAAAGCGTTTCTGTGTTTATTGGGAACGCTTTTTAAGATTTTTATATTTTTTTGTAAAATGTTATAATTATTTTAAAGCATAATAAACATTTTTAAATATAAAAAATAAAAATATGAAAAAAAAGAAAGTAGCGATTTTTACTTTTACTTGTGATGAGGGATGCAGTATTTATTTAATTGAAATTTTTAATAAAAAATTGATGGGATGGTTGGAAAAGATGGAATTAGCTTATTTTTTGTCCATGGCTGACAAGCGAGATGATGAAAGTATTTTTGACATTGTTCTTGTTGAGGGAGCAATTACTACTTTTAGAGACTTAAAGGAAATTAAAGAAGTAAGAAAAAGGTCAAAAATTTTGATTGGTATGGGAAATTGCGCTATTACAGGGATGCCGACTTGTCAAAGAAATAATTTTAATGAAAAACAATTAGACGAAATAGAAAAAGATTTAAAACGTTTCGATTTTCTTCCTAAGTGTCAATCGATTAAAGAGGTGGTTAAATTGGATGATGAGATTCCGGGGTGTCCGATTGACGAACAAAAGTTTATTGAAGTATTTGAAAAATATTTATAAAGCTAATTTGTGAATAAAAAAAATGCAAATAAAATAATTTGCATAATTTACAGAATTCACATTATATTTTATGCATACTTGCGATTTGGATGTATCAATTAATCGTTTGTCAAAAATAGAAGGTCATGCTGATTTAGATATAAAAATTAAAAATGGCCAAGTGGAAAAAGTTGACTTGAGAGTCATGGAAAATCAACGTTTTTATACGCAGTCTGTTAAGGGTAAGCCAGCTTTGTCTGTTCCTCAGTTGGTTTCTCGTATTTGTGGAACGTGTTCGGTGGCGCATCTTACTGGTTGCATTGAGGCGGTTGAAAAAACTTTAGAAATAAAATCAAGTGAACAAACAATGATTATGCGCAAATTAATGATGTACTCATTGATGATTCGTGATCATGCTTTGCATCTTTATTTTTTTGTTGCTCCCGATATTTTTGGCGTTGATTCAGCATTGGAAATTACTGATTTATCAGAAGAGCAGATTTATGCAAAATCAGGAGTAAAAGGCATTAGTGGAAAAGAAATAGTTCACGAAGCGTTGCATGTTAAAGAAGCTGGAAATAATTTATCCAATTTGATTGCTGGTCGATCTGTGCACGCTCCTTATGAAATTGTTGGCGGATTTTCAAAAGAAGTTGATGTGGCAAAAATTCCAGCCATGATTGATGAATTAAAAAGTATCAAAGAATCTATTGTCCATTTGGCGGAGATTTTTTATAATTGTCATTGGAAATTAAAAAGAAAAACTAATTTTGTTGCTTTGGCTACTCCGGATTTTTCTTTTTTGGAAGGTGTTATTTGTTCATCTAATGGGGCTTGCATTAAAGAAGAAAATTATTGGGATCATTTGCATACAGTAGTACTTCCATACTCACAAGCCAAAGGATTCGAGTTTGAGGGTAAAGAATATATGGTTGGGTCTTTGGCTCGTTTGAATTTAAATAGGGAAAATTTACACAAAAGCACCAAAACGAGCATGAAAAAATACCTAGATATTTTTCCTTCAGAAAATATTTATCATAACAATTTAGCGCAAGCTATTGAAATTATGCACTCCATTGATCACACTATAGAAATACTGGAATCATTTAAATTCAAAAAAGAAGAAATTAAAAAACCACTCAAACAAGACGGTGAAGGAGTGGGAGTAATAGAGGCGCCTAGAGGAACTTTGTATTATTGGATAGGAATAGAAAAAGGCATGGTTCGTTATGCTAATTTGGTAATACCAACAGCGCAGAATTTGGTTAATATGCGAGAAGATGTGCGCCAAGCTGTTTCTGGAATATGTGATTCTGGAATTGAACCGCACAAGGAATGGGAATTAAAAATAAAAAGAGAAGTGGAAAAAATTATTCGCGCTTATGACCCTTGTATGTCATGTGCTTCGCATTTTTTGAAAGTTAATTGGATATAGTTTTTTTATTTTTTCAACAAGCTGCTTTAGGGCGGCTTGTTTTTTTATTTTCATTGGTACGCAAAAAATAGTAATTTTTTTTAATTTTCCAATTTTGTGAAGTAATCTTAGATTAAAGCCCAAGTCAAAATCATGCATAGAATATTTTTTTTCAATTTGAATTTTATCAATGTCTGTTAAAATTTTTACCTCATTTATTCCTTCAACAGTATCAATTAACACAAGCTCGTTATTTTCAAGCGAAAGATTTTCATTAGGATCCTGATGAATAAAATTAATAGTGGGAAAAATTTTTTCAAGCTCGGCTTGTAATAAAATTGGTGTATTATCAAAATCAAGAATTTGATTGCCAAAGATGTAAATTTTAGAAATATGTTTTTTCATAATAAAAAAGCACTATGATATAGTGCTTTGTGCTGAGGTGAGTATTTTTTTGGGAAGTGTTTTTGGTGTTGAGTTTGATTTTTTTCTTACCCCCAGATAGCCATGTTTTTTATTTTGCGAACGAATGATTTGTTGCAATTCATTTTTGTACACACCTTCATCAATAACGCAAAATAATCTTGAACCAGTAGTGATATTGGAAATGGTTTGAATAGATTTTCTTAACACAACAAGGTTATTTCCATAATCTGGATAAAAAGCAAAACCAGTTCCCTCCCATTGTCCCTTGGTGAACATATTGCTCTCGTAAATTTCTACGATAACACCCCTCAAAAGAACTTTGTCTGGCAGACTTATTAAAGCTCCACACATAGGTTGTCTCCTTTTTTGAATTTTATTGTTCTGTTTTTATTATAACAAAGAAATAAAAAAAGTAAATTATTTGCTTGATGAGCAAGATAAATGTTATTATATTAAATAAAAGATTTGATTAATGAAAAAATAATTAACTTTATGTTTAAGATAAATAATAAGCAAAAAAATGTTGTTTTTTGGGCAGGAATTTTACTTCTTGTTAGTTTTTTGATTGGATTTTATTTAATTAAGAATCGTCAAGATACAGAAATTAAACCAAAAACGTATAAGCCATTTAATGAAATGGTTTTTAGTTTTCATCAAATTTATAAAGAAGCATTGTTTCTTGTGGAGCAGCAAAAAATTGACGAATCAATTAATGCTGCTACGCAAGCACTTAAGTTGTGGTTGGAAATTGAAGAAGGATATGGAAAAAATCAACCATCAAATTATGTTAAAACAAAAAATTGGACCAATGAATTAAATTATATTTCAGATTTACAAGGCAGGGCAATTAGTTTGATTAGGGATAAAAAATTTCTAGAAGCCCATGAAGAATTTGAAAAAATTAGAAAGAAATTATATGAAATTCGTAGAGAAAATAATATTTTTAATATTAGTGATGCTTTTTTTGACTTAGAAAATGAAGTAATGAAAATAGCAAATGCTAAAAATCGGCAGGAGGCTATGACTTTTATGCCGCAATTAAAAATTTATTTTGTTGAGCTTAAGTCTTTTATGATTGAAAATCAAGAATATCAAAAAACCCTAGATGAAATTACGAGGGCGGTTAGCGAATTGGACAATTCTTCTGATAAAACTTTTTATAAGTACAAGGATAATTTAAAAAACGTATTTATGAAAGCGTACTTGCTTTGGGGTTAGTTATAAATTTTTACTTTTTGGCTAATTTTAAATAAAAATATTATATTTTTTATTGACTGAAATTTAAAAAAATGTTATTGTATGTTTATAGTATTGCTATAACTATGTGATTGAAAAATAATTTTTAAACATATCAAAGACTATAATTATCGATTAAAAAAGAAAGGCAATAAAAGTGATTTTTACAAATCTATTTTGAATTTTTTGGCAACCGTTTTAGTTTTTCTTTTTGGATTTTTGGGAATAGTTAAAAATTTTCTATTTTTTTTATCGCGAAAAATTATTTTTTTACCAATTAGAACTATTGTCAGATGGTTTTTTTATAATGTCTTTATTAAAATTTATTTAATATATCTATCATTTTTAAAAAAAATAGGTATTAGCGGCTTGGGCGTTAATTTATTTTCAATTTTATTTAATCAAAAATTAGTGCATGTTTTAGTGGTAATTCTTACGATATCGGTAATGTTTGTGAATCTTACCTCCAAAACGCAGGCTGATAATCAAGTTAATGATATTAAGGACACAATAATTGCTCAGCTAATTAAAAGTGAGTTTAGTGATTTGCCAGAAGAAGATCAATTAGTTATTGAGACCTTTGATAAAGAAGCGGTTATTACTGATATTCATCAATCGTATTTAGACAATTTGTCTGCTTTTAAGCCGCAATTAAAAGCTTCCTTGGGTGAAGAAGAGACAATAGATGAATTATTGGATGACAAGGGTAGTTTGGTAAGACGAGATCAAGCTACAACTAAAATTTCAAAAAAACCAAGAGAGAAAATTATTAAGTATATTGTTCAAAGCGGTGATACCATAAGCACCATTGCTGAAGAGTTTGATATTTCAGTTAGCACAATTCTTTGGGAGAATGAATTAACTGCTTATAGTATTATCCGTCCTGGCAAAGAATTGGATATTTTGCCTGTTTCCGGCATAACGCACGTTGTTAAAAAGGGGGAAAATGTTGGCATTCTTGCCAAAGAATATAGCGTTGAAGAAGCAGAATTAATTAAAATTAATAAATTAGAAAACGAAAAACTTGCTATTGGGCAAAAAGTTATTATTCCTGGTGGAAAGAAAGTTTATCAATCGTATACACCAAAAACATATACTGGCTATACAGCTATTAAAGAATTGGTTACCACTCCACCGGCATCCAAGGTTACGCTAGGAAATAAAATGCAATGGCCAACAGTTGGGAATAGAATTACTCAATATTATTCCTGGAAGCATCATGGTCTTGATATTGCGAATAAAATTGGAACTCCTTTGTATGCTGCTGATTCTGGAGTAGTTGAAGTTGTTGGCTGGGGCACTGGTTATGGTAATCAGATTTTAATTGATCATGGTGGAGGAAAGAAGACTCGCTACGCGCATTGTTCTAAATTTTATGTTAGTGATGGTGAAAAAGTAAAAAAAGGTCAGGCAATTGCCGCCATGGGTTCAACTGGTTGGTCAACTGGGTCGCACATTCATTTCGAAGTAATAATTAACGGAGTTAAATATAATCCTTTAAATTATATAAGGTAATTTAATAAAAAATATGAATATTATCATTGGTTTAATTTTAATTTTTATCGGGTATACGCTTTTGGCAAAAACTGAAGGATATTTAAGCAATTTTGGAAGAATAGAGTTTTTTGAAAAATATTTAGGATCTAGTGGCGGTTCGAGGTTGGGCTATAAATTTGTTGGAATTTTGTTTATAACAGGAGGAGTTTTTGCGATTACTGGATTATGGTATAATTTTTTGACTTGGCTATTTAGTCCTTTAACGAAATACAATTAAGTAGTTAGCTCTGTCCCGCCAAAATGATAATGTCATAGCAAGAGCAAAATAGAAATGTCATAGTTAATAAATTTGTGCCATAATGGTCTAGATTAAAAATAAGCTAATTTAGACAAAAATATGGACGAAAATCAACTA
>Ga0233425_10004611_pt1 | contig 22874 bp, 15 predicted proteins | sample Watercolumn_Towu_2_FD_181712 | JGI IMG/M metagenome (GOLD analysis project Ga0233425, IMG submission 181712) | Freshwater microbial communities from Lake Towuti, South Sulawesi, Indonesia - Watercolumn_Towuti2014_140_MG | ecosystem: Environmental > Aquatic > Freshwater > Lake | place... | reverse complement strand
GTTAACATCGCGGCCTGCTCGCTGGGCGGCGCGCGCGCCTGCCTCGACGCCGCCAGGGCGCACATGGCCGAGCGCAGGCAGTTCGGCAAGAAGCTCGGCGAGTTCCAGGCCCTCCAGTTCATGGCCGCCGACATGGCGACGGAATTGGAAGCCGCGCGCCTCCTGGTGCACCGCGCCGCGCGTTCGCTCGACGACGCCGACCCCGACGCGACGATGCACTGCGCCATGGCCAAGCGCTTCGCCACCGACAAGTGCTTCGAGATCGCGGACCGCGCCTTGCAGCTGCACGGCGGCTACGGCTATCTCAAGGACTTCTCGGTGGAGCGCATCCTGCGCGATCTGCGCGTGCACCGGATTCTGGAGGGCACCAACGAGATCATGCGCCTGATCGTCGCGCGCCGTCTCTTGCGCGACAGCAATTGAATTTCCCGTTGTTTGGTATGGAACGCGGCGTGTTGGAAACGGATCGAGCGCACCAATTTCCGTCCCCCCTCCCCCCGAGGGAGGGGGACAGGGGGAGGGGGCCGTTCGCGATCGATGTTACCCCTCCCCTTAACCCCCTCCCGCAAGGGGAGGGGGGACTCTCTGGCGACCGAGCCTCCGTGCCCATCGCATGACGCAGGACATCCCGTTCGAGCGCCGCGGTGCCGTCGGCCTCGTGACGCTGAACCGCCCGGCGGCGCTGAATGCGCTGACCCTCGGCATGGTGCGCGCCTATGCGCGTCAGCTCGACGACTGGGAGCGGGACGCGACGCTCGGCGCGATCGTCCTGCGCGGCGCGGGCGGGCGCGCGTTCTGCGCCGGCGGCGACGTGCTGGCGATCTACGAAGCGGGCCGCAGCGGCGACCGCCTGACGCGCGATTTCTTCCGCGAGGAATACACGCTCAACTACCGCATCGGCCGGCTGAAGATTCCCCACTTGGCGCTGCTCGACGGCGTGACCATGGGTGGCGGCGTGGGGCTTTCGGTGCACGGCTCGCACCGGGTCGCGACCGAGCGGACCCTGTTCGCGATGCCCGAGACCGGCATCGGCCTGTTCCCGGACGTGGGCGGCGGCTACTTCCTGCCGCGCCTGCCCGGCGAGATCGGCATGTTTCTCGCGATGACCGGGCACCGCCTCCGGCTGGCGGACTGCGTCTACGCCCGCGTGGCGACGCACGCCGCGCGGAGTGCGGACTGCGAGCGCATCGTGGACGCGCTGGCGGGCGCGGACCCGGGCGGCGGCCGGGCCGCGGTCGACCGCGTGCTCCAGCGCTTCGCCGCCGACCCCGGCAAGCCGCCGCTCCAGGAGCACCGCGCCGCGATCGACCGCTGCTTCGCGGGCGACACGGTCGAGGCCATGCTGGCGGCGCTCGAGCGCGAGGGCACGGACTGGGCCGGGCAGCAGCGCGCGATCATGCTGGCGAAGTCGCCCACCAGCATGAAGATCGCGGCGCGCCAGTTGCGCCGCGGCGCGCGCATGGGCTTCGCCCAGGAGCTCGGGATGGAATACCGTATCTCCCAGGGCTGCATGGCCGGGCACGACTACTTCGAGGGCGTGCGCGCGCTGCTGGTGGACAAGGACAACAAGCCGCGCTGGCGGCCGGCGACGCTGGCGGAGGTGGGCGAGGACATCCTGGCGCGGCACTTCGATGCCGTGCCGGCCGGCGGCGATCTGGTGTTGGAGTAGGCGGGCGCAAGACGGGGAGGAACGCAGATGGCTTCGATCGGATTCATCGGCCTGGGCAACATGGGCGGCCCGATGGCGCGCAACCTCCTGAAGGCCGGGCACAAAGTCAAGGCGTTCGACGTAGCGGCGAAGTCGCTGGAGGCGGCGGCCGCCGCCGGCGCCGCCGCCGCCAGGTCCGCGGCCGAGGCGGCCAGGGGCGTCGAGATCGTCGTCACCATGCTGCCGGCCGCCCAGCACGTGCGCCAGGTCTATGCCGGCGAGGGCGGCGTGATCGCGGCTGCGGCGCCCGGCACGTTGCTGATCGACAGCTCGACCATCGACGTCGAGACCGCGCGGGCGATGTCGGCCGCGTCCAAGGCCAAGGGGCTTGCGATGCTCGACGCGCCGGTCTCGGGCGGCACCGGCGGGGCGGAGGCCGGCACGCTCACCTTCATGGTGGGCGGCGAGGACGCCGCCTTCGCCCGCGCCGAGCCGGTGCTGAAGGCCATGGGCAAGACCATCGTGCACGCCGGCGCGGCCGGGGCGGGCCAGGCCGCCAAGATCTGCAACAACATGATCCTGGGCGCGTCGATGATCGCGGTGGGCGAGGCCTTCGTGCTGGCCGAGAAGCTCGGGCTCGACAAGCAGAAGCTGTTCGACATCTCCTCCAAGTCCTCGGGGCAGTGCTGGTCGATGACGAGCTATTGTCCGGTGCCGGGCCCGGTGCCGGCCTCGCCCGCGAACCGCGACTACAAGCCGGGCTTCACCGCCGAGATGATGCTGAAGGACCTGAAGCTGGCGCAGCAGGCGGCGGCGGCGGCCGGCGCCGCGACGCCGCTGGGCGCCGCCGCCGCGGCGCTCTACGGGCTCTACTGCGCGCAAGGCCGAGGCGGCACGGACTTCTCGGGCATCATCCGCCTGATCCGGGGCGGGGCGTGACGCGGGCCGGGCGGGCGCCGCGCCAAGCGGGCGCTGGCGATCTCTGCTATATAGGGGCCGGCAACGTATGGCCGCGTCGGGAGGCTTCCCCGTGAAGAACGCCTATCTGGACACCATCCGCCTGATCGAGCGCCTGCACCGCCAGTTCCTCGAGGTGGTGAAGGGCGAGCTCGACCGCCGCGGCATCCAGGACATCAACAACGTCCAGGCCCTGATCCTCTACAACATCGGCAGCGACGACCTGACCGTGGGGGAGCTGACCAACCGCGGCTACTACCTCGGCTCCAACGTCTCGTACAACGTGCGCAAGATGGCGGAGAGCGACTACCTGGCGCAGGAGCGCTCGCCGCACGACCGCCGCTCGGTGCGCGTCAAGCTGTCGGCCAAGGGCCAGAAGCTGTGGAAGACCATCGACGAGATGTTGGACCGCCATCTGCGCGAGCTCCTGCCCAACTTCGCGACCGAGGCCGACCTGACCGGCGCCAGCGGCGCGCTGCGCAAGCTCGAACGCTTCCTGGTCGAGGCCGCGGCGCACGGGCCGCGCACCCCGTCGGGGGCGTGAGGGCCGCGCCGCCGCCTTCCGTCCCGCCGGCTTCGTTCCATCCATGACCCCGCTGGTATTCGCCTCGGCGGCGCTCGCGGGAATCGTGTACGTGCTGACGCCCGGCCCGGCGGTCCTCGCGGTCCTGGGTATCGGCGCGGCGCAGGGGCGGCGCGCGGCCCTTGCGTTCGTCCTCGGCCACGGGGCCGGCGACATCCTGTGGGCGGTGCTGGCGATCCTGTCCCTGATCGGGACCGGCATCGTGGCGCCCGCCGCGTTCACCGCCCTGGCGCTGCTGTGCGGCGCGTATCTGCTGTGGCTCGGCCTGGTCGCGCTGTTCGCCCGCCGGCACGCGGGCGGCGGCACGAGTTTCGAGACCGCGCGGCCCATGCTGCGCGGCGCGGTGTTCGGCCTGACCAACCCCAAGGCGTTTCCCGTCACCCTCGCGGTGTTCACGGCGCTGATCGCAGGCCGGATGGGGGCGCCCGGACCGGGCCTCGCCGCCGCGGTGCTTGCCGCCTATCTCGCCGGCGTCCTGGTGGGCGACGCGATCCTGGCCTGGCTCGTCGGCACGGCGGCGCTGCGCGCGGCTTACCGGCGTTTCGATATCTGGATCGTGCGTGCGACCGGGTGCCTGTTCATAGGCTTCGCCGTGCACGTGCTTTGGACGGCTTTGCGACCGTAGCGGGGGAGAAAACCGCCCCAGGGGGCTGAAAAATCACGCTATCGCCATCATTCCAGGCTTGCAGCGTGGGCAAATCTGATTCATTAGGTATGACGGAATTGTTACAAGCGCCGCTTGCGCCTGCGAGGCGGGCCGCGCGCCTGGGACGCGTCGTCGCCGGGGAGAAGAGAGATCAACGGAACCAACACTTTGCTGCACATCCTGGGCGGAGCGGCGCTGCTGCTGTGGGGCCTGAGGATGGTGCGCACCGGCATCACCCGGGCCTTCGGATCGAACCTCAGGCGCCTGATCGGCCTCGGCCTCGGCAATCCGGCGACGGCGCTTGTGGCCGGGCTCGGCGTCACGCTCGTGCTCCAGAGCTCGACCGCGACCGCGCTCATGGTCTCCTCGTTCGCGGGCAAGGGGCTGGTCGCGGCGGGGCCCGCGCTCGCCACCATGCTCGGCGCCGACGTGGGCACCAGCCTGGTCGCGCAGATCCTCTCGTTCAAGGTCACCTGGCTGTGGCCGCTGTTCGTGTTCGCGGGCGTGATCGCGTTCATGGCGGGCGCCGACAACATCGGGCACGACCTCGGCCGCGTGGCGATCGGCATCGGCCTCATGCTTCTCGCGCTGTCGGCGATCGTCGCGGCGTCCGAGCCCTTGCGCGACTCGCCGGCGATGATCGAGGTGTTCCAGGGCCTGAGCGGCGACATGCTGCTGGGCGTGCTGGCGGCGGCGGTGCTGACGCTCGCGGCCTATTCCAGCCTCGCGGTCGTGCTGCTCGTGGTCTCGCTGGCCTCGACCGGACTGGTGCCGGTGCCGTTCGCCCTCGCCCTCGTGGTGGGCGCCAATCTCGGCAGCGGCCTCCTGCCGGTGATGACCACCTGGCGGTCCGATGCCGCGGCCAGGCGCGTGCCGCTGGGCAACGCCGTGTTCCGCCTCGCCGGCGCCGTGATCGCGCTGCCCCTGCTGCGCTACGCGCCCGACTGGCTGGCGCAGCTCGAGTCCGACCCGGCGCGCGTGGTGGTGAACTTCCACACCGCGTTCAATCTCGTCCTGTGCGCGCTGTTCATCGGCCTCACGCGGCCCGTCGCGCGGCTGACCGAGAAAATCCTGCCCGACAAGCCGGCCGAGTCCGATCCGCGCCGCCCGCGCCACCTCGACGAAAGCGCCATCGACATGCCGACGGTCGCGCTCGCCTGCGCCGCGCGCGAAACCATGCGCATGGCCGACGCGATCGAGAGCATGCTGAAGCGCACGATCGAGGCGTTCGAGACCGACGACCGCAAGCTGACGGTCGAGATCGAGCGCCAGGACGACGTGGTCGACGCGCTGCACGAGGCGATCAAGCTGTACCTCACGCGGCTCAGCGGCGAGTCGATGGACGACGAGCAGCGCCGGCGCTGCATCGAGACCATCGCCTTCACCACGAACCTCGAGCACATCGGCGACATCATCGACAAGAACCTGATGGAGCTGGCGGCCAAGCGCATCCGCCGGCAGATGCGCTTCTCGGCCGAGGGCATGGCCGAGATCCGCGCCATGCACGCGCGCCTGATCGACAATCTGCGCCTGGCGATGGGCGTGTTCATGTCGGGCGACGTGCGCACCGCGCGCCGCCTGCTGCAGGAGAAGGAGCAGTTCCGCGACCTCGAACGCGCGGCGAGCGAGAACCACTTCAACCGCCTGCGCGCCGGCCGAGTCGAGTCGATGGAATCGAGCGCGCTGCATCTCGACGTGATCCGCGACTTCAAGCGCATCAACTCGCACATCACGTCGGTCGCCTACCCGATCCTCGAGCAGGCGGGAGAGCTGCGTTCGAGCCGGCTGGTGACCAAGAAGCAGCGCCGCGCCGTGCCCGGCCGCGCGTCGGAGCCCGCCGAGACGGCGGAGTCCGCGCCGCCGCAGCCGGTTTCGGCCGCCGCCGCGCCTCCCACGCTCCCCGGCGACGCCAAGGCGAAGAGCGCGCATTAGCGCTTCGCACCCTCTCCTGCTGGCAGGGTGCGAGGGACGGTGCTACCGCGCCAGGAACACGAAATTGTTGATGAACCGGCCTTGCGCCAGCTCGGCGGCGAGGTCGACGCGCGCGACCGGCGTCAGTACGCCGCCGCTGAGGCACAGGGCGGTATAGCCAAGGCCCTCGATCCACCGGATCACGGCTTCCGGCTTCTCGCCCGCGTTCTTTTCATCGATCTCGACCAAGAGCGTCGGCCGGCAGCGCGCGAGCAGGCCCTTGGCGCCTTCGATCACCCGGCGCTCGAAGCCCTCGACGTCGATCTTGACGAAGCCTACGTCGCCCACGGGCTCGTCGTCCAGCCGGCGCGTCTCCACCTCGATCTCAAGGTGCTCCATGCGCCCGACCAGGTCGGTCCGCAGACTGCCGGTCTGGTTCGAGGGCCGGCCGCGGCGCAGGGGCAGCATCATCGCGGCGGCGCCCGCGCGGTCCGACAGCGCCGCGCCCGAGACCGTCACGTTCGCGCCGCGCGCGCAGCGTTCGAGGATCGCGCGGATTTTCGGGTTCGGCTCGTAGGCGAAGCAGTGCTTGGCGTAGCGGGCGAGGAAATAGCTGTAGACGCCCTTGTTGGCGCCGGCGTCGACCGCGTTGCGCTTGGGGTCCACGAGGTGCTTCAGCAGCCTCAGCTCCGGCTCGCCCTTGAGCCACCCGCGCCAGGCGCGGATGCGCCAATAGAGCCGCGGCGGAACGACCGCGTTGACGATGCGCTCTTCCAGCGTGGAGGAGGGGACGCCGCCCGGCGCCTTGCTGCCGGCCTGGTCGCTCACGCGTCGGACGGCGGCTTGGTGCTGACGGTGCAGGTGTGCGAAAAGCGGTCGCCGCCGACCGACGTGCGGAAGATCGAGAGGTAGATGGTTTCGCCCGGCGTGGGGTGGCGGCCCAGGCCGCGGAAGCTGGGCGCGTCCTCGGGCAGCGCGCACAGGCGCAGGACCGACCCGGCGATGAACGCGATGCGCTGCTTGTCGGCCGACTCGTCCTCGCGCAGGAGATGGAACAGCTCGTTGCACAGCACGTTGGTGAGATCCGCCGGCGTGGGGTTCGCCATGCCGTGGTAGTTGCGCGCGAACGACTCGACCATGCGCTGGCTGAGCTCGATGGCCGGCGCGAAGTCCCCGACGTTGAACTGTGCGTGGCGGTCGTAGCTGCGCACGCCGTCCTCGACCGCGCGCAGCATGACCTCGAATTGCACCGTCATTTCGGGTTCCCGAACGCGCCTAGGCGGTGAGCCGGACCTTGACGTACGAGCCGGGCGCGTTCTCGATGGCTTTGAGCTTCCCGTCGCCGGGCTTGCGCGCCGGAACCTCGCCGTCGGCGAACTCGGCGACCCACGCCTTCCATTCCGACCACCACGAGCCGGGCTTGTGCTCGGCGCCGTCGAGCCACGCCTCGGGCGATTTCGGCAGCTTCTTCCGGCCGTCCACCCAGTAGCCGTATTTCTGCGCGGCGGGCGGGTTGACTACGCCCGCGATGTGGCCCGAGGCCGCCAGGCAGAACTCGACCGGCCCCTGGTAGAGCTGCGTCGCCGCGTAGGTGGACTTCCAGGGCGCGATGTGGTCCTCGCGCGTGGACAGGATGAAGGTCGGCGTGCGGACGCGCTTGAGGTCGATCGGCACGCCCTTCAGCGAAATGCCGCCGGGCTCGACCAGCCTGTTCTCCTGGTACATCTTGCGCAGGTAGAACGAATGCATCGACGCGGGCATGCGCGTGGAGTCCGCGTTCCAGTAGAGCAGGTCGAACGGGAACGGCTCTTTGCCCAGGAGGTAGTTGTTGACCACGAACGACCAGATCAGGTCGTTGGCGCGCAGCATGTTGAACGTGGTCGCCATGGCGGAGCCTTCGAGGTAGCCCTTCTCGCTCATGCGCTGCTCGAGCGCGGCAAGCTGCTCCTCGTCGATGAACACGCCGAGCTCGCCGGCCTCGGTGAAGTCCACCATGGTGGTGAAGTAGGTCGTGCTAGCGACGCGCTTGTCCGCGCCCCTGGCGGCGAGGTAGGCCATGGTCGCGGCCAGAAGCGTGCCGCCCAGGCAATAGCCGATCACGTTGAGCGTCTTCTCGCCCGTGGCCTTCTCGATCGCGTCCATCGCCGCCAGCGGGCCTTCGACCATGTAGTCCTCGAAGGTCTTCTGCGCCAGCGTCTCGTCGGGGTTGACCCACGACACCACGAACACCGTGAGGCCCTGGTCCACCGCCCACTTGATGAACGAGTTCTTCTCGCGCAAATCGAGGATGTAGTATTTGTTGATCCAGGGCGGGATGATCAGCAGCGGCCGCTTCATCACGGTGGGCGTGGTGGGCGCGTACTGGATCAGCTGCATCAGCGGCGTCTGGAACACGACCTTGCCGGGCGTGACCGCGATGTTCTTGCCGATCTCGAACGCCTCCATGTCGGTCATCTTGATGTGCAGCCGCCCCTTGCCGCGCTCGAGGTCCTTCAGCAGGTTCTCGAGGCCTTTCACCAGGTTCTCGCCGCCCGACTCCATGGTCGTGCGGATCACCTCGGGGTTGGTCAGCATGAAGTTGCTGGGCGCCATGGCGTCGACGAACTGGCGCGTGTAGAAGTCCACCTTCTTGGCGGTCCTATCGTCCATGCCGTCCACGCCGCGCACGGTCGACTGCACCCAGCGCGCGGTCAGAAGGTAGGACTGCTTGATGAAGTCGAAGACCGCGTTCTCTTCCCAGGCCGAGTCCTTGAAGCGGCGGTCCTCCGGTCCGGGTTGGATCAGCGGCTGCTGCTCCTCGCCCAGGAACCGGCGCGTGGCGGTCTGCCACAGCGTCATGTAGTCCTGCCACAGGTTGATCTGGGCCTGCATCAGCTTGGCCGGGTTGGCCATCAGCCGCGCGGTCATCTCGAGGAACGCGCTGCCGATGTTGAGCGGGTCGCCGAGGCCGAACTGCCCGCCCTCGGCTTGCTTGGCCAGGAACTCGGTCACCAGGCGCTGGCTGCGCTCGGCGATGCCGGCCATGGCCTTGGAAAGCTCCAGCGGGTCGGGAACCTTCATCGGGGCACCGGATTGATCGGCCATTCGCTCAAGTCACCCGGATTGACAAACTGCACCAAGGTTACGGCGGAAGGGGCCGTGGCGCTTGAAAAATTTGATGACGGGCGCTCCCCATGTCTGTGGACAACCCTGGGGCGGCGTTGTAATACACGATGCACGGGGGGTTTAACACAGGAAATTAAGACGCAGGACGAGGCAACGCTGGCGATGACGTGGGTTCAAGGCGGTCGAACCGCCCGGCCGGAGGCGCGATCATCCGCCCGGCCCTTGGCCCGTTTTGCGCCGGCCCTGGCCGCGCTGATGATTTCGGCCGCGTTTCTCGCGGGTTGCGGCGGAACCTTCGACAAGTATTTCGGCACCGATAAGGCGCCGCCGCAGCAATCCTCCGCGGATCCCAAGAAGCAAATCGGCACCACCGAGGCCACGCCCGAGGCGCAAGACCCGCCCGGCGGCGAGAAACCTTACCCGAATCTCGGCTCGGTCCCGCAGACCCGTCCCGTGCGCCAGTCGATCGAGGAACAGCGCCAGGCGATCGCCCAAGGCCTGGTCGCGGACCGCCAGAACGCGCGCTACACCGATCAGGTGGTCCGGCACGAGCCGGTTCCGACCGCGCTGACCTCGCGCCCGGTCGCCGGCAAGCAGATGCCGCAGCTTCCGGGCGCACCGCAGCCGGCCGCTTCGGGCGTCGCCCCGGCGACCGCGCCGAAGGCGGCGCAGGTGGCCGAAGCGCCGGCCGCGAAATCCGCCGCAGCGCCGCCGACCCCGCCCGCCTTGCTGCAGCCCACCCTCCCGGCCTTGCCCGGCGGAACGCAAACCGGCGCAACCCAGCCCGCCCAGGCTGCGCCGATCCCCATTGCGCCGCCTCCGCCGGGGCAGCAGGTCCAGGGGCAGCAGGCCGCGCGCCCGCCGTCCTTCGCCCCGCCGCCCGCCGCCGCGAGCCCGCCTGCGCCGGCGCCGGCCCCGCCGGTTGCTGCGCAGCAAGCCGCGCCGCCCCCGGCCGCGGGGCGCAGCAATTTCACCCTGGGGACGGCGGTGGCCCAGGCGATCGAGGTGCCCCCGGCCGCGCCCGAAGCCCCGTTGCCGCAAGCCGCTTCCGCCCAGCCCGTTCAAGCCGCGCCACCCGCCGCGCCGATCCCGGTCGCGCCGCAGCCCGGCGGCAAGTCCGCGACGGGCCTGCCCACCTTGCCGGCGGCGTCCGCCGGCGTTCCCCAATCCACGGTCATGGCCGAGGCGCCGAGCGTTCCGCCCACGCGCGCCGCGGTCGCGAGCGCCGGGACCGGAGCCTCGATCTACCAGCCCCCGCAAGTGGCGCCCGCCCCCGCCACCATGGCGAGCGTCGCGCAGCAAAGCTTTCAACCGCCGCCGCCGCCCTTGATCCCGGGCCAGGCTCCGCCGCCCCAGGCCAGGCCGGTCGAGCTGCCTTCGACCCCGCCCCTGCCGCCCGGCTACGCTCAGCAACGGCCCGCGACCACCGCGTGGCAAGCCCCCGGGCCGGCATCGGGACAAGCCCAGGCCCAAGCGCCGCAAAGCCCGCCGCAACTCGCCGCGGCCACGCCCGCCGCCGGCTACCCGCAGCCGGGTTACCCGCAGCCGGGCTACCCGCAGGCGAGCTATCCGCAACCCGCCTACCCGCAACCCGGGTACCAGCAGCCGCAGGCCGCGCAACCGACTACGTTGCCTCCCACCAATCCCTACGCCTCCGCCGCGCGCGCGCCGATCCAACCCGCGCCGCAAGCCGCGAGCCCGTTGCGCCCGCCGCCGCCGCCGATTTCCCCCGCCATGCCCATGGCGGGCGCCGCCGCGCCGGGCGACCCGATCGCCGAGGCGCGCATGCGCGCGGCCTCGGTCAACTACGATCCGGTGGCCGAGGCGCGCATCCGCACCCAAGGCGCTCCCGCGCGGGGGCAACAAGTGGGCCTGATCCTGTTCCCGAGCGGCGGGACGGCGCTTGGCCCCAACGACCGCGACCTGCTGCACCGCGTCGCCACGCTCGCGCGCCAGAGCGGCGCCGTGGTCCGCGTCGTGGGCCACGCCAGCGGCCGCACCGGGGAGCAGACCAAGAACCAGGACGTCTCGCTCGCGCGCGCCAACGCGGCGGCGGGCGAGCTGCGCGCCGCGGGCGTGCCGGCCGAGCGCATCGTGGTCGAGGCCAGGGGCGACAGCGAGCCGATCTACCGCGAGACCTCGCCTTCGGGCGAAGCCGGCAACCGGCGCGTCGACGTCTATCTGCAATAACCAAGTCTACGCGCCAAGGCGCGTCTAGTCCTGCTCGCGCAAGGGTTACTTGGCCCTGGCGCTGGGCGTGGTAACCTATTTTTTACCGCATTGTTATTGCGGCGCCTGCGGCTGCCGGGAAGAAGGGGGTCCCGAAGGCCGAAATGAGCGGAACGCCAGAAGCCATTGCTTTCCTTGACGGAACGGCGGCGGGCCTGGACTGGGCCGGCCGGCGGCTTCCAGTTTATTGCCATTCTTGGCCTCGCGCCGCGCCGCCGGACATACCGGAGCTTTGCCATGCCTCGTGGTGACGACATCCGGCACGCGCCGGTTGGATTGATTTTCGCGGCCGTCCTGTTCCTCGCCGCCGCTCCCGCGCTCGGCGATACGCGCCTGCACACCCCCGACATGACGCTCACGCCCGACGTGCTGGAGGCGCTGCACCGCGTGACGTACGGCGAGAACACGCCGCGCGACAACGCGCTGCTGTTCAAGAACAACGACACGATCAACCGCGCGCGGATGAACGACTGGATCAGCGACAAACAGTACCAGGCGGCGCAAAGGCAATACGCCGCGGATAGCGCACGCTACGCGCGCAACGCCGTGCGGACGGTGACCGGCAGCGAAGAGAACTTCACCACCCAGGCCAGCAAGAATGCCGGTCCCAAGGTTTACAGCCCCGGCACCGACTCCGATTACATCATCAAAAACGTCAAGAACGCCGAGCAAGTGTCGAGGATGCAGGACAGCTACAACCGCCAGATCGACGCCGATCTGGCGAAGCATGGCCTGTCGGACAAGCCGGGCACCAAATGGCACAACAAGCTCGACGTCGATTTCATGGCCGATCCGAAGACCATCAGCAAGGCCGAGTTCGAGGCGGTCGCGAAAATCAACAACGACGCCTACAAGCGCCAGACCGCCGCGGACTACGAGGCGGTCAGCCGCAAGGCCGACGGCACCAAGATCGCCCCTGAGCAAGTGCGCGGCTACGCCGAGGAAATGCAGGATTTCGTCGACAAGAAGCAGGGCAAGCTCGCCGCCGCGAAGGCCGATCCCGGATTCTGGAAAGATCCCGCCAACCGCGCCGACATCCACCGCACCATGGCGCAGGAGCAGAAATACATCGAGCGCATCGAGTCCGCGACCGACGCGGTGCGCAAGCAGAACGGATTGGCGCCGATCGACCGGAACCCCAAGGTCGACCCGTACCAGGCGATCGAGACGGCGGATGGAAAGATCGTCTACCGCAACGGCGTGCCGATGGACGCGGAGGGGTACGTTCTCCTCGACAAGGACGTGCGCATTCCGGGGGACAAGGGCTCGATCGCGCAGCGCGGCTCGAACCGCTCGCCGCAATCCCGGTTCAACACCGAGGCCGGCAACGCTTTCGCCAAGAACTCGTTGAACCGGGCCGTAAGCCAGGTGGCAGAGACCTACGCCGAGCTGTCGAAGACCAATGCCAAATTCCGCGCTGCGGCGCCGGGCGATATCGCCGCCATCACCAAGAAACTGTCGCCGTCCGAAAAGGCCTTCCTCCTGGATCAAGTCAGGCGCATCGCCGCCGACCAGCGTGTGCCCCCGGGCCCGGACCCCGTCGCCGCCAAGGCACGGATACAGCAATGGGCCAACAACCTGGCCGAGGAAACCGCGCGCGAGATGCGCGCGACGTCGCAGCAGGCCGACCCGGCCGCGAAAAAGGCGATCGCCGATGGGGTCCATGACGCGCAACAGAAAGCCGCGGACGCGCGCAACGCGGCCGGCGGCAAGGTGGACCCGATCTCCGAGAAGCTGGGCGACATCGACAACCGGATCAAGCAGGGGCTGGGCATCACCGACGGCCCGACCGAGAACATGAGCCTGACGCGCCGCCAGGTGAACGAGATGGGACAGAAATTCCTGCCCAAGGTCATGGGCACGATCGACGTTCTGTTCATGCTCAAGGAGGGAGCCGCGGCGGCCGAAAACGTCGGCGAGATTCTGGCGCACCTGACGCTCGCCACCGAAGAAGGCGTGCCCGACGACGTCGCGAACCAGCATTTCGAGGCGGCCGAGGACATCGCCAAGGGCATGATCGTCACCGGCACGGCCGGCGCCTATCTGGGCGCGCTGTTCCACGCCATGCCCACGGTCGGGGCGGGCGTCGGCTCTTTCCTGCTGGCCTACGAAGGCACGCGCAAGGGGCTGGAACTGGTGGGGCTGGACAAGTCGGTGGACGACCTCGCAACCAAGGCCTTCGACAAGGGCTTCGAGTTCGAGGAGTGGGTGGAGGACAAGGTCGGCTCGTGGTTCACCGGCGAAACGCAGGAGCAGGTGGAGCAGGGCCGCAGGCGCGACCGCGCGACGAGCTACGTGCGCGCGCTGCGCGAGGGGCGCATCGAGCTGCGCGCCGGGCAGACGGTGGACGATCTGCTGGCGGCCATCGCCCAGGGAGTGGCGGCCACGGTCATCCAGCAGCAGATCGTCGACGCCAGGGGCGCCGCGTTCCAACGTCCGGGCCAGCCCCCCGGGCCAGGTGGGCCGGGCGGGCCGGGTGGCCCGGGCGGTCCGTTGGGACCCGGCGTGCAGCCTCCTGGGCCGCTCGGCCCCGGCATTCCGACCCAAGTCACGGGCGGGCCCGTGAAAGCGTTCGAGCCGCCGAAACTCGATCCAAAGAACGACAACTGCCGGGTGACCACGCCGCCGGCCGATCCCAGCAAGATGTTCGCCACGGGACCGCTCACCGGCAGCGGCATGGCCGACTTCTCGCCGCCGTGTCCGACCGGGCCCGCGCCGGCGCAAGCCGCGCAACCGCCCAGGCCGGCCGCGCCGCAGCAGCAGGCCGCAGTCCAGCCAAGGCCGCAACAGGCCGCGCCGCCGCCCAAGCCGGACGATTTCCGCTACCGCCACGAGCTGCAATGCCAGGATCCCAAGACGCGGGAGGAGTGCCTGGCGCGGCTGCGGCGGGAACAGGCCTGCCAGACCAATCCCCAAGCCGACGCGGAATTCTGTCGTGGCGGTTGCGTTTGGTCGCCTAGCCGCTCGCGCGTGTTCGACGAGTTCTGCTTCCCGGGCCGGAAAGAAACGCTCGATCTTCCGCCGCAGCAGCCGCGCCGGCCGGCCGTGGTTCCGCAAACCGATCCGGCGGCGCAGGCCGCCGCGCCACCCGCGCCGCCGGCTCCCGCCGCGCCGCCGCCGGGCGCCAAGCCCAAGCCCGGCGAAAGCGCCGCGGGCAAGCCGGCCGAAACGGCCGGCGGCGGGGTCAAGCAAGGACAGGCCGACATCGGCCGCAAGGAAGTCTTGGGCGGACAGAAGCAGGCGCTCAGCGAGGTCAAGGCCATCGAGGGCAAGGAGGTCGTTGGCGGCCAGAAACAAGCCCTCTCAGAGGTCAAGGCGATCGAGGGCAAGGAGCTCGTGGGCGGGCAGAAGCAGGCGCTCGACGAGGTCAAGGCGGCGACCGAGGCCAAGGAAGTTATCGGCACACAGAAACAGGTCTTGAGCGAAACCAAGACCGCCGCCCTGGACACGGAAAAGGGCGGCGCGGCGGCGAAAGACAGGCCGCAGGCGGTCGAGGCGGACCGCGAGCGCAAGGAGAAGCGACCCGACGCGGCCCAGGATAAGAAACCCGCCGCTGTCGCCCCGGCGGCCAGCGGCCCGGCGAAGCCTTCCGCCGGCTCTCCCGTCGGAGCCGCGCCGCAAGCGCAGACGCCGCCCGCCGCCGGGGCGGCCGCGCCGCCGATCTTGCTCTCGCGCGCGGAGATCGCGGCGAGGGCGCGGACGCTGATCCAGGATGTCGAGGAGGACGAGGCGGTCGTGGAGAAGAAACCAGCGCCGCCCATGCCCGCCGCGCAGTCTCCGGCCAAGGAAGCGACGCAGAAGCCCGCCGACCCGGGGAAGAAGATCACACCGCAAGTGCTCGCCTTGACCGAGCAGGTCGAGCAACAGCAGGCGGCGGAACAGGGCAAGAAGGTGACGCCGCAAATCCAGGCGTTAACGCAGGAAGTGGAAAAGAGACCCGCGGTGGAGCCGGGAAAGAAGATATCGCCGCAGGTGCTTGCCCTGACCGATCAGGTCGAACGGCAGCAGGCGGCCGAACAGGGCAAGAAGGTGACGCCGCGAATCCAAGACCCGGCGCAGGAGGCCGCGAAGACGCCCGCGCCGGAGCCGGTGAAGAAAACTCCGCCGCAGATCGCCGCCACGCCGCCCGGCGGCAGCCAGGGCAAGACGCCGGGTCAGTCCGGCGCGCCGCCGCCTCCGCCGGCGGCGAAGCCGGTATGCGACAATCAATCGATCTCGTACAAGGCCGGAGAGCATGTCAGCAAGCCGATGATCGTAAGCAGCAACCACCGTTGCGGCGGCGGGGCTAGGTCCGGATACATGGCTCTGGTCGTCCCGCCGCGGCACGGAACGGTGGCGATCGACGGCGCGCGCTACGTCTACACGCCGGCTTCCGGATACAAAGGCCGCGATACCTTCACCCTCGCCAACCATTCGGAGACGAACGGGCGGCCGTGGACCGTGCACATCACCTACGAGGTGACGGTGATCGATCCGGCGTCTCCGGCCGCCGCGGCGGCCTCGCCCAAGCCGCCGCCGCAGCCGATCTGCATCGTCCAGCCCTCGCCGATGAACGCCGGGGAGCACGTGCGCAAGCCGATGACCGTCAGCAGCGGCGATCCCTGCCGCGGCTCGGTCGCCTCGGGCGTTTACGCGCTGGCCGCACCGCCGCGCAACGGCACGGTTCAGATCGACGGCGGGCGCTACGTTTACACCTCGCGGCCGGGATACAAGGGGCCTGACTCCTTCACCCTCACCAATCACTGGCAGTGGGGTGGGCGAAACTGGACCGCGCATGTGACCTACGACGTGACGGTGGTGGACGCGGCCCAAGGCGCGGCCGCCCAGCGTTGACGCCATGGCGCAGGCGATCTTTACAGGAGGATCCGCGATGCGACGCCTGACCGCCGGCGCGCTGCTCTTGCTGCTCGGCTCGCCGGCCTTGGCGCAAGGCGACGCTGACCGCCTGGTGCGCGAATGCGACCGGCTCGGCGGCTTCGTCTGGTTTCGCGACCGCGGCGGCGCGGGACCGCTTTACGTCGACATGAAGCCCAAGGAGGCCCTGAGCGCCTGCCTCGCCGCCGCCAAGGCCGCGCCCGAGGACGCGCGCACGCTCTACAATTTCGGCCGGGCGCTGCGCAAGAACGAGCGCTACGCCGAGGCGCGCACTGCCTTCCAGCTCGCCGATTCGCTGGGCAACGGGGGCCGCTCGACGCTGGAGTTGGGCGTAATGCACGAGCTGGGCCTGGGCGGCGGCCGCGATTTGGCCGAAGCGCGGCGCCTGTACGAGCGCGCCATCGCCGGCGGGTTCAACCACGCCAAGTTCCAGCTCGGCTGGTTGTACGAGCGCGGGCAAGGCGTGCCCAACGACAAGGCGAAGGCAGGCGAGTTGTATGAGGACGGCATAACGACGGCGATGAAAAACGCGAGGCAGTCCCGGCCCTACGCCGAATTCCTCGTGGGCTGGCTCTACCATTGGGGCGAGCCGGTTCGGGACTACGCCAAGGCGAAGAATTGGTTCCAGAAGGCGGCGAAGGGCGGGCAACCCCTAGCCATGCGGAACCTGGGGATGATCCACGCGGAAGGGGGCTTCGGCGTGAAACGCGATCTCGCCGCGGCCGAGCGCTGGTACGAGCTGGCCGTGCAGGCGGGCGACAAGGACAGCGTGGGGTACTTGGAGCAGTTCAAGAAACAGCCGCGCTGAGCGCCTCTAACCCCTTGCTTTCCCCGGCCGCGGCCATAGAGTGCGGGCGAATCCCCCAGGACCGCCCGCGCCATGGAATCCGAGTTCTACCGCATCCGCCGCCTGCCGCCCTACGTCTTCGCCGAGGTCAACCGGATGAAGGCGAGGGCGCGCGCCGCGGGCGAGGACATCATCGACCTCGGCATGGGCAACCCCGACCAGCCCACGCCCAAGCACATCGTCGACAAGATGATCGAGACCGCGCGCGACCCGCGCGCCCACCGCTACTCCCAGTCGCGCGGCATCCCGGGCCTGCGCCGGGCGCTGGCGGGCTACTACGCGCGGCGCTTCGGCGTCGAGCTCGACCCCGAGACCGAGGTGATCGCCACGCTCGGCTCGAAGGAAGGCATCGCGAACCTGGCCCAGGCGATCACCACGCCGGGCGACATCATCCTGGTGCCGAACCCGAGCTACCCGATCCATCCCTACGGGTTCATCCTCGCGGGCGCGGCGGTGCGCCACATCCCGGTGGGCGACGGCTCGGACTTCTTCACCTCGCTCGCGCGCGCGGTGCGCCACAGCGTGCCGACGCCGCTCGCGCTGGTGCTCAACTACCCGTCGAACCCGACCGCTGAGGTCGTGGACCTGGATTTCTACCGCGAGGTCGTGGCGTTCTGCCGCAAGCACGGCATCTACGTGATCTCCGACATCGCCTACGCCGAGATCTATTTCGACGGGTCGCCGCCGCCCTCGGTCCTGCAGGTGCCGGGCGCCAAGGACATCGCCATCGAGTTCTCGTCGATGAGCAAGACCTACTCGATGCCGGGCTGGCGCGTGGGCTTCGGCGCGGGCAGCCGCAAGCTGGTCGAGGCGCTGGCGCGCATCAAGTCGTACACCGACTACGGCGCGTTCACGCCGATCCAGGTCGCGGCGACGGCGGCGCTCAACGGCCCGCAGGACTGCGTCGCGGAGATCCGCAACCGCTACCGGCAGCGGCGCGACGCGCTGGTTTCCGCGATGGCCGCGGCCGGCTGGACCATCCCGAGCCCGCCCGCGAGCATGTTCGCCTGGGCGCCGGTGCCGCCGGCCTTCGCGGGCCTGGGCTCGCTCGAGTTCTCGAAGCTGCTCTTGGGCGAAGCCAAGGTGGCGGTGTCGCCCGGCATCGGCTTCGGGGAATACGGCGACGGCCACGTGCGCATCGCGCTGGTGGAGAACGAGCACCGCATCCGCCAGGCCGCGCGCAACGTGAAGCAGTTCCTCGCCGGCGCCGATCCCGGCCGCGCGGTCGCGCGGCTGCGCGCGGTCGGGAACTGAGTTCCGCTCAAGAGGCGCCGGGGACCATGGCGGATTTGCGCGTCGGCATCGCGGGGCTGGGCACCGTGGGCGGCGGCGTGCTGCGGCTGCTCGCCAAGCAGGCCGATCTGCTGGAGCAGCGCTGCGGCCGGCGGCTCAGGCTTACGGCGGTTTCGGCGCGCGACCGCGCCAAGGACCGCGGCGTGGACCTGAAATCCGCGCGCTGGCACCGGGACGCCGCCGCGCTCGCCGCCGATCCCGGCGTGGACGTGGTGGTCGAGCTGATCGGCGGCTCGGATGGGCCCGCCAAGGCGCTGTGCGAGGCTGCGATCGCCCGGGGCAAGCACGTGGTCACCGCCAACAAGGCGCTGCTCGCGGTGCACGGCGTGGCGCTGGCGCGCGCGGCCGAAGCCAAGGGCCTGGTGCTGGCGTTCGAGGCGGCGGTGGCCGGCGGCATCCCGATCGTCAAGGCGCTGCGCGAGGGGCTGGCGGGCAACCGCGTCGCGCGCGTGTACGGCATCCTCAACGGCACCTGCAACTACATCCTCACCACCATGCGCGAGAAGAAGCGCGAGTTCGCCGACGTGCTGGCCGAGGCGCAGAGGCTGGGCTACGCCGAGCTCGACCCCGCCACCGACGTGGACGGCATCGACGCCGCGCACAAGCTGGCGCTGCTGGCGGCGGTGGCCTACGGGTCCGAGGTGGACCTCGGGGGGGTGCACGTCGAGGGCATCCGCCACGTCTCGGCCCTCGACATCGACTACGCGGGCGAGCTCGGCTACCGCATCAAGCTGATCGGCCACGCGCGCATGACCGGGCACGGCCTGGAGCAGCGCGTCACGCCCGCGATGGTGCCGCTCGACTCGCCGATCGCGCACACCGAGGGCGTGTTCAACGCCGTGGTGGTGGAGGGCGATTTCGTCGGCACCACGCTGTTCCAGGGCCGCGGCGCGGGCGCGGGCCCCACCGCCTCGGCCGTGGTCGCGGACCTGGTGGACATCGCGCGCGGCCGGCCGCCCGTGACCTTCTCGGTGCCGGCGGGCAAGCTCAGGAAGATTCCCGCCGCGCCGATGGCGCGGCACGTCGGGCCCTACTACATCCGCCTGATGGTCAAGGACCGGCCGGGCGTGATCGCCGACGTGACCGCGGCGCTGCGCGACGAGCAGGTGTCGCTGCAATCGATGCTGCAGCGCGCCCGCGCGCCCGAGGAGGCGGTGCCGGTGGTCCTGATCACGCACGAGACCGAGGAGGCGGGGATGCTGCGCGCCTTGGCGCGGATCGCCGGGCTGGATACGGTCCGCGAGCCGCCGCGCATGATCCGCATCGAGCAGCCGGAGGGCAAATAAGTGGGCAAGGAAACGTCGGGCCTGAAGTCGAACACGATCAGCGACCGCAACCTGGCGCTCGAGGCCGTGCGCGTGACCGAAGCCGCGGCGCTCGCCGCCTCGCGCCTGATGGGCCGGGGCGACGAGAAGGCCGCCGACCAGGCGGCCGTGGACGCGATGCGCGCGGCGCTCAACGTGCTGGCGATCGACGGCGTGGTGGTGATCGGCGAGGGCGAGCGCGACGAGGCGCCGATGCTCTATATCGGCGAGAAGGTAGGCTCGGGCGGGCCGGCCTACGACATCGCGCTCGATCCGCTCGAAGGCACCACGATCACGGCCAAGGGCGGGGCCAATGCGCTGGCGGTGATCGCGTTCGCGGAGCGCGGCAAGTTCCTCAACGCGCCCGACGTGTACATGGACAAGATCGCGGTGGGCGGCGGCCTGCCGGCGGCGCTGGTCGACCTCGACGCGCCGCCGAAGGAGAATCTCGCGAGCCTGGCGCGGGCGAAGAAGGTGGAGGTGGGCGACCTGGTGGCCTGCATCCTCGACCGGCCCCGCCACGCCGAGCTGATCGCGAAGACCCGCCAGGCCGGCGCGCGCATCCGCCTGATCTCGGACGGCGACGTGGCGGGCGCCATCGCGACCTCGACCCCGGAAAGCGGCGTCGACATCTACATGGGCAGCGGCGGCGCGCCCGAGGGCGTGCTGGCGGCCGCGGCGCTGCGCTGCATCGGCGGGCAGATGCAGGGGCGGCTTTTGTTCCGCAACGACGACGAGAAGGGCCGCGCCCGGCGCCTCGGCATCGCCGACCTCAACCGCAAGTACGGCCTGGAGGAGCTGGCGGCGGGCGACGTGATGTTCGCCTGCACCGGCGTCACCGACGGCGCGATGCTGAAGGGGGTCAGGCGTTTCGCCGGCGGCGCCAGCACGCACTCGCTGGTGATGCGCTCGTCCACCGGCACGGTGCGCGTGATCGAGACGCGCCACAATTTCCAACGCAAGAAGCTGGTGTCGTGACGGCGGCCGTCCTCCATCCGTACCCCCTCCCCTTGAGGGAGGGGGGAGGGGGGAGGGGTCGCGACAAAGGAAATCGATCGCCGCGGGGCGGCGGGCACTGCGCCCGCCGGCACCCCGCCGCCTTCGAATCGTCGTCGCGCCGTCGCGGTTCCGCACACCCCCTCCCCCTAACCCCCTCCCTCGGAGGGGAGGGGGGACAAAAGAAAGGCGCCGTACCATGACCTCCGCCTATCTCGGCGTGGAGAAGTCGCTCACGGGCCGGGCGTGGCGGGCAAGGGGGTGCGACGACCGCGCGGCGCTGGCGCTGGCGGAGCGCTTCGGCCTGCCGGAAATTGTGGGCCGGGTGCTCGCGGGCCGGGGCGTCGGCCTCGACCAGGCCGAGGCGTTCCTCGACCCGACGCTCCGGCGCCTCCTGCCCGATCCCTCGCACTTGAAGGACATGGACGCGGCGGTCGCGCGCCTCGTGCGCGCGGTGACCCGGGGCGAGACCGTGGCGGTGTTCGGGGACTACGACGTGGACGGCGCCACGTCGTCGGCGCTGCTCAAGCGGTTCTTCGCGGCCGCGGGCGGCAAGCTCACGGTCTACATCCCCGACCGCATGAAGGAGGGCTACGGCCCCAACGCGCCCGCGCTGCTGAAGCTCAAGGCCGAGGGCGCGGCCGTCGCGGTGACGGTGGACTGCGGCATCACCGCGCACGCGCCCCTCGCCGCGGCGAAGCAGGCGGGGCTCGACGTGGTGGTCGTCGACCATCACGCGGGCGAGCCCGCGCTGCCGCCGGCCGTGGCGGTGGTCAATCCAAATCGTTTGGATGAATCGTCCCCGCACCGCCAGCTCGCGGCCGTGGGCGTGGCGTTCCTTTTGGCGGTGGGCCTCAACCGGGCCTTGCGCGAGGCGGGGTGGTATTCCGAGCGGCGGCCGGAGCCGGACCTCAAGCAATGGCTCGACCTGGTGGCGCTGGGCACGGTCGCCGACGTGGTGCCGCTCACGGGCGTCAACCGCGCGCTGGTGCGCCAGGGGCTCGAGGTCGCGGCGGCGCGCGCGAACCTTGGCATGGCGGCGCTGGCCGACGTTGCGGGGCTCAAGCAGGCGCCCGCGGCCTATCACCTCGGCTTCGTGCTGGGTCCGCGCGTCAACGCGGGCGGGCGCGTGGGCGAGGCGGCGCTGGGCGCGCGGCTGCTGTCCACCGAGGACCCGGAGGAGGCGCGGCGCATCGCGCTGCGTCTCAACGACCTCAACCGCGAGCGCCAGGAGATCGAGCGCCGCGTGCTGGACGCGGCGGTGGCGCAGGTGGAGGGCGGCGGCGCCCCCGCCGCGGTGATCCACGCCTGCGCCGAGGGCTGGCACCCCGGCGTGATCGGCATCGTCGCGAGCCGCCTCAAGGACCGCTACGCGCGGCCCGCCCTGGTGACCGCGATCGGCGCCGACGGGATCGGCAAGGGCTCGGGCCGCTCGGTCAACGGCACGGATTTGGGCTCGGCCGTGATCGCGGCGCGGCAGGCGGGCCTCTTGGTCAACGGCGGCGGCCACCCCATGGCCGCGGGCTGGACCGTGGCGGCGGACAAAGCGCGCGCGTTCGGCGAATTCGTGGCCGGGCGCCTCGCGGGACCGGACGGCGCACCGCCCGTGCCGGTGCTGGAAATCGACGCGGCGTTGCAGCCCACCGGCGCCACGCCGGCGCTGTGCGGCGCGCTGGCGAAGCTCGAACCCTACGGCGCGGGCAACCCGCGGCCGGTGTTCGCGCTGCCCGCGGCGCGGGTGACCTATTCCAACGTAGTGGGCACCGGGCACGTGCGCTGCGCGCTGACCGGCGCGGGCGGCGGGCGCTTGAACGCCATCGCGTTCCGCAGCGCCGGCACCGAGCTGGGGAAGGCGTTGCTCGCGCGCGACGGGCCGCCGCTGCACCTCGCGGGGCAGGTCAACCTCGACACCTGGAACGGCGAGGAGCGCGTGCAGCTCGTGATCGAGGACGGGGCGAGGGGAAGCTAAGAAACTCAGCTAAAGTTCGTTTGAACATCCTCTGCAGAAAGGACGCCACTTTCAGAGAAGAGTCTTTGGAGGCCATCCGGACCGAGGGTAACTTCGCTAGGATCTCTAAGTTTACGATCAACCATGGCGACCAATGCCGACGCTTCGACTAGGCACACTTCGCTCACATCAGTTTCCATCTTGATCGTTCGAACTGTATCATCGAAGTCGTCAGAGAAAGTGCTAGAAACGATTGCATAATAGATATTGCGAAAGCGCCGTTTTGCCTTTAGGTCGCGGCTTTGAGTGGAAATATATTCTTTGATTGCACGATCATCGGTGCCTATGGAGTATCCTTCACTACGGATTTTTGCATCCCAAATTATCGCATATAAGTCATTCTCCGCGATCGCAAGGCCATCAGGTACGCGTCCTTGACCTTGCCCCAACAATCTTGATTCAAAGCCAAGCATAGTGAAGGCGGCACTTATGCTTTTCTCGAAGGCGCGCTCCAGGCTAGTACCTGTGGCTT
>Ga0233425_10004610_pt1 | contig 22875 bp, 23 predicted proteins | sample Watercolumn_Towu_2_FD_181712 | JGI IMG/M metagenome (GOLD analysis project Ga0233425, IMG submission 181712) | Freshwater microbial communities from Lake Towuti, South Sulawesi, Indonesia - Watercolumn_Towuti2014_140_MG | ecosystem: Environmental > Aquatic > Freshwater > Lake | place... | reverse complement strand
TAAGCTTGGGTTTGTTGTCACACCATCTACTATTCCTAAATCATTGAGTCGTTTAATATCATTAATATCTGCACTATCAACAAAAATCCTCATATCAATCCCTCCACGTATGATGTTGTCATACTGTCAGAATTTATATGTTTTATTGTGCTTCTTCTTTATCTTTCTTTCAATAACTTTATATACACTTGATTTTTTCAGTTTTCAAAGTATATGATAAAGTATGATAAGGAGGGATTGTGATGCCTATTATTGACTCAAAGACAAATAACGTAATTAAACAATTATCAGAATCTGAATTAGTAGAGCAAGCAGCGTTGATGCGGGGATATTGCTTGACATCATTGTGTCTTGCAGGTTCTGGCCATTCTGGAGGCAGTCTTTCAGCTATGGACATCGCAGCAGCTTTGTATCTTAATGTCGCAAATCTTGATCCAAAAAATTATGCGTGGGATAAACGAGACAGAATTATTTTTTCAGCAGGCCACAAAGCCCCTGCATTATACACTGGCTTGGCGTTTGCAGGTTTTTATGATCCAAAGCAAATGGCTTTGTTAAGAAAATACAAATCACAATTTCAAGGACATCCTGATTGGAGAAAACTGGATGGTGTAGAAGTATCAACAGGTTCTCTTGGCCAAGGCATTAGTGTTGCAGTAGGCATTGCCATTGCAGCAAAATTAAACAAAGAAAATCATAAAATATTCTGCATGACAGGAGACGGCGAGCATCAGGAAGGTCAAGTCTGGGAAGCAATTATGGAAGCTGCTCATTACAAGCTTGACAATTTCATAGTTATTGTTGACATCAATAGATTGCAGATTGACGGCAATGTGTGCGATGTCATGAACATCCAGCCATTAAAAGAGAAATACCAAGCATTTGATTGGGATGTTATTGAAATTGACGGCCACAACATGCATGAAATTCTTGAAGCATTTCAAAAAGCAAAATCAGCAAAAAAACCAGTTGCGATTCTTGCGAATACTATCAAAGGAAAAGGAGTCAGTTTTATGGAAAATGCAGCTGGCTGGCATGGAAAATCACCAAATGCAGAAGAATTGCAGAAAGCACTTGTAGAGTTACGTGTAGCAGACAAAGTGCCAGTTGAAGAAATGAAGCAGATTGCAGACAATTATCAAAATACTATCACAGCAGAAATTGAATCTGCTATGCCGAAATTCTCTCATAATTATTGGTGGAATAAAGAAAATACAATGAAAGCACAGATGACTGCGACAAGAATGGGTTTTGGCAAAGCGTTGCAGGAAACAGGAGATGATGAGCGTGTTGTTTGTCTTGGTGCAGATATTTCTGGCTCAATAACAATCAGCCAGTTCTATGAAAAAAATCCAGAGAGAAAACAAAGATTTCTCAGCATGGGTATTGCAGAGCAGAGTGCAACCTGTGTCGCTGCAGGATTAGCAAAAGAAGGCAAGCTTCCAGTGTTTGGTACGTATGGAGTTTTTGCCTCAGCGCGAAATGCTGATCAATTAAGAACAACAGTGTGTTATGGGAATCATAATGTTTTTATTGCAGGAGCGCACGGCGGAATCTCAGTTGGCCCAGATGGAGCAACACACCAGTCATTAGAAGAGCTTTACCAAGTGTGTGCATTGCCAAATATGAATGTTGTTGTTCCATGCGACAGTGTTGAAACAGAAAAAGCAACAAAAGAATTATTGTTGCATATTGTTGGTCCAAAATATATGAGGTTTGCACGAGAAGCAACACCTGTTGTGACAACAAAAGAAACGCCGTTTGTTTTTGGCAAGGCAAATGTTATTCGCTATCGTGGGAAAAAAGATAATTTTATTGATGCGTTTGAAACAGTTCTTGCCTCTGCATACATGAATGAAAATGAAGACATCACAATTATTGCCTGCGGTCCTATGGTGCCAGAAGCAATGCGTGCTGCATATATTTTAAAAGAAGAGTTCAATATTGAAACAAGAATAATTAATATGCACACAGTGAAGCCCTTGGATAAAGAAGCCATACTCCGTGCAGCATTAGAAACAAATAATATTATAACAGCAGAAGAACATCAAATAGGCGGATTAGGTAATCGTGTTGCAGCAGTTGTTGCAGAAAAAATCTCAGATGCAGTGGTGAAAATGATTGGCGTCAATGACAGATTTGGCGGTTCAGGAGCTCCGTGGGAGCTTGTCAAAGCATTTGGGTTAACAGCAGAGCATCTTGCTGAAAAATCAAAAAAACTTGTTCAAAGTAGGTGATGCATGTGGAAATTTCCCAGCGTACAGATCAGTTAGGTACAGAAAATGCCTTTGTTGTTTTAGCAGAAGTGAATGCATTAATCAAGCAAGGAAAAAATGTTGTAAGTTTCTGCATTGGCCAGCCTGATTTTGATGCTCCAGAAGCAGCAAAACATGCAGCCATTGAAGCAATTAACAGCAGAAAATCAGGGTATACAGGTTCAGCAGGAATCCCAGAATTGCGGAGCGCAGCTGCAGAGTATTTTTCAAAATCAAGAGAAATGAATGTTTCTTCAGATTCTATTGTTGTTGCTGGCGGAGGAAAACCGTTTATTGCAATGGCAATTTTAAGTACAACTGATTTTGGCAAAGGCCACGAGATTATTTATCCAGTGCCTGGCTATCCAATTTATGAATCACAAACCAAAACAGCAGGAGCTGTTCCAGTTCCATTATATCTCAGAGAAAGCAAAAACTATAATTTTGATATTGAAGAATTAAAAAGCAAAATCAATAGCAATACAAGATTGTTAATTCTTAATTCTCCGCAAAACCCAACTGGCGGAGTTCTCAGCAAAAAAGAGCTTGAAGAAATTGCAAAAGTTGTTTTGCAGTATCCAAATCTCTGGGTGTATTCTGATGAAGTGTATTCTGAATTATGCTATGATGCGCAGTTTGAAAGCATTGCATCTGTTCCAGGCATGCAAGAGCGTACAATAATGGTTGATTGTGTGTCAAAAACATTTGCAATGACTGGCTGGCGGATTGGCTATTGCAGTAATCCTCTTCTTGCAGATGCACTGACGCGGTGGGTCACAAATCTGGAGTCGTGTGCAAATCATCCTGCGCAGTGGGCAGCAGTTGGAGCATTAAAAAATGCATGGAATGATGTCAAAGGTATGAAAAAAGAGTTTCATGAGCGAAGGGATTTGGTTGTCAAACTCTTGAATGAGATTCCAGGATTCAAATGCCTTTCTCCAGGCGGTGCATTTTATGTCTGGCCAAATGTGACAAAAGCATGTGAAATTGTCAGAGCAAAAGATTCAGAGGAGTTTAGGAAATTATTGTTGAATGAAGCAGGAGTTGCAGTCTTGGCAGACAAGCATTTTGGTCCACCTGTAGATGGCGAAGGCCAGCATATTCGATTAAGTTATGCAATCTCAAAGCAGAACATAATTGAAGGCGTTAAGAGAATAAAAGAATTTGTCGAGAAGAGTAAGCAATAATTACAAAAACCACCAGAGTAAAAAGAGAATGATTACGCAGAGAATCCATAAGTACATTGAATAGTGTGGTTCTTCTTCAGGAATTTGTTCAAATCTCGGTAATCCTGTTCTGTTGTATTGCATGGGCTGAAGAGAGAATATTCTTGTTATAAATGTTGTCTCTGATTTTTAGATAAGAACTATCTACCAAGAGTTATTTTATCTCTATTTGATAATTCTGTTGGTGCAGCTGTAATTATTCTATGAAGCTCAGAAGTAATTCTTCCACAAAAGCTTGTTCTCGGTTCATATACTAATAAACCAGAATTTTTATCTCTGTAAAAAGCAATACAATATCTTACACTTATACCTGGTTGAGCTAGAGCAGGTTTTGCATGTTCTAATTCATGCAAATACAGTTGTTCTACTAATGGAGTAATTGCGTCATAATCTACATTAAGAGGGCCATAGTTTTTACTTGAAACTGCCATAATACCTAGTCTTAGTAAAATTTTATAATGAATATGATTATCTACAGAAACTTCATTAGGTTCGTTACCTTCTAATTTACCATCAACATAATCATGCGTATGAAAAAAATCGCGAGCATATTTTGCAGCTTCATCTGTTTCTACAGTGGAACATGTTTCAGGACAAAAAGTAGCAGGAAGTGCATTTTGAATTGCAGCTTCAATCTTTCTTTCTAAATCATCAATAAGATTTTTTCTACTCATTATTAAACGAAAAATTATTTTATTTATAAATGTTTTGTCAGATTAATCACTGGTGAGTAGTATTGTTCAAAATTATTTCCCCTTACCAAACATATTTATACTACTTTTGTCCTGAAGTAATCTACTATGGTTGATTTGCGAAGAGTAATTGGTGTTGTGCAGATTTCAATAGGCATTATTCTTATTCTTGCAACAGTGTATTTCAGCAATGTTTTTGCCATATCGCATAGTAATTTCACAAAAGATGCATCTGCGCATTTTCAGGATTTACAAGAGCAAGGCATTGCAAACAATGAGCCTGTGCCAGAATATGCAACAGTGCATGCAAATTATATTTTACTCTCAAATATGTATCTTATGATGCTCATCAATGTGGGCATAAGTACCTTGCTTGTTCTTCTTGCAATAATGATGATTTTGCAGGGCATTGTCAATAAATTTGCAATTCCAAAACTAAGTATTGGCTATAAACCAATGGTGTGGCTGGGATTGATTGGTTTAGTGGTTTTCTTGATTATTTTATTGCTCACACAATATTTCATGCAGTATTTTGCGTGAAAAAGTAGTAAAATATAAATAAACAAAGGGATTTATTGATAGTGTGAAGATAACAGTTGTATTGGAAAAACAGGAAGAAGGAGGTTACACAGTATATGTTCCATCACTTCCTGGGTGTATTTCTCAAGGAGAAACAAAAGAAGAAGCAATTAAAAATATTAAAGAAGCAATCGAATTGTATCTTGAAGCCGAAACAAATGAGCTTGTGGAGTATGCAGGAGAAGCTGTTGTTGTTGCAGTATGAAACTGCCTATTATTTCTGGGATAGATGTCATTAAGCGTTTGAAAAAAGCAGGTTTTATAGCTACGAGGCAGAAAGGTTCTCATGTAAGATTAGAAAAATATACCCCTAAACAAATGATCAAATTAACTGTGCCTTTACATTCTGAAATGAAGAAAGGAACACTTCATCAAATTCTAAAAGAAGCAGGACTAAGTCTTGAAGATTTTGACAAATTACGGTGAAAATATGAAAAAAATAATCCTCAGCATTTTCATTATCCTTATTTTAGCATTTCCTTTTTATCAGCTCTACTCATTAAACTCAGTTGAGTTTCAGTCATTTTCAGTGCAGGAGATCTCGTTAGATTCTCGTTTGCATTTTGTTGTAAATGCTGCAGCAAAGCTCTATAATCCCTCATACATTCCTGTGGAAATAAAAGAAATTCGCTATGTTGCATACGTTCAGGGTGAAGAGATTATGAATGGCATAATTGCAGGCAGTACAATTCCTTTAAAAAGTTCAGAATCATTTGCCTTTGAGCAGACCATTAATTGGGTCCCTGATATTGAAACAGCTATGGCAATTACCCAAGGAAAAAATGTGACAATGACTATTTCAACAGAAGCAGATGTTTCATATTTGTACTTTTTTACAATCACAGGAAAAAAACAATCAACTATTGAAATTGGCAAAATTCTAAAGCCTGTGCTTGACAGGCAAATTACTGCAATAAGCGACGCTTTAGGATTCTTCTCATAATCATCATACTTCCTCATATAAATCATAACTTTTATATACTCTTGCTTATTTTTCGATTTCATGAAGGAGCGAGTAACTTTAACAATTGAGCAGAATATTTTAGAGAGTGTTGACAAGCGGGTTGATGGGTTTAAAATCAAGAATAGATCCCATGCTGTTGAATTATTATTAATGAAGGCAATGGATCAGTCTCACCCAAAAATAGCGTTTATTCTCGCAGGCGGCAAAGGCACGCGCCTACGGCCGATTACAAATGAAATTCCAAAGCCAATGGTGCCGTTGCATGATAAGCCAATTTTGCAGCATGCCTTGGATTTGTTCAAAAAATATGGCATTACAGAAATTGTGATGTCTATTGGCTACAAGGGAGAAAAAATCAAAGAATATTTTGGCAATGGTTCACGATTTGGAGTTAATATTACATATGTTGAAGAAACAGAGCCGCTTGGCACAGCAGGTCCGTTGAATCTTGCACGTCAGTATTTGACAGATACGTTTGTTATGTGCAATGCAGATGAGTTGAAGAATATTGATTTAAATGAAATGTATCTTTTCCATAAAGATAATGGTGCATTGGCATCAATTGCCTTGACAACAGTGTCAGATCCAAGCCAGTATGGAGTTGCAAAATTAACAGGAAGCAAGATTCTTGAGTTTATTGAAAAGCCAGAAGCAGGCACTGCGCCGTCAAATTTGATTAATGCAGGATTGTACATTTTAGAGCCAGCAGTATTGGATATTGTTCCAAAAGGAGTTAGTTCTATAGAGAGAGATGTTTTTCCAAAAGTTGCAACAGATGGAAAATTGTTTGGATTTCCATTTTCAGGTCAGTGGTTTGACACAGGCACTCTTGAACGCTACGAAGAAGCTATGCAGAAGTGGACAGATATTATTTGATCTGCTCTTTCATGTGTATCATTGTATTATTTTCATTAACATATTTTTCATTACCTGCATCTCGTGTTTAGCGAGAGTGTCCATGTGTAGCACCAGCTGAGCAACATGAAGCCTCGCTAAGAGAAAACACGAAATGAATGTATTGAGTTTTTAAAAAATAATGAATTTAACAATACATTCATATGAAACAGATAAAATCAATAAGATACAATAAACGGTGATAAAAATTTCAGAAATCAACAAATACATGTTTCGTCAGTATGACATTCGTGGTCAAGTTCCAGCAGAGATGAATGAGCATGCAATGCTATTGTTAGGCAAAGCGTTTGGGACATTCTTGTTAAGAAAAAATATTCAGCAGACAGTTGTTGGACATGATTTTCGTGCATATTCTGAAAATCTTCAGCGTTCGTTTATTCTTGGTGTGCTTTCAACAGGATGCAATGTTATTGACATAGGTATGTGCCTGACACCAATGTTGTATTTCAGCCAGCATTATTTCAAAAGCAAAGGTGGTGCAATGATTACAGCATCTCACAATCCAAATGGCTGGAGCGGTTTAAAGTTGTCAGACGATTATTCATACACTTTTTTAACAGAGGAAATGCAGGAAATGTATAGGATGATACATGAAGATGATTTCTTTGTCAGTTCTGCGAGGTATGAAAAAAGGAGCATTGCTGAACAATACAAAACTATGGTGAAAGAAAAGATTAAGCTTGCAAAGCAGTTGAAAGTTGTTGTAGAATGCGGCAATGGCACAGCAGGTGCGTTTGCGCCAGATGTGCTGAGAGCAATTGGCTGTGATGTTGTTGAATTATTTTGCAATTTAGATGCAACGTTCCCGCATCACAACCCGAATCCTGAATCACAAATTGCAAAAGATGTTCTTGCAGCAAAAGTGAAAGAAGTAGGCGCAGATATTGGCGTTGGTTTAGATGGCGATGGTGATAGGCTTGGTGTTGTTGATGAAGCTGGAAACAATATCTGGAGTGACAGGATTGCAATTTTGCTTGCCCGCCAGGCGTTGAAGAAGAAAAAAGGAAAAGTGGTGTTTGATGTCAAATGTACAAAAGCATTAGAGGAAGATATTGTTGCGCACAGTGGAATTCCAGTGATGTGGAAAACAGGCCATTCATTTATTAAGAAAAAGTGCAAGGATGAGGATGCAGTGTTTGGCGGTGAGCGTTCTGGCCACTTTTTTATTCGCGATAATTATTATGGGTTTGATGATGGGGTGTTTTCAGCAGCAACACTTCTTGCATATTTGTCAGAGCAGAATAAACCATTTTCAAAAATAATTGCAGAAACACCAAGCTATGTCATTAGTCCGACAATTCATGTCCACTGTTCAGAAGAAGTAAAGTATGATATTGAACAAAAACTCATAGACACATTTAAGAAAAAATATATGGTGAATGATGTCAATGGTGCAAAAGTCTTGTTTGACAATGGCTGGGGATTAGTGCGAGCATCATCAAATGAACCAAAACTTGTGTTAGTGTTTGAAGCAGATACAGCAGATAGATTGCAGGAGTATAAGCAGGTATTTAGAGAAGTTCTTGCTCAATTTCCTGAAATAGATTCTCATTGGGAAAACGAATAATTTTTATATTCTGACTTGCAGAATTTCTTACAATGAGGTGTTTTATATGAAAAAAATAATTGTGTTTGCTTTAGTAATCATAAGTATGTTTGTGCTTTCCAGTTGTGGAACTTTAACATATACTGGAGACTTTTGTGAAGATGGCATGATGGATAGAGATGAAACAGATATTGATTGCGGCGGCCAATATTGTAAAGCTTGCGCAGAAGAAGGTGGATGTAATCCAGTATGCACAGGAGATAAGCCTGTATGTAAAGAAGGTGTTTGCGTAGCAGAAGAAGGTGGATGTAATCCAGTATGTACAGGGGATAAGCCTGTATGTAAAGATGGTGTTTGCGTAGCAGAAGAAGGTGGATGTAATCCAGTATGCACAGGAGATAAGCCTGTATGTAAAGATGGTGTTTGCGTAGCAGAAGAAGGTGGATGTAATCCAGTATGCACAGGAGATAAGCCTGTATGTAAAGATGGTGTTTGCGTAGCAGAAGAAAGTGTAATAGATACTGATGGCGATGGAGTTCCAGATGCGATAGATGCATGCCCAGGCTATGATGATACAGTAGACACAGATGCAGATGGTGTGCCAGATGGCTGTGAGTCTAATCTTATTGTTAGCGATCTCACGCTGAAATTATTAGAGGGGTATATGGGGACATTTATAGTGACTGTAACCAATGAAGGAGCTGTTGATACCGGTGCTTTCAAAGTTATTCTTATGAGTATGGATTCAACATTTACAACGCGAAATGATGATTTCTTTGCTACAAGTACAGGATTAACTGCAGGGAATAGTGATGAATTTGAGATAGATGTTGAAATACCTTTTACAACATTACCTTTAGCTTATATGAAAGTTACTGTTGACAGTGAAGATTCAGTAGTCGAGTATGATGAAGCAGATAATATCCAAATGTATACTATCGATACAGCAGCTTCTTAATTTCTTTTTTTCTTTTTTTTACATGAGAAATGGGCGAAAGCCCAGCACTTTAGTGCTGGGATGAAGCCGTCATTTCGCATGTTTAATAATCCCGACGGCAAAGCCCACGTCTTTAGACGTGGGATACGCCGTCAGGGATTATTTTTACATTTTTTCGAAATGTATATATACTTCATTTCTAAGAATCAATGTCATAATCAATATTTTGTCAAAATGAGGTGTCATACATGAATAAAAAATTCTTCATCACTCTATTTATTGTAGTAATCCTTCTTGCAGGATGCAAATCAACGCAGACTCCAGAAGAGAAACTTGCAGAAAAGAAATCCTGTTACAAAGAATGCATGCTCGTCGAAAATGACAAAGCGTATTGTTTGGATGATTGTGAAGTTGAAGAAAAAGATGTTGAAGTTAAGGAAGTGTGCGGTGACAGCATCTGCCAGTCATTAGAACAGCAGTCTGGACTTTGTCCAGCAGATTGCGGTTGTATGGTAAATTCAGATTGCGATGCAAAAGAAATCTGTGAAAATACAGTATGCACGCCAGTAGACTGTACTCTGAACAGCCATTGTCCAGAAGGGCGATTGTGTGAGAATAATGAATGCATAATAACTCAAACTTTTGATGAAGGAGCAGTAACAGAACTGCAGAATGATATCATTGATTTGCAGGACAATATCCAGGAATTATTAGACGACATTAATGCGTTGCAGAGTTCTTTGGATGCAGCAGAAGCAAGTGATGATGATAAAGATGCAATTCAAGAAGATATTGATGGTTTAGATACAACAATCACGCAGTTGAATACGTATAATTCTACTTTAAATGGATATCTGGATGATTTAGAATCTGTAGATGAAAACAGTGAAACAGCAGATGTCGGCACAGCATTTAATACAACAAAAAGTAGTGTAACGTCATATATTGCGTCTCATGAAGACGAGATTACAGACATTGAAGATGCAATTGCAGCATTAGAGCCAGAAGCACAAGCAGATGTAATTATTGATGATTTTGACTTAGAGGATGTTGAAGATCAGACAGGAGTATTTACTATTACCATTGCAAATGATGATGACGGCAATATTACAACAGCGCAGACGTTCAGGATTCAGTTGACAAGCTATAAATTAGACAATAGCACTCTTGATGATACGCGGGAAACAATAACAGCAGGATTGTCTCCAGATGAGGATATGGACATTGAGATGAGTGTTGAAATCATAGATCTTGAAGATTATTTTTCAGATTATCCAAATGCAACATCAGTTGTCTTAAGATTTCTTGTTGAAGTTGACATTGATAACAGCATTAATGAATCTAATGAAGCAAATAATAATAAGACGTACAATGTCACTTTTGACAGAGAGGATTATGTATCAAATACTGCGCCTGTGGCTGTTATTACAACAAGTGCAACTACTATTTCAAATATGACAGGTATTACATTTAGTGGAACAAGCAGTACAGATTCAGATGGTTCTATCAGTAGTTATTCTTGGAATTTTGGAGATAGTACGACAAGTACAAGTTCATCTATAACGCACACGTATAGTGATGTTGGTAACTATACAGTAACATTAACAGTAACAGATAATGATGGAGCAACAGATACAGAAACAGTAAGTGTTACTGTTGTTTGATTTTTTCTTTCTTGTGACTTATAAAGCAAACTATCAAAACGTTCAAAAATCAAAAAAAGTGCACGTTTCAGTCGTAACATTTATAAATAACAGTGGTTTACTCTGCTTAACATGAATATTGAGCATTTGAATAGCTGGAATCCGTGGTGGAGTACAAAAGAAGTGCCTGCAATTCTCAAAGGAATTTTAAGGCCTATGCATTCAATAATTCATAAATCACTTCACGAGAAAGAAATTATTGTTTTGACTGGTGTTCGTAGAAGTGGCAAGAGTACGCTTATGTACCAGATGATTGCATCATTGTTGGAGAAATACAATCCTTCTCAACTTTTGTATATTAATCTTGATGATGAGGCATTAAAAGGCGAGACTCTTGAATCCATATATGCCTGTTATCGTGGAGAAAAAAATCCCCGTGAGTTCTCTTTTGTTTTTCTGGATGAGATTCAGAATATAGATAATTGGGAGAAATTTGTAAAAAAATATTATGATTTAAAAGAAAAAGTAAAATTTATTGTTTCAGGATCATCTGCAGGTCTGCTCAAAGGAGACTATGCCTCGCTTCTTACAGGCAGAAATTTAACATTTACAATATTCCCTCTTTCATTTAAGGAATACATAGGGTTTTCACATGTAAATTATACTGAACAGTCTGCAACAGTAAAAGCTCAAATAATGTATCATCTTAATACGTATTTAGAGTATGGAGGATTTCCTGAAGTGTATTTTAAAGAAGAAGAATTAAAGATACTCCTTTTAAAACAATATTTTGATGATGTTATATACAAAGATATTGTCAAGAGATATAATGTGAATGCGAAAAAGATTACAGAGTTAGCAGTATATTTGCTGACAAATAGCGGAAACTTTTTTTCTATGAGAAAAATTCGCAGTTTGACAGGGCTTTCATTTGACAGCATTAAAGATTATATTTCATATCTTGAAGAAGCGCATATAGCAATAGTTGTGGATTCACTCTCTTATTCTCTTAAAGAAAGGTCACAGCTTCCCAAAAAAAGTTATTCTTTAGATAGTGGTTTGCGGAATAGTGTGTGTTTTCGCTTTTCAGGAGACAGAGGAAGGCTTGCAGAGAATTGTGTTTGCATAGAGCTTCTGAGAAGAGGAAAAGAGATATATTATTGGAAGGGCAAAGGTGAAGTGGATTTTGTTGTTAAAGAAAAAGATAATTCTCTTGTTGCGCTTAATGTGTCATATGCTGATGAAATGCAGTCGAGGGAATTGCGTTCTTTGGCAGAATTCAGGCAAACATTCAAAAAAGTGAAAAAATGCATAATCATAACAAGAGATTTTGAAGACAATAAAGAAGGCATTTTGTTTATTCCTCTGTGGAAATGGTTGCTGTCAGAATAATGCAATTTTTTCCAAAGCATTTAAATATTCCTTCTGTGCGAGAGTAAGTATTATACTATTGAGGTGGTTGTAATGAATAAAAAAATGTTTATTGTGATGATTTCTCTTTTAGCAGTATTTTTCCTTTCAGCGCAGGCGTGCATGCAGGGTGTGACAACAGGCATTGCGAGGGATTGCGTCGGTGAAAATGACGTTGTGTGTGATGATACAGAAGCATATCAGTGCCAGATGGCGCAGTTTGGTGTTGGATTTTATGTAACTCGGGCGCCAGGGTTTGATGTAGATGTTTGTGATGCAGAGCCAGAAATTGTAGTATCTGCAAGAGCGCAGTGTGTCAATGGCGTGCAGGATGGCAGTGAAACAGATGTTGACTGCGGCGGTCCAGACTGCCGAGGGTGTTTAGAAGATTTCACGTGTGCTATTAATAGAGATTGCGCTCCTTTCTTAGAATGTATGTCCAAGACAATAACAGGGCCTAAGGAATGTGTAGAAGATTTAGATGCAGAAGTTGAGTGTACTGCAACAGATTTAAGTCATTGTTATCATTTTGCATGCAATATTAATGATGAATGTTATACATCATGTACAGCAAGTGATGCAGAGTGTGCATCAGGCTATGCATGCAGCAGTGCTGGAACAGAATGTTTAACAGATGCAGATGGAGATGGTATTGCAGATGTTGAAGAAACAGTAACAGAATGTGTTTCTGCTTCAGATTGTTCATCGTATGGGACAGGATATACATGCGTATCAGGAGTATGTACAGCACCAACCACAACGTCTTTATGTACAGATACAGATGGTGGAAGAGATTATACTACTCAAGGAACAATATCTGGGGGACTTTTATATCCAACAAATAACCCTATAATCTCTCTGACTGATAATTGTGATGAGGATCCTTTGGGAAGATTAATTGAATATTATTGTTCTAGTACTAATTCAATGATTGGTTACTCTTATGCTTATGACTGCTCTAATTTAGGTACAGATTATATATGTGCAGATGGTGCATGTGTCAGTTCAACGACAGCAAATCAAGCACCTGTTGCAGGGTGTTTAGTGTCTTCTTCAGGTCAAGTAGGAATTCCAATTACATATAGTGGTGAATCAAGCAGTGATGCTGATGGTGATACTTTAACTTATGCATGGGACTTTAATGAAGATAGTATTGTAGATTCAACAAGTCAAAAATCATCATCAACGTCATCATATATATACACCTCTGCAGGAACATACACAGTAACATTAACAGTAACAGATGAGCATGGTGCAACAGATTCATGCAGTCAAGATATAATTATAAGTGCAGCAACAACAGAAACTTGTGCAGATTCAGATGGGGGTTCATATACTCTAGCTGGTGAAGTATATGTAGATGGTGTTTATCAGGGAGAAGATGAGTGTGATGGAAATTTAGTTATAGAATATAGCTGTGATGTAAATGGAATAGCAAGTCATGCAAATTATAATTGTGCTAATTTAGGAGACACGTATGGATGTATTGCAGGGGCATGTGCAGAAGTGTGTGTAGATTCAGATGCAAGTGCTTCAAATCCATATACTACATATGGGCATGTTGCTGTAAATGGTGTGGACTATGTAGAAGAAGACGAATGTGATGGAAATACATTATTAGAATCTAGTTGTGTCGATGGAGATGCAGATATTGAGGAGTATGACTGTACTGATTTAGGAGATACGTACGGATGTATTGCAGGGGCATGTGCAGAAGTGTGTGTAGATTCAGATGCAAGTGCTTCAAATCCTTATCAAGTGAAAGGATTTACTTTTGTTAATGGTGTAGAAGTTGGAGAAGATGAATGTGAGTCAAGCACTACCTTGGTAGAGAACTATTGTAGTAATGGGAGACATGCATATAGGAAATACTCTTGCTTAAATGGTTGTGCGTTAGGAAAATGCAAGTTTACATCTAGTGATGGTTTAGGATCTGGTGATAGTTTAGGTGGAAAAGTAGATAATCTTCAGTATGATGAATCTAAATTAACAGATGATTATTTGTTGTTTAAGTTAGTAAGATATTCCACTTATATTAGAATGGGGTTTAGCAATGATGAATATCAAGAACTTACTGAAGAGAGTGATTATGGCATTACAGCTTACACAACTAGGCATGCTAAAGGTGTGGGACAGAGTTATTTGGATTTAAGTTCATGGCTTTATGATCCCCAATATGTTTCATTTAATGAAATCTCCGGACAATCTCTTGATCATTTACAGCCAACACATTGGGTGGTTGTAAAAGTAAGATTAAAAGCAGAAAAACCTGATGATCAACAAACTATATTATTAAAGAATACAGATGATTGTGGAAAACAGTTATACTCGTTAACAACAAAAGATGGAGAATTTCATTTTAAAGTTTCAGTGGATGGTGTTGTTAAAGAAGTATCTGCAGGACCAGTTAATGAGGGGTGGCAGGAAGTTATTGGTGTAAATGATGGGGAAAATCTTAAATTAGATGTATATGACTATAATATTTGGGATGGGACAACAGAACTTGTTGATACAACAACTTTGGTTAATTCAGGGGGACCTATTGCACCCTATACATCTATAACAGAAAGTCCTTACAACAACAATTTAATTATGGGATATAATGACTTATGTGAAGATTATTCCTTCGACGGCTATCTCGACGACATCTACATCTACGGAGAATAATTTTTTCTTTTCTTTTTCTTATTAAACCTTTCTTTCTCATTTAACATCTCTTTATAAATAGTTATAAAATGCCAACGAAAGCTTTATAAATAATCTAATCTTTTTAATAAATGTGGATAAGAATTTGTTAAGGCAGGTAATTATAGATCAGCAAGGGTTGTTTAAGAAGACAGAGGAGCTGATAGAGCGGGAGATTAATCTAGAGCCTTTTCTAAAATCTTCTGAGATTATAATCATAAGTGGAATTCGAAGGTGTGGGAAGAGTTCTTTGTTAAAATTAATAGCAAAAAGAATGTCGTCGCCATCGTTGTATATTAATTTTGATGATGTGCGGCTTATAGATTTCTCAGTAGAGAATTTTCAAGATGTTCAATCTCTTGCGCTTGAGCTTTGCGAGACTGAAAATATTGTGTATTTTCTTGATGAAGTGCAGAATGTGCAGTACTGGGAACGCTGGGTAAATACCCTCTATGCACAGCAGAAAAAGGTTTTTGTCACAGGCTCTAATTCAAATCTGTTAAGCTCAGAAATTTCTACATATTTGACTGGAAGAAATAAAATCATTACGTTATTCCCTTTTTCTTTTAGGGAATATTTGTTATATAAGGGAATTCCTATAAAAGCTGGATTTTCCACGGGTGTTTCACCAGTGGTTTTGCAGAATGAAACCTGTCGATTGGAAAATCCAGAGGAAACTGGAAGACCGACCCGAGCGACCAAAGGGAGCGAGCATACCATCCGGTCTGTGACCGGTGGTGGTCGGTCTTCAGTTGATAAAAACTTCTCTTCTTCAGAGCAGAGCATGATATCCAAGGCATGCATGGATTATCTGTATAATGGCGGATTTCCGCTTGTTGTTAAGACAGCAGATGTTGAGCTTTCAAAACAGTATTTTGAAGATATTGTGAATAAAGATGTAGTGAACAGGTATAAAATAAAACAGACAAAGGAAATAAAAGATTTGTTATTGTATTTGTTTTCCACAACAGGAAAAACATATTCATATAATGCGTTGAAACAACTGACAGGAATTAAAAGTTTAAGCACGATAAAAAATTATATTGATTATTTCAAGAATGTGTATCTGTTGTATACTATTGACAGGTTTGACTATTCTCTGGCAAAGCAGAAAATTTCTTCTTCAAAGCCTTTTGTAGGCGACACGAGTTTTTTAAAAACAATTGCATTTAATTTTACAGAAAATCTTGGGCAAAAACTTGAAAATGCTGTATTTTTAGAGTTGGTGAGGAAGAAGAAGCAGGCATATTATTATCAAGAAAAAAAAGAATGTGATTTTGTCGTGAAAGAGGGTTTGAAAATAACACAGGCAATTCAGGTTTGTGTAAACCTTGCAAATATGCAAACAAGACAGAGAGAAATAGAAGGATTATTGAGTGCTATGAATGCATACAAACTCCGTAAAGGAATAATCTTGACAGTAGAGAATGAAGAAACAATAAAAAAAGGAGACAGAATAATTCATATCCTCCCCCTCTGGAAATGGCTGTTATATGCTTAAATCTCGGAATCCATTCCGAAATTTTACTAATTTTCTCGGAATCCACTCCGAAAGATTTATATAGCTCCTCTAACACACTTATGGTATGTTTGAAAAAGTGCTTGCTGAACAAAATCAGCAGTGGGTGAATAAGCAGAAGGAAGTTGGCATTGCACGAGAGAAGCTGAAGCAGATTCATCCATATCTTGGAAAGAAGCAAGTCATTATTATCACAGGCGTGCGGAGATGTGGCAAGAGTTATCTTCTTAGACAGATACAGAAAGAAATATTGCAGAAAGAAGACTCAAAGAAGATGTTATTTTTGAATCTTGAAAATCCTTATTTTGACGAGTATCGGGAGAAAGTCGTGTATCTCGAAAAAATATTTGATGAATATCTGTCGTTGACGCAGGCAGAGCCGCCTTTTTTTGTTTTGTTTGATGAAGTACAGTTTTTTCATAATTGGCAGGTTTTTGTCAAATCAAAATATGAAGCAGGAGAGACAAAATTTTTTCTTACAGGATCCAATGCATGGTTGTTGTCATCAGAGTTTGCGACTCTTCTTTCAGGAAGGACAATGCAGTTTGAATTATATCCCTTTTCTTTTCGTGAGTTTCTTAGCGCAAAGAATATAGATGCAAGTACCAGGATGAAGCAGGCAGTGTATGAGAGGGTAATAAAAAAAGCATTTCAAGAATATGTGCAGTGGGGCGGGTTTCCTGAAGTGGTTTTGGCTGAAGATACTGAACAAAAAAAAGAGTTTTTAATAAATTATTATACTAATATAGTGTATAAAGATATTATTCCTCGATTTAATATTGAAAATGTAAAACAGACGCAAGAGTTGGCAAGATATCTGCTCTCAAACATAGGAAAAATAAACAGCTATAATAAGTTGAGTGCATTGTTGCATATATCAGATAAGACAGTGAGGGAATATATTAATGACTTTTCACAAGCATATCTGCTTTTTGAAGTGAATAAATATGCTTTTTCATTAAAGAATCAGATGACGTATCTTAAAAAAGTATATACAGTAGATACAGGTTTTTCTTCTGCATTAGGGTTTCATTTTTCAGAAGATGCAGGAAGATTTTTGGAAAATGTGGTGTTTATTGAATTAAAAAGGCAGGGGAAGGAAATATATTATCATAAAGAAAAAAAAGAGTGTGATTTTATCGTAAAGCAAGGAAATAAAATAACTGAAGCAGTGCAAGTATGCAAGGAACTTAATCAAGAGAATAAAGAGAGAGAAGTAGCTGGGCTGATAGATGCATTACTAACACACAACGTGAAAAAAGGATTAATTCTCACAATGGATCAGGAAGATGAGTTTCAGAGAGAAGGATGTAAAATTTCAGTCACTCCTCTCTGGAAATGGCTGCTGGCGCAGTAACTTCGCAAAACATTTATATACCTCATCCCCTTCTTTTCCAATACGAGAGAAAAAAGAACAAATACGATATTTTTTTCTCAACAAATGAATGTTGTGATACAATGGGAAAACTACTCCCGACATTAAAAGACAGAAAAAGATACATGGCATTTGAAGTTTTAGCAGATGCATCTTTGTCGTGGGAAAGCATCAGAAAAGCAATAACTTTTGCAAGTAAGAATTATATTGGTCTTGACGGCATGGCAAGTGCAGGACTGCAGTTTGTCAAAAACAATGGCATGAAAGGCATTGTGAGAATGAATCATGATTATCTCAATACAATCCGCGCATCACTGCTATTCATCAAGGAAATTGATAATCAGAAAGTTATTGTAAAGAGCATTCGCTCTTCAGGAATATTGAATAAGGTATCAATCTAAAAAAGGAGGTTATGAAAATGCAGCAGCAGCAAATGAATCATCAATTAATGGGGTATGACAGAGCAATAACAATGTTCAGTCCAGACGGCAGGTTATTGCAGGTTGAATATGCAAAAAAAACAGTCAAGCAAGGCTCAACAGCAATTGGCATGATATGCAGTGATGGCGTTGTGCTGGTCACAGACAAAAGAATAGTCGACCCATTAGTGGTTTCAGACAGTGTTCTCAAAATTTTTCAAGTTGATGAGCATATTGCATCAACAGCAGCAGGGATTATTTCAGATGCAAGAGTTCTCATCGAGCGTTCGCAGTTAAAAGCACAGCAGTACAAAGTCACATTTGACAGTCCGATTGACACGTTAAGTATTGTCAAAGACATCTGCGACCTTAAACAAATATGTACACAGAGTGGCGGTCTCAGGCCGTTTGGCGTCTCGCTGTTAGTTGCAGGCATTGACATTGACGGCCCTCATCTGTATGAAACAGATCCAACAGGAATCTTTTTTGAGTATAAAGCAACAGTGATTGGTGAAGGCGAGCAAGAGGGAGAAGAAATCCTGCACAAGGAATACAAAGAAGACATGACTATTGAGCAGGGTATAAAGCTTGCAGTAAAAACATTGCAGACAATTTTGAAAGAAAATTTCAGTATAGACAGAATTGATTGTGTGTTCATCAAAACACAGAAAAAACAGTTTACGAGAGTCACAAAGCAAAAAATGGTGCAAGTGTTCAGTGAACTGAAAAAAAGGTGAGAGTATGGTTGATGTTGACAAAGCAGTAATTGCGCGGTATAAAATACAGGGAGACAAGTATGAGCTTCTCGTTGACTGCGATGCAGCGCTTGCATTCAGGAGCGGAAAAAATGTTGGCATGGAAGATGTTCTTGCATCAGAAAAAATCTTTACAGATGCAAAAAGAGGGATTGTTGCATCTCAGCATCGCATGATGGCTATTTTTGGGACAGATGATAATCAAGAAATTGCAAAAATAATCATCAAGAAAGGAGAAGTGCAGGTCACTGCAGAGCATAAAGGAAAAGAGCTTGAAGAAAAGAAAAAGCAGATTTTGGCATATATCCACAGAAATGGTGTTGACCCAAAAACACATCTTCCGCATCCGCCACAGAGAATTGAGCTTGCATTTGCTGAAGCAAAAATTCATATTGATGACCATAAAGACGCTGTAGAGCAGGTCCATGACATCATAAAAAAGTTGCAGCCAATATTGCCAATCAAGTTTGAAAGAAAACAATTGAGCATTAGAATTCCAAGCCAGTTTGCTGCAAAAGCATACGGCACAGTAAAATCATTGGCAGTGATAATGAAAGAAGAATGGCTTGATGATGGCAGCTGGAAATCTGTTGTCGAGATTCCTGCAGGCATGCAGAATGATTTGCTGGATGCATTGAACAGCATGACGCATGGTTCAGTTGAAGTTGAAACAGTAAAAATCGAAAAAATGTGAGGAAGTGAAAACAATGGGAAATTTGTTAGTACAAGAGAGAACAGTGGTTGTTCCAGGAGAAAAGATTGCAGAAGGGTTGGATTATCTTCCTGCAAATGGAGCATACAGAAAAGATGATTTTATTTTAGCAGGCCGTCTTGGTTTGCTGACAGTTGACGGAAGAGCAGTAAAAATAATTCCGCTTAGCGGCCGCTATATGCCGAAGAGAAATGACATTATTATTGGAAAAGTCATTGATGTCACAATAAGCGGATGGCGCTTTGAAATCAACTGCGCATACAGTGCAATGCTTTCTATGAAAGACGCAACAAGCGACTTTATCCAGCGCGGTGCAGATTTACGGCAGTTCTTTGACCTTGGCGACATGGTTGTTGCAAAGATTGTGAATGTCACGTCGCAAAAACTCGTTGACTTGACAACAAAAGGTCCAGGGTTGAGAAAATTGTATGGAGGCAGAATTGTGTATGTCAACTGCAATAAAGTTCCGAGAGTCATTGGCAAGCAGGGTTCTATGGTAAGCCTGATTAAAAATGCAACTGGCTGCAAAATTATTGTTGGCCAGAATGGCGTTATCTGGATTGATGGTGAGCCAAAGAATGAAGTGATTGCTATTGAAGCAATACGAAAGATTGAGGAAGAATCACACACATCAGGATTGACAGATAGAATGACAGAATATCTTGAAAGCAAGTGCGGCAAGTTCAAGCAGGAACAAGAAGAACAGCCGCAAGAAGAGCAGTAGGTGAATCACATGGCGTATACAAAACGAGTCGACGGGCGAAAGCAGAAAGAAATTCGTCCAATTACTGCACAAGCAGGAGTGATTAAAAATGCAGATGGTTCTGCATATTTCAAAATTGGGAATACTGTGGCATATGCAGCAGTCTATGGTCCAAGAGAATTGCATCCAAAGTTTATGCAGGATCCAAGTACAGGAATCCTGCGGTGCAACTACAACATGATGCCATTTGCAGGCATGGGCAACAGAGTCAGGCCAGGCCAGAACAGGCGCGCAAAAGAAATCTCCATGGTCACAGAAAAGGCATTATTGCCTGTTGTTGATCTCAAAGAATTTCCGAATGCAGTTGTGGATGTTTTCATTGAATTGCCTCAGACAGATGCAGGAAGCAGATGCGCAGGCATTTGTGCAGCGTCTATTGCATTGGCAGATGCAGGAATCCCAATGAAAGATTTGGTTTCAGCAGTGTCTGTTGGAACAGTCGATGGCACAATTATTGTTGATTTGGATTATATGGAAGAAGCGTATGATGCAAGTGTTGCAGACATTCCTATTGCGTATATTCCGTCAACAGACGAGCTTTCGTTGTTGCAGATGGATGGAGAAATTACAAAAGACACCTTGCTTGAAGCATTGGAGCTTGGAAAGCAGGCATGCAGGGAAATCATTGAAATTCAAAAAAAAGCGTTGAAAGAAAAATATCTAGTGAGTGGTGAAGAAAATGAGTAAAAAAAATCCAGTTCGCGAGCACATACTTAAAGCATTGGAGAAAGGCGTGCGTCCAGACGGCAGAGCATTGACAGAATACCGGCCAGTAGAAGTGACATATGGTGTTTCAAAAACAGCTGAAGGTTCTGCAATTGTAAAGATTGGAGAGACTGAAGTAGTTGCAGGAGCAAAATTATCCATTGAAGTGCCTTTTCCAGATACGCCTGATGAAGGCATTATCATGGTGAATGCAGAATTGTTGCCGTTGTCAAGTCCAAGGTTTGAAGCAGGTCCGCCAGGCATTGAAGCAGTTGAGTTGGCGAGAGTTGTTGACAGGGGTTTGAGAGAAAGCAAGGCATTAGACTTGAAAAAACTCTGCATCAAGAAAGGAGAAAAAGTATGGAGTGTCTCTGTTGATATCTGTACATTGAATGATGCAGGAAATTTGTTTGATGCAGCAGGTCTTGCAGCAATTGCAGCATTGCAGGATGCAGTGCTCCCAAGCTATGACGGTGCTGAGATAGATTATGAGAATAAATCAAATGAACGATTGCCGTTGAGCAAGACACCAATACCAATAACTGTTTTAAAGATTGGAGACCATTTCATTGTTGATGCGCTGCAGGAAGAAATGACATCTGTTGATGCGCGGCTGACAGTCACAACAACAGCAGATGGCACAATCTGTTCTCTGCAAAAAGGCGGAGATGTTGCAGTTACAACAGCAGATATTGGCAAAATGATTGACATTTCTCTTGAACAGGCAAAAATGTTGCGGGAGAAACTGTAATTGTTTTAGTTTTTTTATTTTCTCTTTTTTGTATTTTTTCAATAAAAGCTGGATTTTCCATCAGTGTATATACTAAAGGTATTTCTACTTAAAGTGTCAGAATCAAGGTGAAAATCCAAAGGAAACTAGAAGACCGACCCGAGCAACTAAAGGGAGCAAGTATACCATCCGGTCTGTGACCAGTGGTGGTCGGTCTTCAGTTGATAATCAACAACTCATCCTATCCGCAAAAACTTATCGGGAAAGGAATAACTTGCAGCACTATCAAAATCATCAAAATAATGCCAAAGATAAATCCAACCATAAATCCTTTGAATACATCTTCCCATAACCCAATAAATCCTTTTTTGTTCATTTCAACCACCCGAAAATATCTAATTTTCTTCCTGCTCTGCGCATAATCAACCGCATAGTGCTGATGTCTCGTTTTGAGCCTGAAACAATTTCTTCATCCATTGTTTGTATTTCTTGAATAAGATTATCAAGTTCACGTATCTCTTTCCCAAGTCTGGCTTGTTCCTCAGGATTTTGATTTGTTAATTTTAATTCTTTGTATCGTGTGTGCAGTCCAACTTTTTTTGCAGTAATCCTTCCCTGCATCTGGCGGAGATCTTCGACAATACGCAGTGTCTTTCCGTTAAGGTATGATTCTATAGTTTCAAGATAATGCAGTTCTTCTTTAATATATGCCAATGTTTGATTTTCGTCATGTGCGCGTTTTGCATTCTCCAGCTTTTCTTCTGTTTTTCCGAGTTCCCCTGCAGCAACAGCAATAAGGCGCGCTACGTTGTTTCCAATTGTTTCTAGGCTTACGATATTCATCACCTGTTTATTGTATTTTTTAGAAAAACATCCTATATAAATTTTTCCGTCACAAAAACTTCATCCAAAAATAACGTGCAGCGCCCAAAGGTCAAAATTCTATGCTATGTGATGTCTAGTCCGTTGCGAGGGGTGGCTCCATTCGGGAACGCAGGACTTTAGAATAGTCTCTACGGAATTTTGAAGGCGCTGCACTGCGAAA
>Ga0233425_10004609_pt1 | contig 22877 bp, 12 predicted proteins | sample Watercolumn_Towu_2_FD_181712 | JGI IMG/M metagenome (GOLD analysis project Ga0233425, IMG submission 181712) | Freshwater microbial communities from Lake Towuti, South Sulawesi, Indonesia - Watercolumn_Towuti2014_140_MG | ecosystem: Environmental > Aquatic > Freshwater > Lake | place... | reverse complement strand
GACTTCGATCCCGCGGCGCCGCGCAAGTTCATCCGCATGCACCTCGTCGGCCAGGCCGGCGCCCAGGCCTATGGCGCGCGGACCATCTGCAGCAAGGGCGAGACGTTCACGTACGAGAATCTCTACGTGAAACCGAAATCGTCGAAAGGCGCAACGGTATTCGCGGCGGTTTACGAGCCGTATGCCGGCGAGCCGTTCATCCGTTCCGTGCGCCTGCTGACGCCGGCGGCGACGCTGGGCGACGCGAAGGCGGCGGTGGCGCTGGAGATCGTTCTGGCCGACGGACGCAAGGACATGGTGTATGCCGCGCCGCGCGATTCCGGCGCGACAACCGTTCCGGAGGCCGGCACCTTCCAGGGCGAGTTCGCGTTTGTCTCGCGCGATGCCAAGGGTGTGCGGCAGGCATCGCTGGCGTGCGGCACGCGGCTCGAGGCGGCGGGCATCGACGTCGCCGCCGAACAGCCGGCCTACACGGGCGTGGTGCAATCCGTGGACTACGGCACGCGCACGGCGGTGTTGAGCGGGGCCATGCCCAAGGAGGCGGCGGGCGCCGAGATCGAGATCGGGCCGGAGCGCCGGCCGACCAGCTACACGCTCACCGGCGCCGAAGGCAACGGGGCCCGGTTCCTGAAGGGGATGGACTTCGCCCTGGCGTTCGTGACGGAGGTATCGGCCGAGGGACTGCCGGTGGTTGAGAACGACATTCCCGTGGTGCCGGGCATGACCGTGACGGACGCCGACGCCAGGAACTTCTGGCGGTTCGGGGCGGATGCCAAGCGGGATCGGCTTGCGCTGGAGGGGGCGCCTGCGCCTCGCGAGGCGCTCAAGCCGGGCGCGACGCTGCGCGTCTGGGAGTTCGGACCGGGCGATGCGTACCGCCTGCCCGTGCAGGTGAACGTGACCCGAAGCGCGGACGGCAAGTTCACGACGGCGGCCAACGCGCCGGCACGTGTGCGGATGGGGAGATGATCGCAGGAGAGAAGAGGCGGAGCAGACACAACAGAACGAGGTGAACGATGAGAAGGACGAGGAACGCAGGAGCATTGCGGGGGCTGATGATCGCGGTCGTGGTGGCGGCGGTCCTGGGGACCGGATCGCCGGTCTGGGCGGTCTCGTACACGGCTGTGGCTAACGGGAACTGGAGCGACACGGCGACGTGGGGAGGCGGCCCCCCGAACGGGACAGGCGACAACGCCGCCCTGAGCCGCTTCGCAGTGACCCTCGACGTCAGCCGGGTCATCGGCGGGGTGCTGATGAACAACACCACAAGCCGGCTCGATACGGCGGGCAACACGCTGACCGTTCACGGCGGTCTGGTGTTCTCCAACGGCACGATCACCGGCTCCGGCGAGGTCATCGTCACGAACTCGGCGTTGACCATGAGGACCGTCGGCACAACGCTCCCGCCGCCTACGAATGCCGCGACGCTCACCCTGTGGGGCGGCGGAGACATCTACGGTGCCGGCGCGGCGACGGTCCCGCGCAACGACGGTGTCATCAACATGCGCAGCGGCCTGGTCACGCTCGGGCCGAGCCGCGCCTTTGGTGGAAACGGAACGTGGAACGTCTCTTCGGGCGTCACGTTGCAGATCACGGGAAACGCGAGCGGCGGATCGATCGGCGGGTCCTTCAACAATGACGGGACCGTGACCTGCTCCAACGCCACGTCATGGGGGTTCGCCACGGCCACAAGCGGGAACGGCAGCCATCGGGGTTCGTTCTCGGGAAGCGTACCCGCTATGACCTTCAACGGCACCAACGTCTTCCACAGCGGGGCGACGGTCCAGGTCGCCGCCGTCTCGGTCTACGATGCGGCGTGGGAAGCCGGTTCCTCGCTGAATGCATCCAATCTCACGATCCTGAACAACGGATCCCTGTCTTCGGAAATCCCCATCACGGTCTACGGTCTGACGTGCGGTACCGGCGTCCGCTCGATCGGGGGCAGCGGCGTCATCAACTGCATCAGCAACTTCTCCTGGCAGGGGGTGTGGATGTCCGGCGCGGCGCTCACCGCGGGCACCTTCACGGTCAACTTGTCCGGCGCCGTGAGCAACGACAGGAGCATCACGGTGCTCAACGGCGGTTCTTTCACAGGGAGTTCTGCCAATGTGGCGTTCAGCAACCGCAGTTCGATTGCCCTGCTGGGTGGAGAGTTCGTCGTCAACGTTGGCGGCAGCGTGAGCCGGCTTCTTGTCGGCAACGGCACGCTGTTCATTGGCCCCGGTGCAACGCTGCACCGAACAGTCGGGAGCACGACGCTGGCGCACCAGAACCTGACCACGAACGCCGGGACGATCAAGGCGAGCACGCCGCGCATCAACTTCAACGGCGGTCTGGTCCAGACGGCGACGGGCGCGTTGCGGGGCAACGGGGGGACGCTCGGCGGCGTGCTGACGATCGACGGCGGCCGGATCGCGCCGGGCGACGCAGACGGCGCGGCAGGCACCCTGACGCTCGCGGGCACAAACAACCTCTCCGCGGCAGCGAAGATCGGCATCGAACTGGGCGGAACCACGACCAACGACTACGATCGGTTGCTCGGCGGTCGGTTCGACCTGAACAACTGCTCCCTCGAAGTCGGATTCATCAACGGGTTCCAGAACACCGTGCAGAACAGCGACACCTTCCTTGTGGTCACCGGCGCCGTGAACGGCGCCTTCGGCAATCTCACCGGAGGGCGGGTGGTCATTGGCGACAAGGGCAGTTTCCTGGTGACCGTAACGACCGGACCGAGCGGCAGTGTTGTCTTGGGCGACTATAAGGACAGCAGCCGCGGGACGTTGTTCCTCGTCCGATGAACCGGCGTCGAAACTGCTTCCACACGTCGGACCGGGCTGCGTCCGTGTGGCAGATCCGTGGTCGACTGGCAGAGGCTGGGACTCCATGAGCGACACCCGGGCCATCGTGGCGCTGCTCGGCGATCTGATCCCCTACCGGGAGTGTCCTCCCTTCTGGGTTTCGGTGCCGGAAAGGGCCGGGACGTTTCTCGCGTCGCTGCGCGAGGCGGGACGGCGTGCGATCGGTGTCAGCGCGGGCGGCCGCGAGATTCTGGCCGTCGAGTACGGCGAAAAGGAGCCGCTGCAGACGGCGACCGACAACTTGCAGAGTGCGCTGGCCTCCGGGGAAGGCGGCGGTTCGGGCGTGGATCCCACGCGCATCTTTCCGCCTGCGTTTTACGGCGCGAAACGCCGTCGCCGCCCGGTGGTGGTTCTTCAAGGCGCCCTTCACGGGAGCGAACTCACCGGAACCGTGGCATCCCTGAATCTGTGCCGTGTGATCGAAACCGGCCAGGACCTGCGCGGCAAGGCGTGGCCGCGCCTGCGCGAACTGGCGCGCGAGACGCGCCTGCTGATCATTCCCTGGCTGAATCCCGACGGCGCTTCGCGATGCCCCCTCCACAACCCGTCGGACGCGCCGGCGGACCTCTACGGAGCCGTGAACGGCGGGATCCGCAAGGACGGGGCCGTGCTCGCTTACCCCGAGTTCAAGAAGCGATTCCCCACCCCGCCGGAGGAGATGGCGTTCATGGGTTGCACATTCAACGATCGCGGCGTGAATCTCATGTACGATTTCTGCACGGTGGAGCGCCAGCCGGAGACGCAGGCCTGGATGCGGTACTACCTCGACGAGCGGCCCGATGGCGTGGTGATCTGGCACTGCAATGCCGGTTCCCTCATCGGTCCGCCGGAGGGTTGGCTGCCCGAGGGCTGCCAGCACGAGCTGTCGCGCCTCGGCGGCGCCGTGCGGCAGCGTCTTCTGCGCGAGGGGATCCGGATCGGGCGCCTGAGCTGGGCGGGGCTTGTCGGAATGGGCCGCCCGACGCTCAACCAGGCGAACGCTGTCTATCACGTCTCCGGCGCCATGCCGATTCTCTGCGAGCTGCCGGCCGGCATTCGGCCCGCCGTGTACTCGTGCGACGAGATGCTGGACATCGGATTGCTGGTGATCGAGGAGATCCTGCTCTACGCGCACCGCGACGGACTGCGCCCTTATGAACTGTGGGACAAGGTCAAGCCGCGGACGGGCGCGACAGACGAACGGAGTCCCGGCGCATGATGACGGCGGCGCGCCGGGTCAGCGGGATCCATCTCGACCTGAAGTACACGATGCCGAACAAGCAGCGGCTGCTCCGCTGGCTGGAGCGGCTGCCGGGGTGGGGAATCGACACCGTCCTGGTGGAGTACGAGGACAAGTTTCCCTACGCGGCCTATCCGTTCCTGCGGCATCCCGAGGGCTTCACGCCGGAGGAGCTGACGGCGTTCCTGCGCACGGCCCGCGAGTGCGGCCTGCATGTCATCCCGCTGGTGCCGTCCCTTTCGCATCTGGAATTCGCCCTGGCGCACGAGGAGCTTGCCGCGCTGCGCGAGGCGCCCGACATCCCGACCATGCTCTGCCCCAGCCGGCCTGAGGCCGTCAGGTTCGTGAAGACGCTCTGCCGGGAGGTGCTGGATGCGCATCCGGATGCGGAATTCTTCCACCTGGGCGGCGACGAGGCGTGGTTTCTCGGCACGTGCCCCGCGTGCGCGGCGCGTGCCGGGCGCGACGGCGCGTTGCGGGTCTGGGCCGAGCACGAACGCGAACTGATGGAATTCGTGCTGGCGCACGGCAAGCGGCCCATCGTCTGGGACGACGCGCTGTGGCAGACGCCGGACGCCATCGGTTCGCTTGGGTTGCCATCCGAGACGGTGCTGCATGTCTGGGACTATCACGTGGCCGGCGGGAAAGCGGGCCACGGGGGGCAGGACGCTGAGTTGGGCGCCGGGGGCACGCTGGGGAGAGTGGACGTCTATCGTCGGGCCGGGTTCGACTGCCTCGCCGGGCCCTGCTGCAATATCGGCCAGTTATTCCCCCGCCACACCCTCTCCCTGCGAAACGCGCAGGCGTGGGCGCGGAAGGCGCGCGCGGCCGGCATGCTGGGCACGATCAACACGGCGTGGGCCGTGTTTCACATCCCGTTGGAGATTCTCGGCCTCTACGTGGCCGCCACCGGCGAGCTGGGCCGGGATCCGGACGCCAACCTGGACGCGGCGTGGCAGACGCGCTGGCTCGAGCGGGAGTTCGGCTGTGCGGCCGAGGGACTGCCGGAAGCCCTTGAAGTTCTGAGTGCCGGGTGGGAGATCCCCATGCCGGCCTATGGCCGTCCGTTCACCCCGCTGGTCTACGGCTACATGAACATGGTGCTGCACTATCCGGGGCGGCAGGACGAGCGGCGGCGGCGCGGGTCGTATCCTCTGGACTGGCGCGAGGTTGACTTCCGAGCGGTCTATCGAAAAGGCGTGGAGGAGGCCCGGCAGTGTCCGGAGCAGAACAAGATGCGCGAGACGCTCGACCGGAAGCTGGCGGCATTCCCCGCCGCAGCGGCCGCGGTGAGAGGGCTAGCCGAACGGGCTACGCGCCACCGGGACGAGGCCGCGATGCTGGCGGTTTTGGCGGACTTGAAGTACATTGGCCTCCGTGTCTTCGGTCATCTGTTGCGGGGAGAGGGGAATGCCGCGGATCTGAACAGGGAACTCGGCGCGCTGGATGGGCCGCTGAGAAGCGCCCTCGCGCAGGCGTGGGAGCCTGAGGGCCGGGAGCGGATGCGGCGGGCGTTTTGGGAGCCGATGGCGGCCGCGCTGGGTGCGGGCGCCGTGAAGGGGTGACATGGCAGATTACCGGGAGGATGTGATGAAGGGGAGAATACCATGAGCAGCGCGCCGAAACGCTACCGGGTTGGGATCATCGGACTTGGCGCCCGCGCGGAGACGTTCGCGCGTTCCCTCTATGCCGGCCTCGAACGCGGCGAACTCTTCGGCCTGTGCGACATCGACGAGGACCGCACGCGGAAGTTCTGCGAGTACTGCGGGCTACAGGGGGTGCGTTGCTTTCAGAGATCGGATGAGTTTTTCGCCCAGAGGGAGATGGACGCCGTCATCGTCACGACGCCCGATTTCACCCACTTGGACGTCGCCCGGCAGGCCTTTGCCGCCGGCAAGCACGTCTACATGGAGAAGCCGCTCGATGTGACGGCGGAGCGGTGCCGGGAGATCATCCGCCTGCGTCGCCGCAGCGGCGTACGGACGTTCATGGGGTTCAACTTACGCGCGTCGGAGATGACCATGCGCGTCAGGGAGATCGTGCGGAGCGGCGCCCTCGGCCCGCTGATCCATGTGAGGGCGCTGGAGCAGCTCTCGTATGCGCACATCGCCTCGTTCATGCGGCGCTTCCATCGTCGCGCCGAGCGCTCCGGCGGGCTGTTGAACACGAAGTGCTGTCACGATCTGGACATCATGCAATGGCTGGTGGGGCACGAGCACCGGATTGTCCGCGTGGCCAGCTTCGGCGGGCTGAACACCTTCCGGCCCGAGAACGCGCCTGCCGGCCATGGCGCCACGTGTCACGAGTGCCCCCCGGCCGTCGCGTCCGCGTGCGTCTACCGCGACCGCGCGGGCTTCGTGTTTCCGGTTTCCGGCAAGTCGCCGCTCCACAAGACGCGCGAGACCGGCGTCTACGGCGGCGACCTCTGCGCCTACACGGAGGACAAGGACATCGTGGACAACCAGACCGTGATCATGGAGTGGGATCACGGCGTGCGCGGCACGTTCAACATGGTAGGATGCCAAGCGGTGGGGCGTCGGGACCTGACGCTCTGGGGCGAGCGGGGCATGCTGGCGACCGACAGCGCCAGCAAGTACCTGCGCGTGGTTCGCTCGCCATCCGGCGAGACCGTCCAGCATGAGTTCCCACCGCGCCAGGGCGGCCACGGCGGAGCGGACCCCGCCATGCTGGGGCGGTTCTTTGACGCCATCGAGGGAGAGGACCGGAGCGACGAAGGGCTGGCGGAGGGGTTGGCGGCGACGCTGCTGGCCGAGAAGGCGCTCGAATCCCTGCGCACCGGGCGTGTGGCGGATATTCCGGCCGCCGACTACACCGCATGATGGGCCTCCGATGAGCGACGCAACCGTGCCACCCGCCGCTGAGACACCCGCGCGCCGGCCGGCCGTTCTGGCCGCGATCATTGGCTTGGGCGGCATCCCGCTCATCGCGTGGTTCGCGCATTGGTACGAAGCGGTGCTGAGCGGGAACTGCGGGGTGAGCCAGGTGATTGTCAACGCCCTCGCGCCGGGGGTGCTGTTCCTGTTCCTGATCCTCGCCCTGGTCGCGAACCCCCTGCTGCGGCTGACCGCTCGCTCCTTCGCCCTGCGGCCGCGCGACCTGTTTCTGGTGCTTGCACTGTGGATGTTCGCCGGCGCGGCCGGGTACGTTCATCTCGTGACGCCGGCGCTTTCCGCCGCGGGCAACCTGAACGGCCCGGCCTGCGGCAGTCCGAACCTCGTGAAGTCGGGCGTGAAGGAACAGCTTCCGGCCCGTCTCTTCCTGCCGGCGGCGGCCGCGCGAGATTACTACCTGGGCCTGTCGCCCGACGGCAAGACGCGGATCCCGGTCCTTCCGCGTCGGGGCGGTTCGCCCGACCGCGCCGCGCCGGCGATTCCCTGGCAGGCCTGGGCGCAGCCCCTGGCATTCTGGCTGCCGCTGATGCTGGTGATCGCGGCGTTCTCCACGTCGCTGGTGCGCGTCGTCCACCGGCAGTGGTCCCAGCACGAGTTGCTCTCCTATCCGATTGCCGCCGCGCTGCACTCCCTCATCGAGATTCCGCCGGGGCGGATGTTCCCGGCGGTATGCCGCGAGCGGGTCTTCTGGGTGGGGTTCGCGATTCCGGCATTCATCTACCTCGTGAACGGACTGCACGCGCACTTCCGCCTGATGGTCGATATCCCGATGATGTTCTCGCACGCAGAGCTGATCAAGGAATTCGGCTTCCTCGGCAAGTACTGCGGCGCGGAGGCCTACGCGCTCTTCCGCGGCTACGTGTACCTGTTCGTCATCGCCATCGCCGTACTGCTGCCGGCGGAGCTGTCTCTGACGAGCTGGCTGGGATGGGTCCTGATGGTATTCGGCACGGGCGCTTACTTCCAACTGACCGGCGAGCGAATCACCGGCGGCGACACCACGAGTCTCCAGTACGGGATGTACATGGCCATGGGCGCGGCGATTCTGTTCGTGGGGCGGCGCGAGTACGGCAGCGTCCTGCGCTGCGCCCTGACGTTCCGCCGCGCCGACACGCCGGCGATGGCCGGCGCCGTGCGGGCCTGCCGGCTGTTCGTGCTCTCGGCCGCGGCGCTGTGGGCGCTGTTTGTGATCGCCGGGCTGGGGCCGGGCACGGCGCTTCTGCTGGTGGCGGCCTTCGGGCTGGTGGTGCTCCTGATCGCGCGCATGACGGCCGAGACGGGCATCCCCTGGCTGCCCAACTTCTCGGGCATGGCCAGCGCTCTTCCTTTAAAGCTGCTCGGCGCCGCCGCGATCGGCCCCAAGGCCGTGGCGGTGCTGGCGGCTCTGGGCATGGCGTTGGACTACAACATGGCCAACAGCATCGCCGCGCAGGCCACGACGATGGACAAGCTGCGCGAGGTTCACCCGCGTCCGACCGGCGCCTCGGCCTATGGCGGCATTCTCGCCCTCGGAGTTGTCGTGGCCGTGGTCGCCGGCGTCTTCTGCACGCTGCGCGACAACTACAGCTTTGGCGCGCGTCAGGAGGGCATGGCGGCGCAATGGGAGGCGCGCCTGACCGATGCGGGAACCGAAATCGTACGGTTGAGACTCGAAGCGGGGGGAGGTCCGACTGACGAGTCGAGCCCATCCGGTCCGCTCCGCCTGTGCCGGCTCGACCCCGCTGTCTGGCGGTTCGTGTTCATCGGCGCGGCGTTGGTCGCGGGCTGCGCCGCGATGCGGACTCGCTTCGTCTGGTGGCCGTTCCACCCGCTGCCGCTGCTCTTCGTGAACACCTGGGCCATGTCGCGGCTCTATTTCTCCTTCCTCATCGGTTGGGCGCTGAAGACGGCCATTCTCAGGATCTGGGGCGGGAAGGCGTTCACGCAGCTCAAGCCGCTGTTCGTGGGCGTCATCGTCGGTCAGGTCGCGATTTACGGGGTGTGGCTGGCGGTCAACACCCTCGTGGCGCTGGCCACCGGCAGCGCGCCGGTGTTGATCGAGGGGTTCTACTACGGCCATTAGGAGCCCGGGGATCGGACCGCCGGAGCGGAGGATTGGGAGAAGCCATGCTGGAAGTCAGAGAGCAATCGAGGCTGTCGTTCCGGCGAATGCTGGCCGTTTGCCTGGAAAGCGTCGCGCACCGGCTCGCGCGCTCGTCGCTGACCGTGGCCATCGTGCTGCTGGCCATCGCGTTTCTGGCCTTCAGCCTCGTCGAGGGGCAACTGGGGCGGGCGGCGCGGGACACCATTCGCGACCGCGTGCAGCGCGCGAACGCGTACGCGCGGTTCCTGCGGGAGGCGAGCAGCCTCGAAACCGAGGAGGACACGGTGCGCGCGGCCGCGGCGCTGGAGGCCGGCGGCGCCGGCTGGGAGAATCTGCGCGCCTGGGGCGGCCTGACGGACGGCGAAGCGCACCGCTTCATCGCGCACGGCCGCGCCGTCGTTCGGTATCTGGAGTTCTTTGCCGGCCTCCCGGTGGGTCGCCGGACGCTCCTGACGGAAGACCGGGCGGGGCTGACTGTCTTCGATCTCCTCGCGTCGGCGGACGGGCGCCGCAACTTCGCCGAGCGCCGCGCCCGCATGCCTTCCATCCGGTTCCCTGGCGGGGCGCCGTCGTTCGACGAAGTCCTCGACGGTTGGCCTGCGTACCGCGAGCGGCTCGGCGCGGTGCGCCGCGGGCGGGAGGAGACCTTGCGCGCCGTTGCGGAGTTCGCGGGTCCCGGCGGGCTCGGCGCCCGGCTGGCGGCGGCAGTCCGTGGCGGCGACGCGGAGTTCTTCGGCCAGATGGCGCGCCGGGGCTTGAGGGTCGAACCGGCGGAGGAGGCGGCGATCGTGGCCGGCCATGCCCGCCAGGCGCGCGTCGAGCGCGCCACCGAGTGGCTGAGCCGCGCGCCGGTTCGGGCAGGTTGGAACCGCCGGTTTCGCGAACGGTTCAGTCCGGGCGCGGCGCTGGCCTCCTGCGCCCGCCAGCCGGGGCGCATCGGGTGGATCCGCGACCGGCTGCGCGCCGCAAACGCCGAGGCGGGCTTCGATGCGGCGGCGTGTCTGGCCGCCGCCCGCGCCTACGCCGAGGACAAGGATCTGGCGGCGAAAGAGCGGGAATTGCTTGCCCGCTACGGGACCGGCAGCGGCTTCGGCAGCCGCACCGTGTGGCTGATTGCCGTCTCGTTCCTGGTGTGCGGCGTCGGCATCGCCAACGCCATGCTGATGAGTGTCCTGGAGCGGTTCAAGGAGATTGCCACGATGAAGTGCCTGGGAATGCGCAACGGCACGCTCGCGTTCCTGTTCGTGACCGAAGCGGCGTTGATCGGGTTGGCCGGGGGGGCGGCTGGCATGCTTGTCGGCTTCGCCATCGCCTTTGTCCGCGCCGGCGTTCGTTACGGAGCCTTCGCTTTCGAGCGGGCGCCGTGGACGGCGCTCGGCGACGCGGCGGGCTTCTGCATCGGCTGCAGCCTGCTGCTGGCGACGGCGGCCGCTCTATACCCGGCACGGGTGGCGTCCCGCATGGCCCCCATGGAAGCGATGCGCGTGGACTGATATGACCGCGGACCTGGCAAACGGAGAAGCGGGGAAGGAGGCGGCGGCCGGCGCGCGCGGCCGGCGCGTCAGCCCGGTGATCATCCGCACGCAGCGGGTGGCCAAGGTCTACCGCAAGAAGGACGTGGAGACGGTGGCGTTGCGCGACATCACCTGCGACATCCGCCGCGGCGAGTTCGTTTCGCTCATGGGTCCCTCCGGCAGCGGGAAAACGACGTTCTTCAACGTGGTAGGCGCGTTGACGGCCCCCACGTCGGGGCGGGTTCTGATCGACGAGGTCGATGTGGCTCAACTGAGCAGCGACGAACTGGCGTATGTGCGCTGCAAGAAGATCGGCTACGTGTTTCAAAGCTACAACCTGGTGGCCGGCGCAACGGCCCTGGAAAACGTGATGACCTCCATGTTGTTCGCCGGAGTCGTTCCCGACGAAGCGCGCCGCCGCGGCATGCACCTGCTCGAGAACGTCGGCATCCGCGACCGCTGGTCGCACCTGCCGAAGGAACTCTCGGGCGGCCAGCAGCAGCGGGTCGCGATCGCGCGGGCGCTGGCCAACGATCCGCGGATCCTGCTCTGCGACGAGCTGACGGCCAACCTCGATCTGGCGACGGGGCAGGAGATCATCAACCTGCTGGTCGCCCTGAACCGGCAGTCCGGAGTGACCGTGCTGTGTTCGACGCACGACTACCGGATGGTGGACAAGTCCGATCGCGTGTTCTGGATCCGCGACGGCCGCATCGAACGCATCCAGAAGCGCGCGGATTTCACCGTACGGGTGGGTAGTGTGACATGAGGGGGACGACCTTCCAGAAGCGGGGCGGGGCGCGGCGCCGGCGCGCGGGGCGGATGGCGCTGCTCGCGCTGGCGCTGGTCGGACTGGACGCCTCGGCGCGCGCCGCCTCCGCCTTGCCGAAGGAACTGGACCGCGAGCGCTTTTGGGCGCACCTGCGGGCGCTGACGGCGGAGCCGCACCGCATGGCCGGTACGCCGGAGGGCGCGCGGGCCGGCGATTACATCGAGGGCCAGCTGCGCCGATTGGCGGGGGCGGGTGGCGTGGACGTCCAGCGTTTCACCATGCCCCAGGAGGTCGTGGAAACCTGCGAACTCAGCACGGACGGCAGCCGAACGGCGCTGTTGCCGCTGCGGGCCAACGGCATGCAGCCGTGCGTCACCCCTCCGGAAGGGCTGACGGGCCCTCTGATCTATGTCGGCTCCCGGCGCTTCTCCGTCAGCGACGTGCTCGATTGGAGAGGGATGCTGTCGGCCCTCAGCGCCCGCCGGGAAGCCGCGTCCGGGGGCCCCGGCCGGCGCTTGTGGCAGTTGCTGGATGCCGACCTCCGGAGCGAGGCGGGGCGCCTGGTCGAGTCCGGCGGCGAGCCGGACGCGGGATTCCGGTCCAGATTCGCGTCGGCGCTGGACCAGACGCTGTCCGCGCCGGTCGCCGCCGCGGACGCGGCGGCGTGGGGGAATTTTCCGCTGCGCGACGAAACTCGAGCGCTTCTGCGCCGCACGGCATTCGGCCTGAACCTCTCCGACACGGCTCGTCTCAATCGCCTGCTGCTTGAGGATGCCGTTCCCCGTGCGATCGCGCGCGGCGCCGACGGCAAGGACCTGCGCGGGTGCATCGCCGTGGCGGACTTTCAGGATTCGGCCGCGTTCGCCGACGTCTTCCGCCTCGGCGCGGCCGCGGTGATTTTCGTGGGCGGCGAGCGGAACGATGCCGCGACCAGCGGGCAAGGGAGCCGGACGCCGGTCAGCGCCGACCTCCCGCGGTTCTATCTCTCGGAGCGCGCGGCGACAGACTTCGGGCTGCTTGTCCGGGACCGCGCCACGCTCGTCTCGCGCGTGCGATGGGAGCGCCGGCCGGGCCGGAACCTCTTTCTGTGGATACCGGGATCGCGCCCCGCTTCTGTCGCGGGCCGGGCGCAGTTCACCGTTCTTTCGGCGTACTACGACAGCGACGGCGTGGTGCCGGGCAACGCGCCCGCCGAGGAGGCGGCGGCGAACTGCGCGGCGCTGCTGGAGACGGCGGCCGTGCTGGCGGCGACCCCCCCGCAGCGCTCCACGCTCATCGCGTTCTTCGACGACCACGCCGGCTTCCTGCGCGGGGGGCGCCTGTTTTACGCGGCCTACCGCCGCAGCGTCCCCGAGAGGCTGGAGGACCCGTTGCCGGTGCGGCAGCGGTTCGTCGAGGAGGAGCGGCGCGCGCGGGAGGGGACGCTGGCGGCGCTGCGGCAACCGGACCTGATCGGGTGTTCCGATCCGCGGAAGGCGGAGGCGTTGCAGCAGGTCTCGGCCGCCGCGAAATCCCGCTACAACGCCTGCCTGAACGCGTTGGGCGGACTGCGGCTGCGTCGGCACGGCCTGCAGGGCGCGGCGGGGGAGGCGCTGGCTGACGTCGAGCGCCAGATCGCGGCCGCCGAAGCGGCGCGGCGGGCGTGGCAGACCGTTCGCGAATGCCTGCGTGACCTGCGGCCCTTGCCGGCAGGCGATGCGGATGCGGACGCCTGTTTGCGCGCGGCGGTGGCCGACACGACCGGACGGCTGCGCGCCAGGCTGGCGGAACTGGACGAACAAGCCACGCAACTCGACGACGCCGTGCGAGTGACGCGGCGGCTGGCGCAGGCCGATCCCTGGTGCCACGTCTCCCTGCGGTTCACCGCCGGTTCGCGCCGCTGGCTTTTTGCGCCGTTCGGCGTCGTCCGCAACATCCGCTTCTACAGCGCGCTCCTCGATGGGATGGACGGGGGGGGGCGCGGGGCGGATGCGCTTCCCGGGTTCGCATGGGAATCGCGCCGCACGTGGGAAAGCGCCAGCGCCAGCGCCGCCGCCTACCTGGCCTGGAACAGCATCGAGGAGTGCGCGCTGGCGGACGCGTTCGACATTCCGGCTCTGACCCTTGCGACGGAACTGGATCCCGCGTTGCGCCGCGCGCTGCCCGACGCCCGCCTGTCCGAGGAGGAGCTGGATGTCATCCGCCGGAGCGCGTCGGCGTTTCTGCCGCTGCTTGACCGAATCCAGAACGGCGGGTGGGGGCCGATCCCCAACCGGGTGGCGGCGAGGGGCGGGATTACCATCGAGGACTACGCGTGGAAGGGCAGCGAGGTCGAGGGGCACCGCGTGAAGCGGTTCGACTACGGCGACACCGAGGCGAGCGCCGTTGTGCCGGGCGCGCTGGTTCACATCATGGATGCCGCCCTTTCGGCGGACTACACCGAGTGGGCCGACGCCAACGGATGTTTCCCCCTGGTGCCGGTGTTCGCCAGGACGGCGCCGCCCGCGCCGTACACCGACTGGCAGAAACTGCAGATCGAGGCGGCGGCGTTCGACGGGGCCGGGCGGATTGCGTCGATCACCACGGTAGTCCCCAACGGGCCGCTGGCATCGGTTGAGGCGCGCTGGCACCGGGCCGGCGCGTACGCGCCGCGCTGGCGCGTGGGTCATCACTCCATCCTGACGATGTTCGAGGGGCAGGGAGGCACGTTGCTGGGGCGATCCCGTCTGCTTGACGGGCCGTTCGACCCCGAGGTCCCGGCCAAGCCGAGCGGGTTTCGCCTGCTGCAGGGGATTTCGAATGCCGAGTTCTCGCGACTTCATTTCCGATTCGACGGGCGGACGGGCGTGGGCGTGTTCTGCGCGCAGCGTCCGCTCGGGCTCAAGGTTGTCTACAGGGCCCCGCGCGATCCCGACGACGCGCTGCTCTACCTGCGCGCCGCGCCCGGGAACGGCGCCGGCACCGGCTACGGCCCCGGCAACGGGCTCGACGAAGCCTCGCAGCCGTTCCGGCTCGATCTCGAGACGGCCATGGCCGGAGACATGCTCGCCCTGAACGAGTCGCGGCTCGATCGGCTGCGGCGCCGGAACATTGTGATGAACGAAGCCGAGCGCCTCCACGGCCAGGCCGTGCGCATGCAGCCCGCGCTGGCGCAGGCGCGCGCGGAACGCCGGCATGGCGATGCCGTGACATGGGCGACGCGGATCGCCGCGCGGGAGCGCAGGGTGTATCGGCCCGTCATCGACAACACCGACGACATGGTGCGGGCGGTCACGGTGCTGCTCCTCCTCTCGGTGCCCTTCGCCTTCGGGCTGCAGTCCCTGCTGCTGCCAACCTATCACGTGTACCGCCGCATCGGCGGCTTCGCCCTGTTCTTCGCCTTGTCGTTCGGGTTGCTCTACGTGACGCATCCCGCGTTCGCGTTCTCGGCCACGCCGATCGTCATCATCCTGGCCTTCGTGATCATGCTGCTCAGCGGGGCCGTGATTTGGATCGTCGGCGACCGTTTCGGCTATGAGATCAAGAAGATGCAGGGCTTGGCGGCGGCGGCTCATTCGCGGGAGCGCCGCGTGGTCGGCAGCGCGGGCGCGGCGGTATCGACGGCCATCTCGATCATGCGCCGCCGCCCCGCGCGGACGGCGCTGACGGTGCTCACGGTCCTTCTGCTCACTTTCACTATCCTTTCTTTTGCGGCCTTTCCCAAGGACCAGGCGGTAAGGACGTTTGCCGGAGGCCCGGCCGACGACGAGGTCTCGCGCCTGTTCATACGCCAGGCGGCCTGGACGACGCTGCGCGGCGATCTGCGGGCGTGGATGGCGGTGCTGGCCGGCGAGGGCGGCGGGTCGCTGCGGGTGCTCGGCCGCTACTGGCTGACGCGGGAACTGTCGGCGGCGAAGGACACCGAAGCGCTCTGCATTCCCATCCGTCACGCGAGCGGCGCCGGCGCGGTCGCCTCCGCCATGATGACGGTGGACGGGCTGGAATGGGCGGCCCATGCGGCGCTCCGCGACGCGGTAGCGGCGGACGCCGGCGCGTTGGCCCGTTTCGATGCCGGGCAGGGCGTGTTCCTGCCGCCGGCCCTTGTGAGCGAACTGGGCGCGCGTCCCGGCGACTCGCTGACCGTGCGGGGGGTGCCGGTCCTTTTCCTGGGCGCGTTTGATCCCGCCAAGTGGGCTCAGCTCCGCGAGACGGACGGATCGCCCCTCGCGCCCGTCAGCTTCAGCGGGACGCGAACCGCCATCGGGGCCGTGCAGGTATCCGGCAGCGCCGGCGGCGGCCAGGATCTGCTGGCGGACCTCGAAGAGGAAGTTGCCCGGCTCGAGCCGGAGGCGTTCGAGCCGGTCGATCCGGACGGGCTGATTCTCGCGCCCACCGCGCTGGCGGAGCGGTTCGGCATGAACCTCAAGGCCGTCGTGGTCTATCCGGGCGGCGACGGCGCCGACGTGGAACGGCTCGGCGAGGCCGTTGCGGTTCTCAACCGGGACGGCGTGTACGTCAACCACGGGGGCGAGCGGAAGTTCTTCTACTATGGAGATCGCCGCGAGATGGCGGGCGCGACCGATGCGGTGATCCCGCTGATCCTCGGCGGGCTGATCATCCTTTCCACGATGCTCGGCTCGATCCTTGACCGCGAGAAGGAGATCTACACGTTCTCAGCGCTGGGGCTGGCGCCGCGCAACATCGCGATGCTCTTTCTCGTCGAGGCGGCCATCTACGCCGTGATCGGCGGCTACGGGGGGTACCTGCTGAGCCAGGCGGCGGTGCGGGGACTGGAGGGTCTGGCGGCACACGGGCTCTTCCGGGCGCCGGAGATGAACTACTCGTCATCCACGGTCGTGCGCACAATCCTGCTCGTCATGGGCACCGTGCTGGTGTCGGCCGCCTATCCGGCGGTTCGGGCGGCGCGGCGGGCAACCGCCGAGACGCGGCGGCGCTGGCGGCTTCCCGCGGCGCAGGGCGACGTGCTGGCATTCGATTTCCCGTTTACGATTTCGCGCTACGACGTGACCGGCATCATGTGCTTCATTCGCGAGCACTTCGCCCACCACGCCGACCGCACGGTGGGCGATTTTGCGGCGGATCGAGTCCGGCTCGGCTTCGATCCGCAGCACCGCCTCGCGTCGCTTTCGGCCCGGATCTGGCTTCAGCCGTTCGATCAGGGCATCAGCCAGTCCTTCCAGCTCTCGGCCCGCCCTTCGGACATCGAGGACGTCTGCGAGATCACGGTGAAACTGCATCGTCTGTCGGGCGCACCGGCGGGGTGGCGGCGGGCCTACCGGACGTTCCTGTCGGATTTGCGCACGCAGTTCCTGCTTTGGCGCACGCTCAACGACGAGGTCCGCGAACGGTACCTTGCCGAGGCGGACGCGGAGGAGCGTCGGGCCGAGGGGATGGGCAGGGAGGCGGCGGGTGCGTCGCGGGAGGCATTCCCGCCGGCGCCGGCCGCCGGCGAGGAGGTCCCCCATGCGTAAGCCGGACAGGGACATCGAAGCCTACCGCGGCCTGATGGAGGTCCCATCGACGTACGACGAGGGGTTCTCGTGGTCCGCCCTGTTGGGCGCCGTCTTCATCGCCGTCGTCATGATTCCGGGGGCGATCTACATGGGCCTGATGCAGGGCGACGGCGTGGGCAGCGCCGCCCAGTGGGTGATGGTGCTCATTTTCGTCGAGATCGCCAAGCGCATGAACCAGAGCATGAAGAAGGCGCAGATCTTCATCCTCTTCTACATGACGGGCGCCGCCATGGCGATGCCGTTCGCGGGCCTGCTGTGGAACCAGTACTTCGTCCGCAGCGAGGCGCTGATCGGCCAGGGGCTCGCCGACCAGGTGCCGGCCTGGGTGGCGCCGCCCGATTCGCGTGTGCTGGCACAGCGCAACTTCTTCCTCGCCGCCTGGTGGCCGGCGCTGGGCCTGGTGCTGTTCACCCAGATCATGAGCCGGCTGGACAACGCCATCCTGGGCTACGGGCTCTTCAAGGTTGCCTCGGACATCGAGAAGCTGCCGTTCCCCATGGCGCCCATCGGCGCCCAAGGCATCGCGGCCCTGGCCGAGGACTTGGAGGAGACCGACAAGAAGCCGCGCAGCGGCCGGTGGCGCGTCTTCGCCATCGGCGGCGCGATCGGCCTCGTGTTCGGCTTTCTCTACCTCGGGATTCCGACGCTGAGCGAAGCGGTTCTGCACACCTCGATCCGCCTCTTCCCCATTCCTTTCTCGGACTGGACGGGCCGAACCGCGGGCGTCCTGCCCGCGGTCGCCACGGGGTTCTCGTATCACCTGGGCTCCTTCGTCATGGGGATGATCATCCCGTTCTGGGCGGTCGTCGGCGGCATGGTGGGCGTGATCGTCACCTGCGTGCTGAACCCGATCCTCCATCACGCGCGGGTTCTCGTATCCTGGCAGCCGGGCGACAGCACGGTGGAGACCTTGTTCAAGAACCGGGTGGACTTCTACTTCAGCTTCGGCATCGGCATTTCGCTGGCCATCGCGGCGATCGGCATGGGGGCGATCGCCCGGGGTATCCGGGAGCGCAAGCGGCATCGGGAGGCGGCGTCCGCCGTTCGCATACCCAGGGACCGCGGCGACATCTCTTTCCCCGTGGTGGGCGTCGTCTATGCCGTGAGCACGCTGCTCTACATCGTCGTTTCGGGCTGGCTGATCGACTGGCACAAGGGCGTCATGATCGTCCTCGTCGTTTACGGGTTTCTCTACACGCCGGTGATCAGCTACGCGACGGCGCGCCTGGAAGGCATGATCGGCCAGGCCGTGTCCATCCCGTTCGTGCGCGAGGCGGGCCTGCTGCTCTCGGGCTACCAGGGCCTGGCGTGCTGGTTCTTGCCCATGCCGATTCACAACTACGGCGCAGCCACGGTGTTCTACCGCCAGGCCGAGCTGACCGGAACGAAGTTCACCTCCATCTGGAAGACCGAGGCGCTCCTGGTCCCGTTTGTGTTGATCTGCTCGGTGCTCTACGCGCAGTTGATCTGGTCCATGGGGGACGTGCCCTCCAGCGCCTATCCGTTTGCGGAGCGGATGTGGGACCTCAACGCGCGGAACCAGGTGCTGCTCTACTCGGCCACCGCCGGCGGCTACTCGCAGTTCATGGACGCGCTCAAGCCGTTGGTCATCGGCACCGGTTTTGCCGCGGCCATGGCGATGTTCTTCGTCCTGCGCGCATTTGCGGCGCCCGCGTTCCTGCTGTTCGGCGCCATCCGCGGGCTGGATCAGACCATGCCGCACGCGCTGGTGACCGAGTTCCTCGGCGCCCTGTTCGCCCGATTCTACCTGGAGAAACGTTTTGGCTCCGACGCCTGGCGGAAGGCGGCGCCGGTTCTTGGCGCCGGCTTCGGCTGCGGCATGGGGCTGATCGGCATGTTCTGCGTCGGAGTGAAGTTCATGAAAACCGCCGTGTTCCAGATGCCGTATTGAGGACGCCCATGATGAAACCGTGCGCCATTCCCGAGCCGCCGCGTCCGCCGGCGGGGGCCGCCGACGGGCCGGCCCGCGGGGGTGTCTTGGTCCGGCTGAGCGAAGTCTGCAAAGTTTTCGGGTCGGCGGAGAACCCGGTGCAGGCCCTCCGGCGCGTCACCTTCGAGATTCTGCAGGGGGAGTACCTCTCGATTATGGGGCCATCCGGTTCGGGAAAGACGACGCTCTTCAACATGATCGGGGCGCTCGATCGCTGCACGTCGGGGACCGTGGAGATTGGCGGGGTGAGGCTCAACGGACTGCGCGACGGCGAACTCGCCTTCTTCCGGGGGCGCCATATCGGCTACGTCTTCCAGTCGTACAACCTGCTGGCGTCCATGACCGCCCTGGCCAACGTGGCGCTGCCGGCGGTCCTGGCCGGCGAGGACCCGCGGGCGGCCGAGGAGCGCGCCGAGGCGATGCTCGTGCGCGTCGGCCTCGCGCATCGGCTGCGGCACCGCCCCGACGAGCTGTCCGGAGGCCAGCAGCAGCGGGTGGCCATCGCGCGGGCGCTGGTCAACCGGCCGACGATCGTGCTGGCAGACGAGCCCACCGGCAACCTCGACCTGCAGACCGGCGAGGAGATCATCGCGTTGCTGGGCGAGTTCGCCCGGGAACTCGGCGTGACGGTGATCACGGCCACCCACGACTACAAAATGCTCAAGGCGTCCGATCGCATCGTGTGGATGAAGGACGGCGCCATCGACCGGGTGGAGCGCGCGGCCGACGTGCGCATCGACGAGGGCGGCATGGACGCGGCGGCGGCGCCGGCCGGGGGGCGCGCATGAGCCCATCGGTCCAGAACCAGGCGGCAGGCGCTCATGCCCGGGTTCGCCTCGGGTGGCACCACATGCGGTTCGACGTGCCGGCGCCCTGGGAGGTGATCGCGTACAAGACCGATCCGTCCGATGGGCGGCTTGTGCTTGCGGACTGCGGCGGGGAGACGATGCGCATTTTCTGGAAGGCGCCGGTCAGCGACCCCGCGCCGGCAAGGCGGCTGGCGGAGGCTGCAGCGCGGCACGCCGGCGGCGGCGCCACGGAGGCCGGCATCCGGAGCCGGGTGCAGGCGCTTGACGGATGGCAGGCTTACCTGGAGCCGGCGGGGGACATGCAGGGGCTGGCCTGCCGCCATGAGCCGGGGACGGGCGCCTTGCTCTACGTGGAGTTCCCGCGGCACGCGGGGACCGACGCGGATATCCTGCGCGCCGTCCTCGGGTCGTTCGACGCCAACGGCGGCGGCGAGCGCGTGTGGTCGGCGTTCGGATTGGAGGCCACGCTGCCGAAGGATCTGGCGCCGGTTCGCGTGGCGCCGTTTCCGGCCTCGCAGGTCATTCGTTTCGGAAATCTCCGGGGCGAGTCGGTGACGGTGCACCGCTACGGCATGCTTCCGCTGATCTTGGAAGGACAGGACGAGGCCGCGTACTTCGCGCGCCTGGCGGGGCCGAGGCGCATGCTGTACCGGGCCGGCGCGTTCACGCAGGACGGCCGGCGTCCCGGCGTTCTGCTCACATATACGACGCGCGGCCGCGGCGGCGTCGAGGCCCTCCTTTCGCGCACGTGGCAGGGGCGGGTCTGGATCTGGCGCTGCGACGACCTGGGCCGGCTCTACGGAGTTGACCAGAATGCGCCGGAGGGGCATCTGCTGGGCGATCTGCCGGACCGCGTCACGGTCGTCGGCGCCGGGCTGCCGGCGCTGCCAGACACCGAGCAGCGCCCGACGGCCGAAGCGCCGAGCGACCTTTCGGGCCCTGCCGCTATGCTCCGCCGCCAGCTCGCCACGGTCCCGGTCCTCAACGCGAGGGCGGGCGTGACGCGACTGTCGGACGGCCGTGTCCGTCTGGACGTGCCGCCGAACGAGCGGCCGTGGGTGCGGGCGGCGCGGCTGATCCTGCCCTTGCGGCGCGGCCGCCGTGTCGAACTGGATGCGCTGTCGGCGTCCGTCCTCGATCTGTGCGACGGCAAGCGAAGCGTGGGCGAGATCATCGCCGCGCACCAGCGGCGCTGGCGGTTGTCGTTCTACGAGGCCCGGGGAATGATTCTGGAGTTCCTCCGTCGCCTCACGGCGCGGGGCATCGTTGTGCTGGTTGTGCCGCAGGAAGCGGGGGCCTTGGAGTGCGCGGCGGGCGGTTTGCAGGGAGCAACTCAGTCAGGAAAGGAGCGTCAGAATGCCAAAGCGTCAGACGGTTTCGGATTTCCGGTATAGCAGCGGGGCGGCGCGCGTGCCGTGGGCCGCCGTGGGGGAGCCCGTGCGGGAAGCGGACGCCGCCGGCATCCTGCGGTTTCTACTCAAACCCGCGCCCGGCCGGGAAGCTCTCTACGAGCGGCGCTTTGCGCGGGTGCGCAAGGCGCTGGCGGATCTGCGCGGCGTGGCGAAGCACGCGGGCAAGCTCACGCTGGGCGGGGAAGTGGCGTCCCTGGAGCAGCGCGCGGCGCGGTTTCTCGGCACGAAGCACACGGTGTTTCTCACCAACTGGACTGCGGCGGCGGAGATCGTTTACCGGTACGTGGGACTGAGGCCCGGCGACGAAGTCATCGCGCCGGCCATCACGTTCATCGCCACCATCGCCTACCCGCTGGCCGTCGGGGCGAAGGTTGTGCTGGCGGACGTTGACCCGCGAACGCTGAACATGGACCCCGCGGACGTGCGGCGCAAGATCACGCGCCGCACGCGGATCATCGTGCCGGTGCACCTCGGCGGGTACCCGGCGGACATGGACCCGCTGATGCGCCTCGGCCGGGCGCACGGCATCACGGTGTTCGAAGACGCGGCGCATGCCTTTGGCGCGAGGTACAAAGGGCGCATGTGCGGGGCAATCGGCGATTTTGGGGCGTTCAGCTTCCACGAAGTCAAGAACGTCACGGCGATGGGCGAGGGCGGCCTGCTTTGCACCCGCCTGCCGTTCGGAGCCCACCTGTCCAAGGCGCGCTTCCTGGGGCTCGACCTCAGCCGGCAGATCCCGCAATGGCTTTACGACGTTACGGCGATCAAAGGGCGGCGCGGCTGGTTCGCCGCGGGCAACCATTCCGCGACGGAAATTCAGGCCCTCGGCCTGACGCTGCAGATGGGGCGGATCCGCGGCATCATCGCCGAGCGGCGCCGTGCGGCTCAATACTTGAGCAGCCGGCTGGCCCGCGTGCCCGGGATCGTCGTCCCGCCGCTCGACGGTCGCGGGCGGACCAGCAGCCACCACCTCTACCTGCTGCAGGTGGATCCGGACCGGCTGGGCGCGGACGTGCAGGCGCTGAAGGCGAAGCTGGCGGAGCGGGGCATTGTGCAGATTCCGCATTTCGCGCCGCTTTACAAGTTCAGCGTGATGCGGCAACTGGGCTATGACACGGCCGCCCTGCAGTCCTCCTGCCCGGTGGCGGAAGAGGCGTTCCGGCATCGCTTCACGCACCTGCCGCTCTACCCGTTCGACGTCGGGCAGCTGCGCTACATGGCGGACATGGTGACCGAGGCGGCGGCCGAACTGCGGGCGGGCCGATAGGGCGGCGGGCAGCGAGAGAAAGGAGCGACGAATATGGCCTACGAAGGTGTCGTCAGCGATTTCCAGGCGATCCGGGCGTGCCGGGTTCCCAGCCGGGTGCCGTGCGTCTCGCTCAGCGAGGAGTTCGACGTGCGGTGGCACGGCAAGTACAGCTACGAGGAGTTCTGCCAGGACGGGGACAAGATGGTCGAGGTATGCCGGGCGGCCATTGACGCGTTCGACTACGATTGGGCCTGGCTGCAGGTCGATGACTGCTTCGAGTTCGAGCCGATCGGGGTCGGCGTCAAGGGCGAGGGGAACATCTTGCGCGCGACGTATCGCTACCTGGAGCCCGCGCCGGCGACGTTGGCGCGGCTGCCGACGATGGACCCGCTCAGGGACGGGCGGATGCCGGAGAAGCTGAAAGCCATCCGCCAGCTCCGCTCGATTTACGGTGACTCGGTACTGGTCGTCGGCTCCTGCGCGGCGCCGTTCTCGGCGGTTGGCCTGATGTGGGGCATCGAGGAGTCGATGGTGCTGTTGGCGTCGGACCCGGAGCTGCTGTCCGCGGCGATGGAGTACTGGCTGGCCTTCTACAAGCGGTACATC
>Ga0233425_10004608_pt1 | contig 22877 bp, 17 predicted proteins | sample Watercolumn_Towu_2_FD_181712 | JGI IMG/M metagenome (GOLD analysis project Ga0233425, IMG submission 181712) | Freshwater microbial communities from Lake Towuti, South Sulawesi, Indonesia - Watercolumn_Towuti2014_140_MG | ecosystem: Environmental > Aquatic > Freshwater > Lake | place... | reverse complement strand
TGTAACTAAAATCATTATTTGCATCAATGTCCTCATACACTGTCTCTGTCCCTTCAGTATCAAGGACAGTAATTGTTACTGTATTACGTGCAGTTCCTTCTGCTGCATCACTATCTTCAACACGACCGGTAATAGTGACTTCCGGAATATACACTGCAGCACCATCACTCGGACTTGTGATCGTTAATTCAGGATCATAGCTATCTACTTTAATTTCCGTACATTGGAGATCTTCTTCTAAACCACCAACACCTGCATAGATATCTTCAACACTGTAATAACAAAGTGCAAGTCTGTCAACATCACTTAAGTCATATTCAATGGATTTTGTGAAATCATACTCGATAGTCGGGTTGCATTCTGCAGTATCAAGGCAGTAATAGGTCACATCGCAGCCAAGACCATACAGTGGTTCATCAGTGCATGCGAGATAAATATCCAAATCTTCACCACTATAAAACGTTGCAAAATCAAATGCATCTCCAAAGCTGTCAACAACAGTAGTTGATGGAGCAGTATCATCATATACAAAACTAATTTCATCATCACTCACTGTTCCATCAGATAATTCACATTTGACATCAAAGAAATAAATTCCATTATCAGTAAGTGTCCAGTCTCTGGTATGGAGGTAATAATCTCCTTCATCACTAATGTCAAATCCTTCATCCATATCATTAAACGATTCCTCTTCAACATTCTCACTAAAGCCACATTCAGCATCCTCCAGTGTTTTCACGCTGAGTGTCACAGTATCACTATCAACATAATAGGAGGGGCTGCTGTCAAAAATTGCAGTGTCTGCATCGACTTGTGCAAAGACAAATGCATCTCCAGTATTGCCAAGATCATCAGTGCAGTTGACTGCATACAAATAATACCCATCAGTAAGATCAGTAAACTTTGTAACATAATGATCATTGTACTCGTTGTCAATTTGTGATTCGCCAGTTTCAAATGAATCAATGCAGTATGCTTCTTCATCAACACTGACTTCAAACGTGAGGGCAGAGCTTTCGTATGGCTCGCTTGTATCAACAGAAACATAATAGTCAATGGTAATTACAGGACCTTGTTTGTCCACAGCAAACGAAAATGATTGTACTTCTTCAAGATTTTCTGAATTGTCTATAGAGAAATAGTATAATGTGTATTCTCCACTTCCATCCCCGAGTTCAATAGTGCCAGTTCCTGTACTAGAAGATGTGACAAGCTCATCAGGATAACAGCCACTTCCTTCTTCATCTAAACAATAATAGGTTGCCATAACTCCGCTTCCAGCACTTCCGTCTTCATTAAAGTCAGTTGCAAGAATACTGACATTAATTGCATTCATCTTGTCACCAGAAAGAATAATCGTTGTTGGTGGGGTCATGTCTTCTTCACCAAGATCTGCTGCACCATCACCATTTGCATCTTTGTAACACGTATCTCCATTCCAATGACAGAGGCCAAGGCCAAGATAATCTGCGCTTGGAGTAATCACTGCATTTGTGTCAGTAGAATCAATTCCATCACTAATATCAAGTTCAACATCACGATCTCCACTGCAATCTTCAGATGTTTCATATGCACTGCACGTATATGCAGCAATGTCTGTGCATTGATTTGTTAATCCGCTCAAATAACAATCAGCAGTATCAACACCAAACTCTTTGCAGCGGTCTCTGGTGCATGCATCAAAGATTCCATTATGAACAGCGTCATTGCATACATCGCATCGTGCGTATTCTTCATTTTTCTCTTTACAAATACCATCAGAAATGCCATTCCCGCTCGTAAATTCATTCCACTCACAATCTCGCAAGAGGCATTTATTATTGTAGCCATCATCACTGTATTGTTCTTCGCATGCACTTTGGCTTGCATAATCATAACAGCTGCTTACTCCAGAGCATTCTTTGTAGGTATCAATGGTGGTTAATGTGTAATCAAAGTAACATGTTGGAATAGCAGAGCAGAGTGTTAAAGACCCTTCATAATCAACACAACCTAATCCCTCCTCATCCGCACACGCATCTGCGAAAAGACTCGCATACAATCCAAGTGGATCACCACAAGTTGCACAATCACTTTGATATGCACATGCAGTTTCTCCATTACTATCTGGTCCGATACAAATATAATCAGAACCATAATCACTTGTACAGCCCTCAATGTAACTTACTTGGTTATCTTCAGTACATCCATATCTATCTATTAACGTATCAGACATCTCAAGAGCATTGTCTAAACAAAATTGGCTGCTCGAAATCTGTTGGCACCAATAATCGCCGCTGTCATCAACGCACGATGGTTGAGAATATGTATTTGATCCACTATATACTGCCTGTATAACATAACAGTAGCGTTCATTCGGAGAGATTGTTGTATCAGTATATTCCCATGCATCTTCAATGTTTGTTCCTGACCATTGAAATGCAGTAAGAATCTCATCTTCGGTATAATCAGTTGTATCTGTTGGACAATCACTTCCAGTACAGCGCAATAAATTAAATTCCACATCGCAGGCAAGTGTCCATGTCACAGTCAATTGTGCAGCACCGCGAGTAAATTCAATAGAATCTATTTCTGGATCAATAGGATTGGTGCTGCATTCGCAGCTTCCACACGTATCTGCGATTCCATCCCCGCTGCAATCATTGACTTCTGTTGTGCTGCAGCAGACATAGGTGCTTCCATAATCCTTGGAAAATCCTTTGTCTCCACAAGGACTTGTATCTCCATTGTCATCACATCGTGTTTCATAGCAATCAAGGTCATCACAATCAACAAGTCCATCACCGTCTTGGTCAAAGGAATCGTAACATACCTCTGGCTCTAACCCGCAGGATCCTGTAGGGTCACAATCTCCCCACGTACCATCATCTTGACACGTTTCATACATCAAGCACCCAGTGCCACTTTGCTGTCCGCAGTATTCTCGTTCCCCAGGATCGCATGCTGCACCACAGCTTCTGGATGAACATTCACCACTACAGCAGTAATTGCCAGATGCACAGTATGTTCCATCTTCTTCTGTTGTTGTGTAACAATTGCATGCATCCCCAGTCACTTCGCTGTCTGGATCACAATTGCCGATTTCACAAAGTTCTTCGTTGGACGTTTCTCCATTCTCACAACAGCCAGTATCATCAGTATCTGTTAATCCATCTCCATCGTTATCTTCACCATCATCACAAACAAGGGTTTCGTCTTGTTCACTGCCGTCTGTGATATTTTCACAACCAGGATCAAGCATATCCTTTAAGCCATCACCATCATTATCAACACCATCATTGCATTCTGTTTCTACAGCAGTGTACGTTGCAAGAAGGTCAGTACATTCATCTTCTGTTGCGCCTGCAGTAAAATATCCAGAAGTAGTAGTATCAAGGAGTGTATTGCAAAAACCTTCTGAACTGATCACATATGTATCAGTTGTTCCATCATCATAAATGCAGCATCCTTCCTCACAATCACTGATATAATCGCATCCATTGGTGTCCCAATCTCCACCGTCATAAACACAGCTTCCTTCAAGGCTGGAAGAACTGCATTCTTGGTCTGTTGAAATATAACAACAGCCAGTATCGCTGCAAAGCCCACCAACAGTATTATCTGTGCCAGATGTATAATAATTATCTTCACAATCATCCTGGTCATCAGGTGCCCCATCCTCATCGTAATAATCAGCATCAGATGGACAGCAATCGTCTTGGTCAGCGCGGCCGCAGTAATAACTTGATTCTCCAGGATTTGCGCAATAGCCAGCAAGAACAGAAACACAGGATAAGAAAAATAATAAGAATACGAGTACAGAGAAAAGTAGTATACTGCTGTTTTTCTTTCTTCGCACGAAACCAACCCCTCTTTTTTACATGATTTTTATATTGAGAGTATATATATTTAACTTTTATTAATGTTGCGATGAATATTTAACCATTCTACAATAGTACAAAAACTTTTAATACTGCAGTATCAATAAAACAGCAGAGGGGTGACAGTTGTGGGTTTATTTGATCTGTTAAAAAAGAAGAAAGCAGCAAAAGGGCCAGTCAAAGACTTAGAAGCACCTCCTGCTCCTGATGGAGGAATGTCTGGGGCAGTACCAATGCCAGGACCTGAAGCCCAAGGAGATGCAATGCAGCAATCTCAACAATTTTCTCCAATGGATTTTTCTCAAAGGCAAATGCCTATGCAGCAGTTTCAAACACCAGATTTTCCTCTTCCGCAAAGAAATGCGCCAGGAATGGGTCAGATGCCAGAAATGATGCAGCAGCCAGCTCCACAACAGCCGATACAACAAGGTCCTGTTCCAGAAGAGAGTGGTGTCACAGGCATGATGCAGTATGAAGACGTGCCGATGCCAGCCCCACCAGGAGAATTGCAGGAGTTTCCGCAACAGCAAATGCCAGCAGCAGCTCCTCAGGCATCTCCTGCAGCGCAAAGTATGTTTAATTCTCCAACCCCGCGGTTTAAATTTTATCAAGCAGCAGAGCCAACAGCAGAACATCCAGAGCATCCAGCAGAAGTACCGTTTGATGTTTCACAAGAGTTATTGAGTATGCCAGAGCTTCATAAACAAGCGCATCCAGAAGTGTATCATGAAGAAGTGCATGAAGACATGGAGCAGCCGTATACTTTTTTGCAGAAAGAGCAACCAATAACTCCTGCAAAGAAAATAACTCCTACTGGCCCTCATCTTTCAAAACAGTTTATTACAGTCACTGCATTGTTTGAAGTAGGAGAGCAATTGGTAAACATGAGTGAAGATCTTGGATTAGCAAAAGATACAGTGTTTAGAATAACTGATTTGAATGAGCAGGAAATAGAGCAGATGGCAAAGTGGCAGGCGCTCCAGCAGTCGATGGAGCTGCGTATTGCAGAAGTGGACAAAATTTTATTCAAAGCATAAAAGAGCAGAGGTGAAAAATTTTCCAGTGGAAAATTTTTATGATGGCACAAAAACCAGTATACGTAAAACTTGAAGAGTACAAAAATATTTTAGCGCTTGTGGATACGTTAAAAGCGCAGGTCAATGGCGCAAAAGAAACATTGGATGAAATTAGAAAACTCAAGCAAGAAGAGGATGTGGAGTTGGAAATTTGGCAGACAGTGATTCATGAGATTGAAAATCGTGTGAATTTTATTGATAACACCGTGACAGAGCCAGAGGAAATGTAGAGAAAAGAAGAAATGAAAACAATGGCAGGAAAAAAACAAATGCGGGTTGATGATGAGTTATTCTTTATCAATATTCCAGATCCTAAAGAAGTCAGAAAAAATTTATTGGAATCTTCGCAGCAGATTGTTGAAGGAATGAAAAGTTATGAGAAATATAAAAAAATAAAGGCAGAAAAATTAAAAAAAATAGAAGCGTTGAAAGCAATCACAGTGCAAATTCGAGAAAATGCAGGAAAGCTCCGTGCATGTTTGCCAACAGTAAAAGGATTGCCTGCGAAAGTTCGTGAAGAAAAAATGCCACATATTACACAGATTGAGCTTGAACAATTAAATGTCGAGATTAAGAAATTAGAAGAAGAGTTACGTGGACTGAAGTAGTTCTTTGCTCTAAAATATTTAGATTTATAAAGGAGAAGTTTTTTCTTAATGGCTGTGTTGCGGATGTGCCGGAGTGGTCAAACGGGACAGCCTCAAGAGCTGTTGGCTTAGTGCCTACGCAGGTTCGATCCCTGTCATCCGCACTATTTTTCTAGCAATGCTTTTATACATATGAATGAATAAAAGTAAAATTATATACCGAAAATTGGTATCATGAACAAAGCTCCGGAACGTATGATATGGAGTCTCTTCATATAAACAAAGTACACGTTGCTTTTCAGCTTTTTATTAACACAGGTATAATAATTTTTGGCGCATTTACATTAATAAACAAGATTCAAGAATATCAAAAATAAATTATATTGCAAAGCTATTCTATCGCACGCGCAAATCCTCAAACGCAACAAAGAGTGCGCCTTTGTCTCCAGCAACATATGCATGCCATGGATAAGAAACGCGTCCATTATCAACAGTAGAAAATAAAGGGTGAGAATGACCAATCTTCATTTCAATTCGTTCATCTGCTGTTTGCGCATCTTGTTTTTGATATTTCACCATCCATCCATTGCCGCGAAGTTGCGTATGCCATTCAACAAACTGCGCATTTCTGTCCCCAATATTATGTCCTTGATTTTCTGCGTGATTATGAATGCCTCCATTTTTGTTTGGCGTAAGATACCATAAATTAATCCGAACTCCATCCACTTCAATTTTTGGATCAGTGCGGTAACAGTCAGGTGCAGGTTGAATCCACTGCGCATCTAAACCAGTTGGTGCAAAAGTATGAGGAGAACCACGATCAGAGCAGAGAAAGACAAGGGCATCATCATCTGCCTGAATCTTGACAGCGTGTCTAAAGGAGGCAACATCATATTGTTTCCCTGGTGAAGCATAAAGACCACGCTGCATCTGAGCATCAAAGGTCGTGACTTCTCCGCGAAGCATGTTGACAATCACAGGCAATCCAGCTTCTGTTTGATAGGTTTTTCCTCGTGCAAGAAAAAGAACAGACATGTCGTATCCATGAGTAACGAGCCCTGGTTCAGAAAGCAAAACACCTTCGTCAAGTGTTCTCCAGCGGATATTTTTTGGACCAGTAAGTTGTGGAACCATAATGTGAGAAATAACTTAGCTTTTATAAATCCACTGCTCTTTTCCTCTAAAATCCCTTCTAAACGAACGAAGTGAGTGAAGAGAAGGGATTTTAATAAAAATGATCAAAATCCACACCATTGGCGGTTATGATGAAGTTGGGAAAAATATGTCTGCTGTTGAAGTAGATGATGAAATTATTGTTCTTGATATGGGTCTTCATTTAGAGCCATACATTAAAATCCAGGAAAAAGAAACAGACAAATATATCACAAAAGAAATCCTTCTCAAAGTAGGAGCAATTCCAGATGATAGCCAACTAGAAAAGAAGAAAGTTGTTGCAATCATCCCAAGTCACGCACATCTCGATCATATTGGTGCAATTCCATATCTTGAATCAGCATACACAGCACCAATTATCTGCACTCCTTTTGCAAAAGAAGTGCTGCAAAAAATAACACAAGACAAAAACATAAAAATAAAAAATAAAATTACAATCCTTGAAGAGGGAAAACAGTACAAAACAAAAAATACAACTATAGAATTCATTCCAGTGACCCACTCAGTTATTCAAACAGTGATTGTGGCAATCACCAGTAAATATGGCACAATTCTTTATGCAAATGATTTCAAAATTGATGTAACACCAACCTATGGAGAAAAAACAAATCTTGAAAAGCTGGGCAAATTTACCAATCTTGCATTAATCTGTGATTGTATTAAAGCAGATATCGATGAAACAACACCATCAGAAACAGTTGCAAAAGATATGTTGGAAGATCTTTTTGAAACACATGATTTTTCAAATCGAGCAATTATCATCTCAACATTCTCATCACATATTGCACGCCTACAAACAATCATGGCTTGTGCAAGGAAGATCAATAGAAAAATAGTATTTTTAGGACGGTCGTTGGCGAAATATGTCGAAGCAGCAGCATTAACAGAAGACATCAATGCATTTCAGGATGTGGAGATGTTAAAATATGGTGACCAGATTCGAAAACAGTTGAAGAGAATTCAGGAAAAAAAGCATGAATATGTTATTGTTGCAACAGGTCATCAAGGTGAACCAAACGCAGTTTTAACAAAGATTGCAGCAAATCAGCTCCCGCTAAAACTAATGCCTAACGACGTGGTTATTTTTTCATCAACAGTGATTCCAAATGAAGAGAATATAAAGAATCGTTCGCTTTTAGAAGAGCAGCTTGAAAAAAGAAATGTCACTATTTTTCGTGATATCCATGTTTCGGGCCATGCAGCACGGAAAGATTTGAAGGCATTTATTGCAGAGATAAAACCAAAACATATAATTCCTGCGCACGGACCGTTTGAAATGCAGAGCAACATGATCAGTATTGGAAAAGAACTCAACTATGGTGACGAATTCTTGCACTGCTCGAAAAATGGCGCTTCTATCGAGCTTCAGTAAACAACAAGCTTTATAAATTTGTCAGGATTCACTTTTTCTTAGAAGTAAACAATAAAAAAGCAAAGAGGCAGTACCATGAAGTTAACGCTTGCAGAACCAAAATATTTGAAAGAAAGTATTTCCATTATCAGTGAGCTTGTCACAGAAGCAAAATTTAGGATTAACAAAACAGGAATAGAGCTTGTAGCGATGGATCCTGCGAATGTTGCGATGGTTATTTTCAAGCTCCTCGCAAGCAGTTTTGTCGAGTATGACGTTGCAAGTGAAGTGCGCTTATCTCTCAATCTCAACAACCTTAAACAAGTGCTCAAGCGCGCAAAACCGAATGATATGGTCACATTAGAAGTTGTTGAAAACAAACTCAATGTGACATTAAAGAGTAAAACAACAAGAACATTCTCGCTTCCAATTATTGAAATGGATGAAAAAGAGCAGAAGGTTCCAGAGCTCAATTTCCCATTAACAATAACAACAGATGCGGAGTTGATTGTCGAATCAATTGAAGACGTTGATATTGTTGGAGAAAGTGTCACCTTTATTGGAGAGTCCGATAAATTTACTATTTCTGCAGAAGGAGATATGTCGAAAGCGCTTATCGAAATTCCTGCAGATGAAACAACAGTGATCAAGACAACAAAAACAGAGAAGGTAAAGGCAAAATATTCAGTAGAATATCTCAAAAAAATGATTGCAGCAGGAAAGCTTGTTCCTTCTGTTTCTGTTCAGTTCAACAAAGATTATCCGCTACGGTTGGATTATAAGTCAGTAGATAAGCTCATGATAAGTTTTATTCTCGCTCCTCGTGTAGAAAATGAATAAACATAAACACAACTCATATTTTCTTTTCTCAGTAATAGTTGGAGTATTTTTATTACTCCCTCTCATCTTTGCAGAAGAAAATCAAACCAATGCAACAGTTCCAGAATCTCTTTTGGATCTTTCAAATACGACAGAAGAAAACATAACAGAAACTACGTTAGAAGAAACAAATACAACGACGGAGAGTAATGTCAGTACTGATTTAAATGCCACAGGAACCATTACGTGTACTGCATCACAATGTGATGAGGGCTGTACACAGTGCAGTGATGGAAGCTGCCATGCACCAGACGAAAGTTGTACAGAAGCAGTTGTTATTGAAAAAGTAACGCCAACAGCAATAAACAAAGGAGAAGAACAGCTCAATATTGTTGTGAGAAATACAGGAAATGTTGTGCTGCAAAATATCGAAGCACAGGTCACTGGATATGGAATCACAACACAAGAAACTATTTCTATCGAAACATTGCTTGCAGGTGAGAAAGATTATACGTTCACAAAAATAATTGCAGAGCAGAGTGGTGAGATTGACCTTGTGGTAAAAATATATGTTAATGGGTCTTTGTTGCTTCAGGATATTGCACAATTGTCTGTTCTTGAAGATGCAGTAATGGAAGTTGTTGAAGAACTAAATACATTTAACAAAACAGCAGCAGCGCAGCAACTGAATGAAACAAGAACCCTATTTAACACAGTAGAAAAACAATATTATGAAAAGGAGAAACAGGATTATTTAGTTTATGGAATAGATGAAGATCTCGATGATGTGAAAGAATATTTGCGGCTTGCTCAAGTAGCACTTATCGAAGAAGAGAAGAAGGAGTTTGAAAAAAATCTCCTTGCTGCAAAATCAGCGCTGGAAACAATTGAAGCAGATATTACTGGGGCAGAAAAAGAGGAAAAAACAATTTTGGAGCTTCTCTCAGAAAACCTTGCATTGGTTGGTTCATTGTTGGGAGTTTTAATAAGTGCGATTACTGTTTGGTCCATGACAAAAGTTCATTTGAAGAAAGCAAAAATCGTGAATATTATCAAAGGAAAACAAATTCTTAATATCGATAAAGACACAGAAGTAAAGAACATTGTTGAAGACGAAAGTAAAACAAAAGATTTATAAATAAAATTTCCAAGAATTTCTGACATAAGAATTTGTTACATTAGTGACAGCTCTTGAAGAAAAAAGAGGTGGGTTATGAGGGTGTATAAGCAAGTACTTTCTCGTCTTCTAGCTCTCTCGCTTGTCTTTCTATTCTTACTTAATACTATTGCCGCTGCAGAAGAGCATCTTCTCCCATTACAGGGAACAGCGAAAATAAACAATGCAGTTCTTACATCAGGCAGTATTATTATTGAAATTTATGATGCAGCTTCTGGTGGGAACTTAGTCTATAATTCAACGAATGATTTTCTCAACACTATCAGTGGTGGAAAGTATGATATTCTCCTTGGAAATGGTTCCCAGCCTCTTTCATTGAGGTTCGGAACAAAATATTACATGGATGTTTATTTGAATGGTACAGATATGGATTTTAATGGGAGTGAACGGCAGGTATTTATGAGCACAGTTGGAAATATTACAGTAACAACACCTCTTAGAACAACAAATAATGACACAGATGATGCGTTGAATGTTTCTGGAGGGACTTTTTTGAATGGAACAACAACAGTGCAGCATTTCTTTAATATTACTCCAACAACAAGTGCAGTGCGAACCAATGGGACAGTAACAATTCTCAATACAGATGCCGATGATACGTTGAATGTGAGTAATGGTGGTGGGAATTTTAGAGGTCAGTTAGGTGTGCAGAATTATACGTCAGCAACAATTCCTGCGTTTACAGTAAATTATGGTTTTAATGTAAGTGGTGCGAATAGCAACCTTGTGACGAATGGAAGTATTAAGATCTTAAACCCTTCTGTTAGTAACCCTGCGTTTAGTGTGAATAATGCATTTAATATTACAGCTCCTGGCGGACTTGAAACAAATGAAACAATTATCACACGATCAACGAGAAGTGTCCCTGCGTTCAGTGTCAATGATGGTTTTAATATTAGTGGTGCGGATGAATCATTACGAACAAATGGAACAGTGACAATATTGAATAATGACACAGATGATGCATTAAACATTAGCAATGGGGGGTCTTTTTTTGGTGGGAATGTTTCAATTAATGGGACAGTAAACATAACTGCTGCTAATGGAGATATACGGACTGCTGGAAGAATCACAAGTCTGAGTACAGATGCAGATGATGCACTGAATGTGAGTAATGGTGGTGGAAATTTTAGAGGTCAGTTAGGTGTCCAGAATTATACGTCAGCAACAATTCCTGCGTTTACAGTAAATTATGGTTTTAATGTAAGTGGTGCGAATAATGCCTTGTCAACGAATGGAACAGTGACAATGGGAAGTACTGCAGTCATTCAAAGTACCGATGCTGATGATGCGCTGAATGTGAGTAATGGTGGTGGAAACTTTAGAGGTCAGTTGGGTGTCCAGAATTATACGTCAGCAACGATTCCAGCGTTGACAGTAAATTATGGTTTTAATATTAGTGGTGCAGATGAATCATTACGAACAAATGGAACAGTGACAATATTGAATAATGACACAGATGATGCATTAAACATTAGCAATGGGGGGTCTTTTTTTGGTGGGAATGTTTCAATTAATGGGACAGTAAACATAACTGCTGCTAATGGAGATATACGGACTGCTGGAAGAATCACAAGTCTGAGTACAGATACCGATGATTCGATTAATACAACAGGCGGTATTTTTATTGGTCGGGGTACTCTAGGTGCACAGCTTGGCATAGGCGGCTTGACAATCAGTGACTTGGGGGTTATCACGACAGATACAACAATAGGGCCAACAGGAGGAAGAGGGAATATTGTAATAAGAAGTCTTGCGGCACAAGCGCTTTCTATTAATGCAGGATTTAATGTCAGTGGTCCAACACTGGAGATGCGAACAAATGGCACAGTGACAATATTGAGTAATGATACAGACGATGCGTTGAATATAAGTATTGGGAGTGCGTTTATAGGTGGAAACCTGACTATAGGCGATCGTACAGAAGGAATCTTTGTGAATGAGCAAGGAAGTATTCTTGTTGGAAATGGAAGCTCTACAAGGCAGCCACATGTTGACATTTTTGATGGGGGAACAGATAAATGTGGCTATCTTGTGTTGTATGATGAAACAGGAGTTCCATTTTATATTTTTGTTGCATCAACAGGTGAATTAATGATTAAACAAGGCCAACCATCAACATGTGCAAATAATGATGGAGCAAAAGTGGGAACCCAAACATAATGAAACATGAAAAAAACAATACTTCCTCTCACATTTTTTCTCTTTCTTCTACTTTTCATACCTTCAATTGTTGCAATAATATCTAGTGGTGCAGGTGATGCAGGAACATATACTACAGATAGCAGTTTTGGAAATATTGTAGAAAAGTCTGTAACAGGTTCTGGCGATAGTGGAACTTTTTCCTCAATAATGTTCAGTTGGGGTGGTCCTCTCAAAAATGGGACAGGAATTGAAGGGGTCTCTACATCAGGATTAGGAATTAGTGCAACAGGAGATACATATATTATCACATTTGGTCCTGTGTTAGAAGAAGAAAGCAGGGTCGAAGAAGAAACAGGAGAAGAAGAAATTGAAGAAAGCAGTGGGATTCCTTCGTCTGGTGGGGGTGGTGCTGGAAGTTCATCAAGAAGAGATACCTATGGCCTTATTGTGGGAGATAAGCTCACCGTCATTATTAATGGAGAGAGCCATACAATTACCATTACAGAAGTGCGAGAATCTTCTGCAACTTTTTTGATAAAGTCAGTTGCAATTGAAGTTGAACTTGATGTAGGTGAAACAAAAGAAATAGATTTGAATAATGATGGACTTCCGGATATGGGAATAACGCTTGAAGGAGTAAGTGAATTAAGAAAAATAACAATAACAGTGGAAGATCTCACACAAAGAGAAGATGAAGTTGAGGAAATAGAAGATTCTTTAGATGAGGAGCAACCCGAAGCAGATCCTCTGGAAAGAATAACAGGCGCAGTTATCGGTATTGACACACAAAAGATAGAAGAGGTAAGTAAAGATGTGCGTGAGACAACAACAGCAGTAGTAAAATATGTCATTTTTGCAAATGTCATTGCAGGAATTCTTGTGGGAAGTATGGTTGCAGCAAGAGAGATAAAAAGAAGGAGAATGTACAATGTGTTCCATCAGCAAACAAAGCAGGAAGTAGTAGATGCAGAATTGGAAAAATTGAGACAGTATGCTGCAGCAGCTATGAAAAATGGAAGAAATATTTATGACATTAAATCTGATTTGTTAGAAGCAGGATGGTTTGAATATGAAGTAGATGAAGCACTTGTTGATACGATGTTAAAAGAAAAAGCAGGATTTAATCAAATGAAATAATTCCTTCTGGAATATGAAGTGTTGCAAGTTCTTTCTCTGCATCTTTTTTTGTAATATCTTTGTATAAAGTGATGTCTCGCGCTCCTGTTGTCCATCTCCACCCTTGTTTTTCAAGCACATCAAGCAGTCCAGAAACAGTGTCAAGCCTCTTTTTTAAATCGCTGCCTAATGCGCGAAGTTCATGAGTATTTCCTATTTTTTCAGAGCCAAGTTCTTCTTCAAATTCTTCAAGAAGTGTTATTGTTCCGCGAAGCATTGTTTCACCTTTTTTCTGTATCCAAGAAAGACAATTTTATAAACTTTACTCTGGTGCTTGAATTCCTGCACTTTCTTCTCGCGCAATTTTTGCACATGCAACAACAATGTCCTTGTCTTCAAGCCGCATAAGGCGAACTCCTTGGGTGTTTCTTCCAATAACAGAAATAGTTTTTGCAGGAATGCGAATAGTAATTCCTGCTTGGGAAATGAGCATAATGTCATCTTCATCAGTGACTGCAGCAACTGCAACAACAGGGCCGTTACGGTCACTGCATTGAATATTAATCACACCAATACCTCCCCTGTTGATGAGCCTGTATTCCTCAAGTGATGTGCGTTTTCCATAACCATGTTCTGTAATAGTGAGAATTGTTTTTTGTGGATCTGCACCAACCATGGAAATAACTTCATCATCGCCTTTGAGTGTTATGCCGCAAACACCTCTTCCGCTTCTTCCGATAGGTCTGCACTGTGATTCATGAAAGCGATCTGCAAGGCCGTTCTTCGTTGCAAGAAGAATCTCTTGTGTTCCGTCAGTAAGAAGAACGTTAACAAGACTATCTCCATTCTCAAGAGTGATAGCAATAATTCCTCCTGCTCGTGGCTTTGAATATGCAATAAGGCTTGTCTTTTTGATAGTTCCATTCTTTGTTGCCATAAGGAGATAACTATTCTCTTGAAATTGTTTGATGGGAATTGCTGCGGTAATTTTTGTGTTAGGTTCGAGGTTCAGAAGATTGATGATTGCTTTCCCTTTTGCTTGTCGTGTTCCTTCAGGAATTTCATATACTTTGAGCCAATGGACAATTCCTTTATCAGTAAAAAATAAAATTGTGTTCAAATTATTTGCGATGAATAAATTCTCCACAACATCTTCTTCTTTAGTTGTTGTTGCAATAACTCCTTTGCCTCCCCGATTTTGTTGTTTATAAGTATCTAAAGGTAAGCGCTTAATATAGCCTGCTTGTGTAATAGTAACGACCATAGTGGTGTTCTCGATAAGTGCCTCATCTTCAATGTCCTCATTTTCAGCATCAGTGATTTCTGTCTTTCTGCTGTCGTTATACTTCTCAAGAAGCTCGAGCATTTCTGTTTTGATGATTGTTAAAATGCGAGTAGGAGTTCCGAGAATATCTTTGTAGTCTTTGATAAGTTCAAGGAGGGCAGTATGGTCATCACGAATTTTGTTTTGTTCGAGAGAAGTTAATTTTTGGAGTTTCATGTCAAGGATTGCTTGTGCCTGAATCTCTGTGAGCCGATATGCATTCATTAATCCCTCACGAGCTTTTTCTGCAGAAGCACTTTTTTTAATAAGCTCAATGGCGCGGTCAATATCATTAAGTGCAACAATAAGTCCCTCAAGAATGTGTGCTTTCTCTTCTGCCTTCGTAAGATCATATTGTGTTCGTCTTGTAATAACTTCTTTTCTATGTTCAAGAAAGACAATGAGAGACTCACGAAGATTTAATACTTTTGGCTCATTATTGACCAGCGCAAGCATGTTGATTGCAAACGTGGTCTGCAAACGAGTATGTTTGAAGAGTTGATTCAGAATAATATCAGATGGCGCATCTTTTTTCAGTTCAATAACAACCCGCATCCCTTCTTTGTCACTCTCATCACGCAAATCAGCGATGCCAATAATTACTTTATTTTTAACATACTCTGCAATCTCTTCGATAAGCATTGCTTTGTTAACCATGTAAGGAATTTCATCAATAATTATTTTTTGTCTTCCAGCTTTTTCCTCAAGATGTGTTTTTCCATTGACTGTTACTTTACCATAGCCACGTGCATAAGCAGAATAAATGCCGCTTTTTCCTGAAATGATACCTCCTGTTGGAAAATCAGGTCCCTTGACAATATGCATAAGTTGTGCAACATCAGTGTCAGGATGATCGATCATATGAATAATTGCCTGTCCAATTTCTGCAATATTATGCGGTGGAATATTTGTTGCCATTCCGACAGCAATGCCATTAGAGCCATTAATAAGAAGGTTAGGGAGTTTTCCTGGAAGCACGCTGGGCTCTTTTAAGCTTCCATCAAAGTTATCAACAAACAAGACTGTTTCTTTTTCAATGTCTTGGAGCATCTCTTCTGCAATTTTTTTAAGACGGGCTTCTGTGTATCGAAATGCTGCAGCAGCATCTCCATCTATTGATCCAAAGTTCCCCTGCCCATCAATGAGAGGATATCGTAAGCTAAAACTCTGTGCCATTCGAACCAAAGAGTCATAAACTGCGGAGTCACCGTGAGGATGCAAACGACCCAAAACATCCCCTACAACACGTGCACTCTTCTTAAATGGCTTATTATGGAGCAAACCCATGTCATACATCGCATACAAAATTCGTCTATGAACGGGCTTTAATCCATCACGTGCATCAGGCAATGCCCTCCCTATGATGACGCTCATTGCATAATCAAGATAGGATTGTCGCATTTCTTCTTCAATGGGTTTAAGAATAAGGTGTGCTTCTTTTGGTGCTTCAGCGTGGGTTGTAGAAGCATTCTTTTCGTCCTCTGCTGCCTTTTGTTGTTCTTCCATTTTACCGTCGAGAAAATACCTCAATTTTTAGCATAAAAAAGCATCTTTGTCTTTATATATGTTTTGATAAAAATTACGCAAAAGCCTTTTCTCTTTTTCGGCGAGGCTTTTGCGTAACTTTTCGACAGCTTTAAATAGGAGTTTTTCTAGAAAAACAGGAATGAATGAAAAGAGAGCAGAGTGGTATGTTTTATTAGTCGTTCTTGCAGTAGCTTCTTTAGCAGTTCTTACATTTTTTACTTCTGCATTAACAACAACAAGTTCTGATGATGCTTTAACTGGTGCAGTTGTCAAAGGACAGATTGCAAAGCTTTGTAAGGACAGTGATGGAAGCAATGCAGAAAGAAAAGGTATTGTCACTGTCTTTTATGGATCTCAATTTCCAGATCAGTGTTATGATGATAAAGCAGCAACAAAAGATCCTGTAAATAATGGTCGGTATTTGCGTGAAACAATATGTAAAGATAATGAACCTTCATATAAGGTCTATGATTGTGGCAAGAATAAATGTCAGTATGGTGCGTGTGTGAGTAATAGCTATTCTTTAGTGAAGTAAAATATATTTCATATTATTCTCTCAACTTCCCTCGCAATCATTTTCTCTTCATTGGTTGGAAGAACATAAACATTCACTTTTCCTTTGCTAATGACATATTTATTCATCCTATTTTTTTTCTGATCCAAAACAATTCCTAAAGAAGACAATGAAGTACAGACCTTTTGCCGAACATACCATGCGTTCTCACCAACTCCTGCAGTAAAGACAAGTGCATCAATGCCACCAAGTGCAGCAGCATAGGCACCAACATATTTTTGAATTCTATAACAATACATTTCTAATGCAAGTACAGCTTTTGTATCATTTTTCTGAACTTTTCTCCAAATCTCGCGCATATCATTTGTTCCAGCAATTCCTTTCAAACCACTTTCGAAATTCAAAAGATGATCCATATCGCGACATTCTTGTCGCATTGCAGCAATATGAAATACAGCGCCAACATCAATATCCCCAGATCGTGTTCCCATCATTAATCCTTCCATGGGTGTAAATCCCATCGATGTGTCAATGCTTTTTCCATTTTTAATTGCACAAATACTTGCGCCATTGCCAAGATGACAAACAATGAGGCGAGATGGCAATTTCCCAAGTTCTCGTTTTAATTCCTCACAAATATAGTGATAGCTGATCCCATGAAATCCATATCTTTTGATTTTATATTTTTGAGATAAAGAAAATGGAATCCCATACGTTGCAGCGTGTGAAGGAATAGTACTGTGGAATGCAGTATCAAAAACAGCAATGTTTGGCACAGAAGGAAGCAAATGTTGAATTGCTTTTATTCCCTCAATATTATGAGGATTATGAAGTGGAGCAAGCACAGCAGCATCTTCTATTTCTTTCATTATTTTTTTATCAACAAGAACACTTTTCGTTAATCCATTGCCATGAACAACGCGATGTCCTACAGCAACAATCTCTTGCAGTGTTGTAAGATATTTTTTTCTTATTAAAGCATGCAAAACAAACGAAATTGCAGTTTTGTGATCTTTTATTTTTTTCCCAATCTCTTCAACAATCCCGTGTGCTATTTCTTTTTCAGATGAATCATAGAGTGCATATTTGAGAGAACTGCTGCCACAGTTAAGGACAAGAATGTATTTCCATTTACTCATGCTCTTTTTGTTATTTCTCTTCTATTTAATGATTTCTTAAAAAATTTTGAACAAATCATATTTGAAATTCCATAAAGTGATTTGTTCAAAATTTTTTCCGTCACCTTTAAAAATCCCGTAAGAATTACTACCTGCATTAACTAAGAGTAATCCGAGGTGGGATTGATGGAGTTTATAGTATTTATTTTGTTAATTGGGCTACTTTCATTGGTTGTAGCAAAGTTTATTGCAGATAATGTTGGAAAAGCACAAACAGGAAATGCAAAAATGCAGGAAATTGCTGCTGCAATTCATGATGGTGCAATGGCATTTCTCACAAGAGAATACAAAACATTAGGATGGTTTGTTCTCATTATGGCAGGGGTTATATTTTTCTTCCTTGATCATCCAAAAACAGTGGATCTTAATGAGGGTCCCTGGACTGCGTTGGCATTTATTATTGGTGCTGGTGCATCTATAATCTCTGGCTATGTTGGTATGAAAATTGCAACAAAAGCAAACGTGCGAACAGCAAACGCAGCACAAACAAGTATTGAAAGCGCATTTCAGATTGCGTTTCAATCAGGTGCAGTCTTAGGTTTTGCACTTGTTGGTTTTGCAGTGGTTGGATTAGCAGGATTTTATATGCTTTTAACATATATGAGTGTTCCTGTAGAAGCCGCAATGGAAATAATCACTGGATTTGCCTTAGGAGGTTCTTCCATCGCATTATTCGCACGAGTTGGTGGTGGCATTTATACAAAAGCAGCAGATGTTGGTGCAGATCTTGTAGGTAAGGTCGAAGCAGGAATTCCTGAAGATGATCCAAGAAATCCAGCAGTAATTGCAGACAACGTTGGGGACAACGTCGGCGATGTTGCAGGAATGGGTGCTGATCTTTTTGGAAGTTGTGCAGAGAGCACATGCGCAGCAATGGTGATTGGCGCAATTGCGTTTGGTGCGCAAGGGTTGCAAACAGCATTACTCTATCCGCTTGCAGTTTCCGCAGTAGGAATTTTAGCAGCACTCGTTACTGTGCGCTTTGTAAAATTAACAGGCACAAATGTGGAAGGGACACTAAAAAAAGGGTTGACTATTGCATCTGTACTTGTTCTAGTTGCAATGTATTTCTTAACAAAACAATGGCTTCCAGCAACATTCATGCTTCATGGAGTTTCATATACAGCAATGGGTGTTTATATAGCGCTCGCAGTTGGGTTGCTTGCAGGATTGGGTATTGGGTATACAACAGAGTATTTTACTTCTCATGCATATGATCCAGTACGAAATGTTGCGAAGGCATCAGAAACAGGCGCAGCAACAAATATTATTCAAGGAATTGCATTAGGCTATGAAAGTGCAGTAATTCCGATTGTATTAATCGCAGTAACTGTTTTTGTTTCGTTTAAATTTGCAGGATTGTATGGAATTTCCATTGCAGCATTAGGGATGTTAGCAACATTAGTAATTGCATTGGCAATCGATGCATATGGGCCAGTTTCTGATAATGCAGGTGGTATTGCTGAAATGGCAGGTTTGCCAAGTGATGTCAGAAAAAAAACAGACGTGCTCGATGCAGCAGGAAATACCACTGCAGCGATTGGAAAAGGGTTTGCGATTGGCTCTGCAGCATTGACTGCACTTGCATTATTTAGCGCATTTATTGCAGCGTCAGGACTTTCCGCAGTAAATTTGTTAGATAGCATGGTGATTGCAGGATTGTTTATTGGTGGAATGCTTCCATTCTTGTTTAGCGCGATGACAATGAAATCTGTTGCAAAAGCAGCGCAGGATATGATTGTCGAAGTGCGAAGACAATTTAAAACAATTAAAGGGTTGATGGAAGGAAAAGCAAAGCCAGATTATAGAACATGTGTTGATATCTCCACAAAAGCAGCGCTGAGAGAAATGATTGCACCAGGGTTATTGGTTGTTGTTACTCCTATCGCAGTGGGTGTTTTGTTTGGAGTAGAAGCATTGGCTGGTGTGCTTGCAGGGACGCTAGCGTCAGGTGTTGTCCTTGCTATTGCAAAAGCAAATGCAGGTGGCGCATGGGATAATGCAAAGAAGTATATCGAAGCAGGAGCGCATGGTGGTAAAGGCAGTGCCTGTCATAAAGCAGCAGTTGTTGGAGATACTGTGGGAGATCCATGCAAAGACACATCAGGTCCAAGCTTGAACATCCTGTTGAAACTCATGGCAATAATTAGCCTTGTATTTGTTCCACTGTTTGTGAAATATGGTGGCTTATTGTTAGGTTGGCTTTAAGAACCCTTTTTTATTTCTTCTCTAATTTTTTTATTTTTTCAGGTGTAGTTAAATAATTATCAGCACTTATGACTCTTTTCTTTGTTTCTAATTCTAAATTCCTTCTGGCATTGCCCGCTATTTTGCCTCCTTTTTGAGCTGCTATTTTATTCAGGGAAAATCCTTGTGCATCTTGTGCTCGTGTAATCTCCGTTGTCGCCCTTTCTCCTAACATAGAAAAAATAAGTTCAAGGTCATTCATATGGTCACGTAAATTTTCGCGTTTCAGGCCTTTGAAATCTTTATATTCTTCTACAGTTTTGCCAAATGTTGCCTTGGAAATTTCGTTGGTGAGGATAGCAAACTCTTTTCCTTCTTCAACGCCGCGATTTTTCCATTCATCTGTCAATTCCTGCCGTATTGCAATACCTCGTACTCGCTTTTCTATCCAATCTTCAGAATATCCTTTTTGTCTGTATAATTCTTTCATTCGCTGTTGTGCGAGTTCAGGATTCTCTATTTCTTGCACCCGCTCATAACCCACTTTTGCAAGCCATTGTTTGAATGGTTCTGCTTTTTTAGAAGGGATGGATTGGATGATGCGGAATAGTGATTCTGTGTTTGCGCAGTCTGTTTCATAAGATTTTCCATCTGCTGATGGAAGTTTGAGTTGTCGACAAATTGTCGATAACTCAATTCCACCATTCTCTACTTCTCTTTTCTTAACGCGATACCAATAATCTTTTGGATCTGTACTTTCTGTTAAGACTCCAACAACATCAACTACTGAGAAGTACCATTCATTATTGTGCCAGAGGCGTCGTATTTTCTTATCTTGAAAAACCACTAAATGTTTGTTTTCGTCAGCCATACAATGAGAGTAACTTTCTCCTTTATATATCTCACGCGTATCTGTCCAGTGTGTCTAGTGAACATACGCACATCTCCATTTCCGTGCAGTTTTTTGATTTCTCACACTTTCCAAGGACTTTGTCCAGTGTCATTCCTCACTGGGGGGGGGGTCACGCAAGTTTATATAATTCAAAATTACTAATTCGCTTATATCGTTCGCTCATGAAGAATTTTGTGTCGGAAAGAAAATAAGAAGTGTTTATGTTGGCAAAAGAAAATAATGAAAATTTGTATTTGCTTGCAATTGTAGGAATTGTTGCTGTTGTGGGCATTGTGGTTATGATTCTAAACAGTGACAGTAAAGTCTTGGAAACAAGCATGAGTGAAAGTGATTTAACTGGTCAACCAGCGAGAGCAGTTGATAAATATGGAAAAACACCAGGGATGATATATCCAGGTGAAACAAAGCCATATCAAACACCAGAAGATGATGATACTAAAGAAGATAATGGTGATGAAAAAGAAAGTGATGATAAGGATGACGATGATACTGGAGCAAGCAGTTCAGGTTTTAAAGGGAATGATTGTCCTAAAGGAGTAGTATGTTAATTTTTTATTTTCTTCTTTTTAGGTCTCATCTTTCTCTAGCACAACTCACGATGTAGCACAATTCCGAACCTGAAGTCTATGCTCACGAACGAAGAAAAGCCTGGCGAACACAATAATTTTTATTTTTTGAATTATTTTCTTTAAAACAATCTCTAAAAATGAATAATAATTATTGGCCTCGCCATGTGCGCATTCGGTTCGCGAGTTGGTACAGCTCGTTCGCGCATTTCTGGAAGAATATTAAACACCTGAACATCTAATTTTTCAGAAAAGTCTCCTGAAACACGCCGTCTGAATTTTGTTGCTTCTTCTCTAGAGATTTCTGTAAAAACAACCCATGGCAGACAAAAACTTTATAAAGAGACGTTACTTCTTACAAGTAGTGAAAAATAACAAATCCATTGCAACCTGGAAACAGCCAAGTCCATTAGAATGTATAGTTTTATGTAGTTCTCTTGTCAGCTGTGCATCAACTCCAAATAAAGAAGTAAGTGGAGAGAGTCCTTATTCTTTGGTTTGGTCAGATGAGTTTGAAGGAGAAACTCTTGATTCCTCAAAATGGGAAGCACAGGTGCAAGCAGATAATTGGAACAATGAACTGCAATATTATACAGATAGGGGAGAGAATGTGAGTGTTGAAGATGGTCTTCTTTTTCTTCGCGCAAGAGAGGAAGAGTATACAGGGAATCAAGGAACAAGAGAGTATACTTCAGCGCAAATAAGAACAAAATACCTTTGTGATTGGACATACGGACAATTTGAGATAAAGGCAAAATTACCTAATGGAGCAGGATTGTGGCCAGCAATTTGGATGCTTCCCTCGCAGGAAGAATATGGAAGTTGGCCCTCAAGTGGAGAAATAGACATTATGGAGAATTTAGGAGATATTTCAAAAACAGTCTATGGGACACTTCATTACGCAGATGATGCAGCAAATGCTGTTCAGATTGGTGCAGAATACACATTGCTTGAAGGAAAATTTTCTGATGAATTCCATATTTTTCGTCTTGATTGGGATCCTGATGAGATTCGCTGGTATGTGGATAATCAACTTTATTTTACAGATCGGGAATGGTCAGCAAAAGAAGCAGATTACCCTGCACCATTTGACAAACCATTTTATTTGATTCTTAACGTTGCAGTGGGTGGAGATTGGCCAGGAGATCCAAATGAAGAAACACAATTTCCGCAGGAAATGATTGTAGATTATGTTCGAGTGTCTCAGGAATAGTTTATTTTTTCTTCTTCTTTTTCCCAATAATCTTCAAGCTAAACAAGAAAGCAACAATCTGCACAAAAGTCATCAAGAAAAACAACATTCTGAATCCATACCAGTTCACTAAAAATCCACCAAGCACAGCAGCAATGGAAATCAAAATCAT
>Ga0233425_10004607_pt1 | contig 22888 bp, 16 predicted proteins | sample Watercolumn_Towu_2_FD_181712 | JGI IMG/M metagenome (GOLD analysis project Ga0233425, IMG submission 181712) | Freshwater microbial communities from Lake Towuti, South Sulawesi, Indonesia - Watercolumn_Towuti2014_140_MG | ecosystem: Environmental > Aquatic > Freshwater > Lake | place... | reverse complement strand
GGGGGGCGAGCAGGAGGGGGGAGGTCGGGAGGCGTCGGGCGAGCATGGGGACCTCGCGGGGCGTGGGTCTGAAGAAGGGGTCAGGTGACAGAACGAAGTATCCGGTCGCGAGCGCGCGGAGGCGTCGCGGCGGCACGGGCGGTACCCCGGGGATACGGGCGCGCTCCTGGAGCCCGTCCGTGCGCCTCGAAGCCCGCATCGCCCTCCTCACCGCCCTCGCTGGAGCCGGGTGCGCGCGCGATGCGGGCCTGGCCGAAGAGCTGGACGCCTGCGACGTGGTGAACATCCAGAGCGACGGCTACCGCATCGCGCATGAGACACGGTCGTACTCCGCCACGGGCGTGCTGGCCCGCAGGGTCTGCGACGGGTGCGACGGGCGCGGCATGGACGGCGTCCCCGACGACATCGACGAGGTCTCGCGGGACGACGCCGGGCGCGAGGTCACCGCGACGGTCACCCTCGTGGAAGGCATCCCGCAGTTCGCGCGGAGCGAGACCACCACCGACGTTCTTGGTTGTCCCGTCGAACGCCGCTTCTGGCGTGGCACCCCGCAGGATTGGGCGCTCGACCGCACCACCTGCGACGCGGAGGGTCGCCGGGCGCGGGCGGTCGAGGACCTCGCGCTCGGACTGGCGCCGGGAAAACCCCGCACGCTGCGCTACGACCGACGGGGGCGCCTGGTGGAGGAGCTCTTCGACCGGGACATGGACGGTGTCTACGAGGAGCGCACCAGGTGGCGCTACGGCCGCTGGCGCCTGCCGATCCGCCGCGACTGGTACCTGAAGGGAGCCCTCGTCGCCCGCAGCGACTACGCGCGCGCGGAGGGAGGGGCGCTGCTCCTGGACACCTACGACTACCTCGTGGACGGTCACATCGAGGTCCGCCAGCTCTACGGCTACGGCTGCGGCGCCCCCTGAGGCGGGGAGCGAAGGCGTTCGAGGCGCGGTTTCGGAGCAGTGGCTGGACACTCCTTGAGCGTAACCCATTCTTGAGTTACGCTCAAGGAAGCACCCCCGCTCCCAGGAACGGCCATGACCCGCACCGCCTCGCTGCCGTCCGCCTCGCTGCCGTCCGCCTCGCTCGCCCTCCTCGCGTTCCTGGCCGCAGGCTGCTGCCGCTGGAACGACGGGCCCCTGTGGGTCGCCTTCGGCCCCCTCTACGTGGAGGAGGAGGAGAGCCGGTACGACCTCACCGAGCAGGTGGTGGATGACGGCGGCGCCCTCACGTTCACCGCGGAATCGGCGGACGCGGGCTTGATCGCGTGGACCGTGGGCGACGAGCTGCGCCTGCAAGCCGACCCCTCCTGGCCCGACGGCGCCGAGACGGATGTCGCGCTCTCGGTCGAGGACGCCTGCGGGGAGTCCAGCACCTGGACCGTGCGGGTGATCCACGGCGAGGCGCCAGACGACACCGGCGATCCCGACGACACCGGCGATCCCGACATCCCGCAAGACCCCTGCCTGGTGACCTTCACCTACCGCCAGCAGGGCAGCCCGGACGCGGTCTATCTGGCCGGCTCGTTCAACCAGTGGAGCACCAGCGAGACCCCGCTGGAGCCCGCGGGCGACGGCACATGGAGCGTCAGCCTGGAATTGGGCCCGGGCGCCTGGACCTACAAGTTCGTGGAGGTCACCGGGGGTACGCAGGCCTGGACCTGCGATCCTTCCGCCGACCTCATGCAGTGCGACGAGGGCTACAAGGAGCCCTCCGACACCTCCTGGTCGCAGCAGTGCACGCTCGGCGCCGCCTCCTGCAATTCCATGATCCGGGTCGCCAACTGCACCCTGCCGAGCCTCACCCTGGACTCGCTCCATATCGATCGCAGCGGCCGCGGCGTGGCGGTCGAGATCTCTGCCCTGCTCGGCAGCGAGGGCGGCGCCATCACCGCACCGATCGCCACGCTGGACGACGCGGCGCTCGACGGAGCCTGGACCGGTGAGGGTTTCTCGGTGGAGCTCACCGGGCTGACCCCGACCCGCCACACCCTGCGCTTCCAGATCACCGACGAGGACGGCTACTCCTCCCGCGAGATCTACGTCCCCTTCTGGCTCGACGAGCGCGACTGGAACGGCGGGCTGATGTACTACGCCTTCACCGACCGCGTGGCCAACGGCGACACCACACTCGACGGCACGGAGGGCGCCTCCTACGATCTGGGCGGCTACCAGGGCGGCGACTTCGCCGGGCTCGTGGACATGCTCCCCTACCTCGACGATCTCGGGGTCACGGTGATCTGGCTCGCGAACCCCCAGGACAACGCCGAAGGCGCCTGGGACGGCGACTGCGGCACCTACTCCGGCTACCACGGCTACTGGCCGGATGCGGCACGCGAGGTCGAGGAGCACTTCGGCGGCGAGGACGCCCTGCGCGCGCTGGTGCAGGAGGCCCACGCCCGCGACATGCGCGTGCTGATGGACTGGGTGGTCAACCACGTGCACGAGGACCACCCCTACTACGTGAACCACGCCGACGACGGCTGGTTCAACGACCAGGTGCTCTGCAAGATCGGCGATGACTACAGCAACTTCGACCGCATCCCCGAGACCTGCTGGTTCGCCGAGTACCTCCCGGACATCCGCTACTACAACGTGGAGCCGCTCGACCAGATGGTGGAGGATGCGATCTGGTGGATCGAGACCTTCGAGCTCGATGGTTTCCGGGTGGACGGGGCCAAGCACGTGCCCATGAGCGTGCCCTTCAACCTGGCCGGTCGCCTTGACCAGGAGGTCGAGCACGGCAGCGTCGGGGGTGACGAGGACTTCTACACGGTCGGCGAGACCTTCACGACCAACTACGACCTCATCAACCAGTACGTGGGCCCCTCGTTGCTCGACGCCCAGTTCGACTTCCCGCTGTACTACTCGGTGCGCAGCGCCTTCATCGACCAATCCTGCTCCATGCCGGATCTGTTCGCCTCCCGCGCCGCCTCGGACGCGGCCTACGGCGGGGCGGTCATGAGCCAATTCCTCGGCAACCACGACGTCTCGCGCTTCGTCTCCTACGCCGAGGCCGGCGGCTGGGCCGACTCCGACGACTCGGCCTGTGTCGTGGCCGACGTCCCGACCGACGCCTCGTACTACGCGAAGCTGCGCCTCGCCTGGGCCTTCCTGCTGACCGAGCCTGGGCTCCCGCTCATCTACTACGGCGATGAGATGGGCATCCCCGGCTACAAGGACCCGGGCAACCGCGCCCCCCTGGGGTGGTACACCAGCGCAGCCAACAGCGCCCAGGAGGCCGACCTCGACGCCATGGTCGCCGGTCTGTACCACCCCGGCCAGCACGAGGACGTGCTCTGGCAGGTGGCCCTGCTCGGCACCGCCCGCCGCGAGCACCCCGCCTTCTGGAGCGGCAGCACGACCCAGTGGTGGGAGGAATCGGACCTCTACGCCTTCGCCCGCACCAGCGGCGATGACGAGGTGCTGGTGATCCTCAACCGCAGTTGGACCGAGCGCACGCTCGCCAACGGCCTCTCCTTCGCGGGCCTGCCCACCAGCGGCACCTGGGAGGATGTCCTCACCGGCGACACGTTCACCGCCAGCGGCGACAGCATCAGCGTCACAGTGGGAGCCATGGACGCGCGGGTGCTGGTGATGAGGTAGGTATCAGCTTTCAGCCGTCAGCGGTCAGCCGGGCAGGGACGACACCGAAAACCGCGTGCTATCCTCTGGGCTCGGAGGGCCGATGTCCGCCGCCTCATACCTGCTGATGGCAGCCCTGCTCGGGATGGCGCCTGTGAAGGCCGGGGAGTCGGCTGGAGCGCCCCTGGATCTTCCCCCGATCTCGGAGCGCGACATGCAGGCCGGGCGGCGTCTGCGGGTGGCGGGGAACGTGACCGCAAGCACGGGCGTCGCGCTACCGATCGGGACCGCGCTGGCTTGGAGCATCCACGACGCGCAGACTCCGCCAGCACCGAACCCCCACTTCAACCCTGCCCCCCTCGTGACCATTGGCGCCTCCCTCGCGCTCGCGCCCGTCCTCACCAACGGCGGCGCCGCGCTCGCCCGGGGAGGCTTGCGGCGCGAGGGCCGGCGGCCGAACGCCGCCGGGCTCTGGCTCTCGGGCGGCGGGCTCGGGCTGCTTGCAGCCGGCGGGCTGGTCTACGCCGGCCCATCCTGGAGATCAGCCGAACCCCTGGCCCTGGTCGGCTTCGGGGTGACCCTCGTAGGCTCGGGCGTTCAAGCGTTGATCAACCTGGACGCCCGCCAGAACGAACCTGCGGATCGCCAGAGTGAGCCCGGGACGAGGCGAACGAGCAGTTCTGATGCCCGGCGCGAAGCCCGTACCCCGTTCCTGCTGAAAGCGGACAGATGATGGCTGACCGCTCCCCTAGAAACACCCCGTCGCGGTCGTGCTGCTGTACGTGTCGGTCTGGGTGATGGTGCCAGCCGGCATGTGCAGCGTGCCGACCTCCCAGTAGTCTCCCGCGTTCGACAGCGTGCCCCGGTAGGTGCCGACCACCGTCCCGCCGAGCGTGACCGTGACGGTGCAGCGGGTGCGCTGGCAGGTGCCGCCGCAGGAGGCGGCGCCGTTCTCGCCGTAGAACTCCATCAGGATGCGGTAGTCACCGTTGGCGGGCATGTCGATGGTCGTGTACTCGGGGCCGTAGCCGTCGATGTCGTCCCAGTAGAGGCCGGGATCGTCCGTGTCGCCGGGAGCCCCCCAGCTCGGGGCCATGTTGCAGAAGCAGCAGTCGTCGGGCGAGTCGAAGATCTGGGCGCTGCTGCGGATGAGGTGCATGTCGATGTCGGTGGGCTGCGTGTCCCACTCGAGCTTGATCTCCAGGTAGGGCTCGTTGGCCGTGATGGTGACCTCGTCGGGCGTGGGATCGGAGATGCCCAGGGTGTTGGTGACCCCGAGCCGGAAGGTGTAGTCGCCGGCCACGTCGGGGGAGAAGATCGGGGTGGCCCAGTTGGCCATCCAGGAGATGTCGACCGTGGAGCCCGAGGGCTTGGACACGGTGGACCAGCGGTAGGTGAGCGGGATGTTGCCGCCGGGATCATAGGAGCCTGTCCCGTTGAGCCAGACCGTGGAGTAGAGGTCCACCGACTGATCCGGACCGGCGTCGGCCACGGGGGCGGTCTCGTCCACGGGGACGTCGGTGTCGTGCCAGGGCGGCTCGGAGTCGTGGACCACCGGTTCGCTGTCCTGCGGCGGTTCGCTGTCCTGCGGATCGCTGTGGTCTACGTGGTCGGGGGGGTCGTCGTCCTTGCGCCCGAGGTCGTAGTCGGTGGGGCACCCGGTGAGCAACGCGGGGCCGGCGAAGATGAGCAGCGCTCTGAAGACCATGGTGACTCCCTGCCGAGGTCTGGAAGACCGTGCCAAGCTACGCTTAAGGGTCGGCCCCCGCAAGCGCCCGACGTTGGCGGCGGGCAGGCCGCGGGCTCGTTAGACCCCTGAGGAGCCCCGGCCCAGGATACGCGGTTCCATGCTTCTCGGCATCTACCTCGGCTCTCTCGCCCTCGGCGGTATCCTCATCGCGGCCAGTGTGCTGCTCGGCGGGCACGACACCGGCGGTGACCACGACGCCGACCACGACGCCGACCACGACGCCGATCACGACGTAGACCACGACGTCGATCACGACGTAGACCACGACGTCGATCACGACGTAGACCACGACGTAGACCACGACGTGGACCACGACGTCGATCACGACGTGGACCACGATGTCGATCACGACGTGGACCACGATGTCGATCACGACGCCGATCACGGTGCCGACGCCGACGCTGGTGCCGGCCCCGGCACGGCCCTCGTCCAGGCTGCGGGACACGAGCTGGCAGAGGCCGGCGGACATCCTCTGCTCGGCGGCTGGCTCCCCTTCCTGTCCCTGCGGTTCTGGACCTTCGGGCTCGCTTCTTTCGGGGCTACCGGGGCCCTGCTCGCGCTCACCGTCCTGCCCGGCCTGGCCTCTCTGGCGGTCGCAGCGCCCACCGGATTCTGCATCGGCACCGGGGTCACCTGGATCTTCCGCTATCTCAAGAAGACCTCGGTCGGCGCCATCTCCAGCGTACAGAGCCTGCAGGGCCGCGAGGCGCGGGTGCTGCTGCCCATCCGCCCCGGCACCCTGGGCAAGATCCGCATCACCGTGGACGGCCCGGACGTGGACATGCCCGCCCGCACCCGCGAGCCCGAGCCCATCCCCATCGACACCCTGGTCCTGGTCATCACCGTCGAGAGCGGAGTGGCCGAAGTCATCCCCCTTCCCGGGTCCGGCTCGCAGCCGAGCTGACCCCTTCCCCCGGAGCCCTCATGGAACTCATCATGGGCCTCACGTGCCTGGGCACCTGCGCCGGCATCGGTGTGCTGGTGCTCTTGTTCATCGCGCGCCAATTCCTGTTCGTGGCCAAGCCCAACGAGGTGCTGGTCATCTCGGGTCGCGCGGGCCCCAAGCAGCTCACGGACGGCAGCCGCGGCGGCTACTCGGCGATCTTCCACGGCCGGGTCTGGCGCAAGCCGTTCATCGAGCAGGTCGATCGCATGGATCTGCAGAACATCCCCATCGAGGTCCAGGTGGTGAACGCCTACTCCAAGGGCGGCATCCCGCTCAAGGTCCACGCGGTGGCCAACGTCAAGGTCACCTCGTCCCCGCGCCTCATCATGAACGCCATCGAGCGCTTCCTCGGGCGCGATCCCTCCGAGATCCGGCGCGTGGCCAAGGAGACCCTCGAAGGCCACCTGCGCGGCGTGCTCGCCCGGCTCACCCCTGAGGAGGTCAACGAGGATCGCCTGAAGTTCGCCGACGAGCTGGTGAAGGAGGCCTCGGAGGACTTCCACAAGCTCGGCATCGAGCTCGACACGCTCAAGGTCCTGAACGTGGCCGACGACATCCAGTACCTCGACAGCATCGGCCGCAAGCAGATCGCGGTGGTCGTGCGCGACGCCGAGATCGCCGAGTCCTCCGCCAGGTCCGAGGCCGAACGGGTCGAGGCCAACTGCGGCCAGCAGGGGCAGGTGGCGGATCAGAACGCCGAGACGGCGATCGTCCGGAAGGCCAACGCGCTGCGCCAGTACAAGGGCGAGATGGAATCCAGGGCCAAGGCCGAGGAAGAGCGCATGCAGCAGATGGTGCTGCAGGCCAGGGCCGAGGCCGAGGTCGCGCTCCAGGAGATCCGCCAGCGGCTCGAGCAGACCCGCCTGATGGCGGAGCAGGTGCTGCCGGCTGAAGCCCAACGCCAGGCCGCCGCGCTGCGCGCCCGGGGCCAGGCCGCCGCCATCGAGGAGAGCGGCCGCGCCCTCGCCGAGGTGCTCGACATGATGACCGCCGCCTGGCTCTCGGCCGGCGAAGACGCCAAGGACATCTTCCTGCTGCAACAGCTCGAGACCGTCCTCACCACGGTGGTCCAGCGCGTCAAGGACGTGCAGGTCGGCGAGGTCACCCTGCTGGACTCGGGCGATGGAAAAGCCCTGCCCGCCTATGTCGCCGGATACCCGGCGATGGTCAAGCAGGTGCTCGCGGAGCTCAGGGAGTCCACGGGTGTGGACGTTCCGGGAATCCTCTCCGGCCTCAACGCCGGTGCGGCGGGGGTGCGCTGATGGACCCGACCACCATCATCGGAGTTTTCGGCATCCTGGCCGTCGTCGGCTTCTTCTCGGTGATCGCCGCGCTGCTGATCGCCAAGAACCTCATGTACGTCTGCCCGCCCAACAAGGTGCTGATCTTCTCGGGCGGCCTGCACCGCCTCGGCGACCGCACGGTGGGCTACCGCTACATCAAGGGCGGGCGCGCCCTGCGCATCCCCATGCTGGAGACGGTGGACGAGATCGACCTCACCAACATGATCATCGAGGTCTCGGTCGTGGGCGCCTACTCCAAGGGCGGCATCCCGCTCACGGTGCAGGGCGTGGCCAACGTCAAGGTCGCCAGCCACGAGCCCCTGCTGGCCAACGCGCTGGAACGCTTCCTGCGCGCCGACCGCCAGCACATCATGAAGGTCGCCAAGGACACGCTGGAGGGCAACCTTCGCGGCGTGCTGGCCCAGCTCACCCCCGAGCAGGTCAACGAGGACAAGATCGCCTTCGCGGAGAAGCTGCTGGAGGAAGCCGAGCAGGACCTCGGGAAGCTCGGCCTGGTGCTCGACACCCTCAAGATCCAGAACGTCAGCGACGACGTGAAGTACCTCGACAGCATCGGCCGCAAGCAGAGCGCCGAGGTCGTCAAGACCGCCAAGATCGCCGAAGCCGAAGCGAAGGCCACCTCCGCCATCCGGGACGCCACCAACCGCCAGAGCGCCCGCATCGCCGAGATCGAGGCCGAGCAGCAGGTCGTGGGCGCCAAGACCGAGCGCCGCATCGCGGACGCCATGACCAAGCGCGAAGCCATGATCGCGGAGGAGGTCGGCAAGGTGAAGGCGGCCATCGCCAAGGCCGAGGCCGAGCTCAAGGCCCAGCAGGCCCGGGTGGAGCAGGTCCGGCGCCAGCTCCAGGCCGACATCGTCGCCCCGGCCCAGGCCGAGATGGAGGCGGACATCGCCGCCGCCAAGGGCTCTTCCCGCAAGATCGTCGAGGACGGCCGGGCCACCGCGGCGGTGCTCCAGCAGATGATCGCCACCTGGAAGAAGGGTGGAGCCGCGGCGCGCGACATCTTCCTGATGCAGAAGCTCGAGAAGGTCCTCAAGGAACTCATGGGCACGGTCCAGGGCATCGAGGTGGAGCGCATCACCATGCTGCCGGGCGGCTCCGACAGCCGGGCCACGAAGGCCGTCACCCTGGTGGAGGAGCTCAAGGCGGCCGTGGGGATCGACATCCCCAGGGCGCTCGGGCAGATCTCGGCGAAGCCTCAGACGAAGTGATAGGAGAGGGGCCCCCCGAGGTCCCCTCCCCTTGCCGACCGTCCACGGCGACACCACCGGGCTCAAGCCCTCGCAGGCCCGCGCGCTGGAGAAGCTCTACCAGCGGCGCGTGCCGGCCGAGCGCTTCGTCTCGCCCGAGCTGGCCCGGAGCCTGTGCGCGCTGTCCCGCGACACCGGCCGCCAGATCGGGCTGCTGCTGGACCGCGGCGGCTGCGTGGACAAGGTGGTCGTGGGCGATGCCCACCAGCTCTTCATCCCCGAGCTCGGGCGGTCGCGGGCCGGCTCGCGGCGCTTCCGCGGCCTGCGCCTCGTGCACACCCACCTGCGCAGCGAGCCGCTCTCCACCGAGGATCTCACCGACCTCGCCCTGCTGCGGCTCGACACGGTGGTGGCGATGGAGGCCAGCCTGGAGGGCTTGCCGGGGGAGGTGGAATTCGCCCACCTGTTGCCGCCGGGCGTGGCCGAAGAGATGTGGCGCGTGGAGCGCCGCCCCTCAGTGGGGGCGCTCGACGACGACTTCCTCTCCTTCATCGCCGACCTGGAGGCCCAGTTTCGCCGCGGCGATCACCTCACCCAGGTGGATGATGGTCGCGGCGCCGTGCTCATCGCGGTCACCACCGGAGATGCGGCCAGCGCGCGCCTCTCGCTGGAGGAGCTGGAGCGCCTGGCCGAGGCCGCGGGGCTCAGGGTGCTCCACTGCGCCCTGCAACAGCGCCGCGTGCTCGACGGCAAGACCCTGATCGGGCAGGGCAAGCTCCAGGACATCCTGCTGCGCGCCATGCACCTGGGGGCCGAGCACCTGGTGTTCGACCAGGATCTCTCCCCCTCCCAGCTCCGCAACGTGGCCACCATCACCGAGCTGTGCGTGCTGGACCGCACCCAGCTCATCCTCGACATCTTCGCGCAGCGCGCCACCACCCGGGAGGGCAAGCTCCAGGTGGAGATCGCCCAGCTCCGCTACCGCAAGCCGCGCCTGGCCATCATGCCCACGGCCATGAGCCGCCTGACCGGCGGCATCGGCGGCCGCGGCCCGGGCGAGACCAAGCTGGAGATCAACCGGCGCCGGGCCGACGAGCGCTTGAAGCGCCTGGAGGACGAGCTCTCCCGCCTGGCCCGCAGCCGCGATCTCAGGCGCGCCCGCCGCAGGCGCCTGCGCCTGCCCATGGCCAGCATCGTCGGGTACACCAACGCCGGCAAGTCCACCCTGCTGAACACCGTGACGAAGAGCGATGTGGATGCCCGCGACGCCCTGTTCGCCACGCTCGACCCCACCAGCCGTCGCTTCCGCTTCCCCGCCGAGCGCGAGATCATCCTCACCGACACGGTCGGTTTCATCCGGCGCCTGCCGAAGGACCTGGTCCAGGCCTTCCGCGCGACCCTGGAGGAGGTGGTCCAGGCCGACCTGCTGATCCACGTGGTGGACGCCTCGGATCCGGAGCTCTTCACGCACATCGAGGTGGTGGAGGAGATCCTTCGCTCGCTCGGCGTCGGCGAACGCCCCAGCGTGCTCGTCCTCAACAAGATCGACCGCGTCGACCCGGCCCGCTGGCGGGCCCTGGCCGAACAGACCGGCGGCCTCCCGGTGAGCGCTCGCGATGGCCTGGGTCTCGATCGCCTCATGGCGGAAATCGAGGATACCCTCTTCCAGGGCACCGATCTCTCGCCCCTGGCGCCCAGCGAGGAGGAATGATGCGCCTCACTCCCCTCACCCTGCTGCTCGCCGTCGCCTGCCTGGGCTACGACCGCGACCCCGGCGCCGAGGGCAGCCCGCTGCACACCGAGACCCCGGCCATCACGGGCATCGTCTGGGGTTGCTCGGTCCAGACTGCCATCTGGACCTTCGAGGTCAGCACCGACGCCTGGACCGCCAACGGCGATCTGTGGCTGGCCACGGGGCTCGACTACCTCGAGCAGCACCCCCTGCGCTCGGATGTCGCCGCGGGCGACGGCAGCGCCGATCACCTCGTGCAGGAGCTGCCCATCGTCGCGGACTGGCGCGACGCCGCGGCTGGCGCCTCGACGGCCTTCCTGTGCGACACCGCCACACTCGCCGGCATGAACCTGCGCGCGGTGGTCTACACCCCCGGCGGCGAAACGGTCGGGGACTGCCGCTCCTGGGGTGCCGATCCCACGTTCTTCGACGGGGTGGAGGGAGTCCCGGCGTGCAGCCTGGTGTGGGAGGAGCCCGACACCGGCGCGGAGGGCTGAGTCGAGGATCGCCCCGCGCTTTGCAGTCCAGGACGCCGTGATGTAGACTACCGGCACCCCGCACCGCCCGGCGCGGGTTCCCCTCCGAACCCCACTCCGGCCGCCCCTTCCCGTGGCCACCCAAGGAGACGCACCATGCAGAAGCTCGCCCTCCTGGCGCTCACCCTCACCCTGCCCGCCTGCTTCACCAAGACCGACTCCGGCACGACCGACAGCAACGACACCGACGGCTCCTCGGTCGAGCTCGGGATCGACTACGTCACCTACGGCTACGACGCCGGCGGCTGGAGCTACGAGGTCCACTGCTTCGGCTGGGCCGACCTGGTGTCGTTGTACATCACCCAGGACACCAACTCGCCCTGGGACGAGGATCACGAGCTGGAGAGCTGGGACTTCGACCCCGATGGCGCCTGGGACATCTGGGGCATCGATCTCCCCATCGTGCAGACCTGGCAGGACCAGGAGAACGGCGTCAACACCCTGTTCGGCAACAGCACCTCCTGCGAGAACCCCTACTGCGAGGGCACGATGCTCTGGCGGGCCTACGCCTGGGAAGGCTCCACCGTCAAGGACTGCGTGGTCTGGGCCGGCGCCGACGCCAATATCTCCATCGTGATGGAGGATGGCTGCCGGCAGATCTACTTCGACTAGCCCCTCCTCCTCCCACGCGAGCGCCCCGCCCACCGGCGGGGCTCTTTGCATCTTGCAGATTCCCGCGCACGGGGCTACCGTATGCCGGGTCTTGGACGACCCTTTCCCGGCGCGAACCCGTCCGCGCCGTTTCCCAAGACAAAAGGAGACGCACCGTGAAGAAGCTTCTGCTCGCCGCCCTCGCCCTGAACCTGTTCGCCTGCTTCGGTGGCAAGGACGACACCTCGACCTGCGACAGCGATGACACCGACTGCAAAGGCGACACCGACACCGACACCGACACCGACACCGACACCGACACCCCGGCGATCGACGTGGTGAGCTACGGCTACGACGCCACCGAGTGGACCTACCAGGTCGACACCATCGGCTGGTTCGACGCCGTCACCATGTACATCACCCAGGACACCACCTCCCCCTGGGAAGAGGACCACGATCTGGCCGAGCTCGACTTCGACCCCGATGGCGCCTGGGATCAGTTCGGCCTCACCCTGCCCATCACCGACGACTGGGAGGCCCAGGAGTCCGGCGTGAACACCCTGTTCGGCAACTCCATCTCCTGTGAGAACCCCTACTGCGAGTCCACCATGGTCTGGCGCGTCTACGCCTACACCGGCGCCGACGTGGCCGACTGCGTGGTCTGGGCCGGCTCCGCCGCCGACGTCTCCATCGTGATGGAGGATGGCTGCCGGGAGATCACCTTCTAGTAGGTCTCTTCTCTGCTCTCGAGGCCCCGCCCCTGTGGCGGGGTCTCGCCGCTTCAGCGCCCCCTCATCGCCGCGACCCGTTCCGCCAGCGCGATGGCGGCGATCATGCTCCCCGGGTCGGCGGTCCCCCGGCCCGCGATGTCGTCGGCCGTGCCGTGATCGACGCTGGTGCGCACGATGGGCAGCCCCAGGGTCCAGTTCACGGCGTGGCCGAAGTCCAGCACCTTGAGGGGGACGAGGCCCTGATCGTGGTACATGGCCACCAGCAGGTCGGCGCGACCCGCGGCGGTGTCGCGGGCCGCGGCCTCGGCGCTGTACGGGCCACGGATGTCCAGCCCCTCGGCCCGCAGCGCCTCGCAGGCCGGCCCGATGATTTCGATCTCCTCGCGGCCGAGCAGGCCCGCATCGCCGGCATGGGGGTTGAGCCCGCAGACGGCCAGGACCGGGGCGGCGATGCCGAGGTCTGCGCGCAAGGCCGCATGCGCGGTGCGCATCACGTGCCGCAGGCCCGCCACGGTGAGCGCGCCGGCCACCTCCTTGAGCGGGCAGTGGACCGTGGCCAGCACGACCCGCAGCCGCCGGCCGACGAAGGCCATGACCGGGCGCTCGACCCCGCAGAGCGCCCCCAGGAAGTCGGTGTGCCCCGGGTAGGGAAAGCCCCGGGCCGCGAGGCGGGCCTTGTGGATGGGCCCAGTCACCAGGCCCCGGGCCTCTCCGTCGAGGCAGGCGCGCACCGCCAGCCGCAGGGCGCGCACCTCCACAGGCTCGTCGCCCGGAGGCGGCTCCAGCAAGGCACACCCCGCGCATGCTTCGTCGAGGTGCCGCACCTCGAACAGGGCGAGCCCATGACGCGCCGCCTCGGCGCGGATGGCCGGACCGTCACCCACCAGCACCAGCGGCCCGGTGTGATCCAGGGCCGCCTTGACCGCCACCTCCGGGCCGACGCCCTTCGGATCTCCCGGCGTGACCAGCAGGGGCGCCGCCACCGTGCTCACTCGGCTTCCAGCAGCACCTTCACGGCCGATCGCCGCCGTGCCTGCGCCAGCCACTGTTCGCGGGCCTCCTGGTAGCGCGCCTCGGTGAGCGTGCCGCGAAGCTGCTGCTCCACCTGCTCGAAGGGGGGCGCCGCCGGGCGGATGCGCTCCGCGACCAGCACCAGGAACACGCCCTGGGGCGAGACGACCGGCTCGGCCACAGCGCCGGCCGGCACCGAGAAGGCTGCGCGATCGAGATCACCGACCAGTTCGCCCTGGCGGAAGGTACCCAACTCACAGCCACGGCCCGCGTAGGGCTCGGCAGACCGCTGGGCGCACAGGGTGTCGAAGCTGGCGCCCGCTGCGATCTGCGCACGCATGGCGTGGGCCTGCTCCAGCACCGCGGCACGGGCGGCCTCGTCCGCACCCTCGGTGTACGCCAACAGAATCGTCTTGAGGTGGGCCTGCTCGGGACCGGCCAGCATGTCCAGGTTGCGGCGGTACGCATCGCGCAGCTCGTCGTCGCGGATGACGATGCGCGGTGCCAGCACCTGCTGGTTGAACTTCATCTCCCGCAGGTTCTGTTTGAGCTGCTCCAGGTACTCGGACCAGGCCAACCCACTGGCCACGACCTCGGCCTGGAGTTGGTCGCGCTCCAGGCCGTTCTGGCGCGCGATGTCGCCGAGGGCCCGCTCCAGGTCCTGCTCGGTGACGTCGAGGTCGAGCCGCCGGATCTCCTGCTCCACCAGCTTCTGCCCGATGAGGGCGTCGAGGACCTCGAGCTCCAGCCCCCGGCGGGAGGCGCCCCGACCCTCCGCGAGCCGCTCCTCGATGTGCTGGCCGCCGAGGTCGTAGACCTCGCTCCAGGTGATCACGTCGTCGTTCACCACCGCCGCGATGCGGTCGACGACAGCCGCCCGCGCCGGGCCGATGCCCAGCACGAGCGCCGCGATGACCGCGAGGTTCCGGGGTGCGAGCCGCGCCATGGAATCGTGCCGCTCGCCGTGACGAGGGCTACTCCTCGTCACCGGCGCCGGCGCCGATCGCCTCGTCGATCGCTTCACCCTCGCCCTCGATGGCGCCGAGATCCTCGCCCTCGTCGGCGCCCGGCAGCGCGGCCTGGCGCTGCGAGAGCATGGGGTTCATGTCCATGCCTGGGGGCATCGCGCGCACGGCCTGCTTGATGTCGACCGCGGCCAGCTTGGCCTCGTCGATCTCGACCTTGGCGCCCTGCTTGAGCTGCGCGACATACTGATCGTAGAGCTCCTTGAGCTTCTCGTTCTTCACCTTGCGCAGCACGGAGCCCTTCATCTGTTGGAAGGTGCGCTCCACCTTCTCGCGCTTGTTGGCGACGTAGATGATGTTGTAGCCGTCCTCGGTCTTGAACGGCTCGGAGACCTCGCCGACGCCCATCTGGAACGCCTTGTCCACGATGGCCTGGTCCAGCCCCGGCTTGCCGTCGGCGGACACGAAGCCGATGTCACCACCGCGGCGCCGATACGGATCCTCGGAGCTCTTGGAGGCGACATCCTTGAAGGTCTCCTTGGGGTCGGCGGCCACCAACCCACGCAGCCGCGCGGCCTCATCCTGGGCCGCCGCCTCGGGGCGTTCATCCGTCACTCGCACGAGGATGCGCTTGATCTGCACCTTCTCGGGGACGATGAACTCCTCGGGGTGCGCGTCGTAGTAGGCCTGCAGCAGCTCCTCGCTGAAGTCGGAGTTGCGCACCTGGGCGTAGACCTCCTGCCGCAGCAGGGTGTTGACCATGACCTTCTGGACCTTGGGATCCTGGTCGAGTCCCTTGCGCAGGGCCTCCTGGTACAGGACCTTGTCGGCGATGAGGCGGTCGAGGATCTCGTGGCGCTCGGCGACGGAGAGGGTATCGCCTTCCTTCGGTGCGGTGCGCGCGGCGGCCTTCTCGAAGGCCTTGCTGCCGATCACCATGCCGTCCACCGTGGCCAGCGTGTCTCCGACCTCCTCGACTGCCGGCGCCCCGGCCGGTTCCTTGCCACCGGGGGCGGGAGTGCCGGGGTTGTTGCAGGCGCCGAGCGCGAGGAGGGCGAGGAGGACGGGACTGAAGGACCGCATGGTCATCTCCGGGAGTTGGCGTAGAACGTTGCGGCTCGCCCTGCAGGGCAAGCTTCGAGGGGTCGCGCATCTATCACGGGTGCGGGGGCCCAGCAAGCCGCGCAGAGGCTGTCGCCAGGCAGGCTCCGACACCCGGGTGAGCCGGAGGATTCCTTGAGGGCGCTCGGGTATCTGGTTTCAGGTTTCAGGTTTCAGGTTTCAGCCGGACGCTGCCTGCGGCCCCTTGGTCACCTGCACGGTGCCGAAGGTCAGGTGCGCGGTATAGCTGGCGTTGTTGCTGGCAGATGCCTGATGGTTGGTGGCTGACGGCTCCATGGTTTCATGATACCAGGCCGCCATGGGTCTCTCCCTGCGCACCCGGATCCTGCTGGCCTTCACCCTGAGCTTCGCGCTGTTCGTCGGGGCGACGGCCTACGACACCTACCAGCTCCGGGCGCTCGGGGACGGGCTCCAGGTGATGAACGAGGGTTACCTGCCGCTGGCGCGCATCGCAGCTCAGCTCGAGAGCCACCAGGAACGGCTGGGCCTGGACGCCGCGCGGCGCGACAACAGCCGCCCGCTGGCGGCCTTCCGAAGCAACGCCGGGTTCCACGCCTCCGCCATCCGCGCCGCGGTCAGCCGGGGGCGCGAGACCGCCACGGAGGCGCTGGCAGGCGTGCGCAGCCCGGAGGAGCGCCGCGCGCTCGAGGCCATCCTCGGCCAGTTCGGACGCCTGGCGGACCTGGCCGAGGGCTATGAGCAGGCCGCCCAGGAGTGGGGAGCGCAGGCCGAGCCGGCGGGCGAGGCGGGAGCGCAGGCCGAGCCGGCGGGCGATGCGGGAGAGCAGGCCGCGCTGGCGGAGGTCCTGCGCCGCGGGCAGGAGCTGCAGACCGTGGTCCGACAGATCAACAGCTCGCTGGACGCCGGCATCCGCCGTGTGAACGAGCGAGTGGCCCAGACCCAGGCGCAGGCCACCGCGGTCGGTGCAGTCCTGGTGGCCCTGGCGCTGGCCTCGGGCGCAGCCATGCTGGGCTGGATCCTGGTCACTCTCAGACCCATCACCCGGCTGACCGTCGAGGCCCAGCGGGTCGCGGCCGGTGACTACTCAGCCCGCGTGGACGTGCGCGGCGGGAACGAGATCGGCGTCCTGGCAGCCGAGTTCAACACCATGGCCCGCGCGCTGGCCGAGCGCGATCGCCGCCTGCACGAACGCGCCGAGGAGCTCAAGCGCCTCTCGGGCTACCTGCGCAGCGTGCTCGACACCATCCGGCTCGGCCTGGTGGTGGTCGAGGGCGAGCGGGTGACCATGAGCAACCCCTCGGCCCAGGCCCTCTGGAATGCGCGGGAGGGCGAAGCGCTCCCCGAGGTCCTGCGCCCCCTGCAGCCCGGCCGCCACGCAGCCCTGCCGGTGGCCGACCTGCGCATGGACGTGGAGGTCGTCCCCTTCGGTGCCCAGGGCCGGCTGGTGGTGGGCGAGGACGTCACCCAGCGCCTGAAGGACCAGGAGCGGCTCGACCGCAGCGAGCGGCTGGCCCTCATCGGTCAGATGCTGGCCCAGGTGACCCACGAGGTCCGCAACCCGCTCAACGCCATCTCGCTCAACGCCGAGCTGCTCTCCGAGGAACTGGCCGCCCTCTCGGGCGCGATCGAGCCCGAAGCCACCGAGATCCTGGCCACCATCGTCGCGGAGATCCACCGCCTGGAGCAGGTCACGGAGCACTACCTGGATCTGGCCCGCCGGCCGACACCCAGCATCGAACCGGAGGATCTCGGGCTGCTCGTGGCCTCGGTCTGCCGCCTGGAGGAGCCGGCCTTCGAGCAGGCCGGGGTGGTCCTCGAGCTCGTCGGACCAGCCGCGCCGCTGATCGTTCCGGTCGACGGCAACCAGCTCCGCAGGGCACTGCTCAACGTCCTGCACAACGCCCGCCAGAACGGTGCCGCGCACGTCCACGTGCGCGTGGCGGTCGAGGGGGAGCGCGCCCTCCTCACGGTGTCCGACGACGGCGGCGGGGTGGACGCGGAGGCCCTGGCACGCGTCTTCGACCCCTTCTTCTCCCGGCGCAGCAAGGGCACCGGCCTGGGCCTGGCGGTCACCCGCCAGATCGTCGAGGACCACGGCGGCCGCGTGCGCGCCGAGTCGAGCCCGGGGCGGGGATTCACGATCCACGTCGAGCTGCCGCGCTCGTAGGCTGGAGATTGGAGGGTAGAGGCCGAAGAACGGCGCCCACGCGGATGGATCCCTCCCCCGCCTGGCCAAGCCCCCGCGCCTCTCCCTCAAACCCGTTGGCACAGCTCCGATGAGCCTGCTGGAGCCTCTCGCCGAGAGGCGTCCGAGCACCCGCGAGGCCCGCCCATGCCAGCGCCCAACCCGGACAACCCCGGCCCGCACGCGCCGCGCCTGCCCTGCCGTGTCTTCGCAGGCCTGCTTCTGCCCATCGCGGCCATCCCGACGACCGCGCTCGCCGGTGCGCTGGCAGAAGAGCGCCCGGTCGCCTCCCCGGACCAACTCCCGGACCTGTTGCTCGGCGTGGTGCTCGGGGTCATGGTCTACAACCTCTTCCTGTACCTCTCGCTCCGAGACCGGCACTACCTCCACTTCGCCCTCGGGGTGGTCCTGCCCCACGCGTTGTTCCAACTCATCACCACCCAGCAGGCAGTGGTCGCCCGCTGGCCGGGCAGCACCGCCTGGATCCACACTGGGCTGGCCGCCTCGACCTGCCTCCTGATGGTGGGCTTCATCACCTTCGTCCTTGGCTTCCTGGACCTGCACGAGCGGCTGCGGCGGACCGCCCACGGGCTGCAGGGCGTCGCGGCCACGGCGCTGATCTGGGCCCTGGCCACCCCGTTCGTGGCCTTCCCCCTCAACGCGCAGGTGGCGGTCGTCCTCGGCCTGGGGGGGGCCGGCGGCGGCGCCGTGGCCGCCGGGATCTCGTGGTCGCGCGGAGACCGCTCCGCCCGCTTCTTCACCGCCGGCGCCAGCATGCTGGCCCTGGTCATGGCGCTGCTGGCCTTCCACCTGCTGGGGCCAGAGCGCGAGGGGCTGCTGCGCACCCCCCTGTTCGCCCTCGGCAGCGCCGTGGTGGTGGTGCTCCTGTCCCTGGCCCTGGCCGATCGTTTCGCGGACGCCCGCATCCAGGATGCGCAGACGCGTCAGAAGCTGCTGGAACAGGAGCGCCTGGCGCGCGGCGCCCAGGAGGAGATGATCGAGAACCTGAAGGCGCTGGACGGGCTCAAGGATCAATTCCTGGCCAACACATCGCACGAGCTGCGCACCCCGCTGCACGGGATCATCGGGCTGGCGGACGCGCTCCTGGCCGGTGCCGCGGGGCCCATGCCGGAGCTGGCGCGTCACAACCTCGGGATGATCGTGCGCTCGGGCCAACGCCTGACCCACCTGGTCAACGGAATCCTGGATTTCTCCAGGATGAACCATGGGCATGTCGTGATCGAGCCTCAGGCGCTGGATCTCGCGGCCGAGGTCGAGTCGGTCCTCGCCCTGTCCCGTCCGCTGGCCGACCGCCGCGGGCTCTTCCTGCACAGCGAGGTGCCCGCCGACCTGCCGGCGGTGCGCGCCGACGAGAACCGTCTCCAGCAGATCCTGCTCAACCTCGTGGGCAACGCCATCAAGTTCACCCCCCAGGGGGGAGTCACGGTCTCGGCCGCCGTGCACGGTGACATGCTGGAGATCGGGGTCACCGACACGGGCATCGGCATCCGCCGGGAGGAGTGCGAGCGCATCTTCGGATACTTCGAGCAGGCCGCGCACAGCGCGACCGCCCAGGAGGGCACCGGGCTGGGGCTGGCCATCACCAGGCGCCTGGTGGAGCTGCACGGTGGCCAGATCCGGGTCGAGTCCACCGTGGGCCTCGGCTCGCGCTTCACGTTCACCCTGCCGATGACCTCGGAGCGGCCGGCCCGGGCCGAGGAGCCCGCGGTCGCCCAGCCTGCCCGCGACGCCCTGGACAGCCTGGATGAAGAAGAGCACAGCTCCGACTTCGAGGGCATGGTGCCGGAGTTCGCCGGGCGCCAGCAGTGGCGGGTGCTGGCCGTGGACGACAACGCCGTCAACCTCACCCTCGTGCAACACCAGCTCGCCGCCCACGGGATCGCGGTCACGGCCGTCGGCTCGGCCCGCGGGGCCCTGGAGCTGCTGCACCGCGATCGCAGCTTCGACCTCGTGTTGCTCGACGTCATGATGCCCGAGCTGACCGGCTACGAGGTCTGCGAGCGCATCCGCGAGAGCTACGGCGCCTCGGAGTTGCCCGTGGTGCTGGTCACCGCCCGCACCCAGGTCGCGGACCTGGTGCGCGGTTTCGAGGCCGGTGCCAACGACTACCTCACCAAGCCCTTCACCCGCGCGGAGCTCTTGGCCCGGATCCGCAGCCACATCGAGCTGGCCCGCACCAACAAGGCCTACGCCCGCTTCGTGCCCCGCGAGTTCCTGCGGCTGCTGGGCAAGGACCGAATCGAGGACGTGGAGCAAGGCGACCAGGTGCAGCGCCCCATGGCGGTGCTGTTCGCCGACATCCGCGGGTTCACCAGCCTGTCCGAGGAGCTGACCCCGCGGGAGAACTTCAATTTCATCAACTCCTACCTCTCCCGCATGGGCCCTGTGATCCGGCGCCACGGCGGCTTCATCGACAAGTTCATGGGGGATGGGCTCATGGCCATCTTCCCCGGGGACGGGGCCGACGCCATCCGGGCCGCGGTGGAGATGAACGAGGAATTGCACCGCTACAACGGACATCGTGCCAAGTGCGGCTACCGCCCCATCCAGATCGGGGTCGGCGTCCATCACGGCAGCATCATGCTCGGCACCGTGGGCGAGCAGGAGCGCATGGACGGAACCGTCATCTCCAGCGCCGTGAACCTGGCCGCGCGCCTGGAGGACCTCACCAAGCACTTCCGCGTGCCGGTGATCGCCTCGGGCGACGTCCTCGATCTGCTCCGCGATGGGCCGGATCTGGCCCGGCGCCACCTGGGGCGGGTGCTGCTCAAGGGCAAGCACCAGGCCGTGGACGTCTACGATGTGTTCGAGGGGGATCAGCTCGAGCGGCGCTCGCTGAAGACCGCCACGCGGGCGCGCTTCGAGGAGGGCGTGCGCCTGTACGCGGCCGGTGAGCCCGAAGCCGCGGCCCGCGCCTTCAGAGCGGTCCTGGCCCGCGACCCGCAGGATCACGCCGCCGCCTACTACGTCGAGCGCTGCACCACCCTCTCCGCCCTCGGCCTTCCCGAGTCCTGGGACGGCAGCCTGGTGCTGCCGGGGGCCGTGGTCGGAGGGAGCGGAAAGAGCGGAGACTGAGCCCGGACTGGCTGCGCCGGATCAGGCCGGCGGCCGGCGGGGAGCCGAAGCGCTGGCGGGAGGAGATAGAACGCCCCCCTCGCCAGGCCAGCGCCGGCCGGAGGCGGAGCCTGGGTCGCCATGGCCGCTTGCATCTACGTCACCTCCACCCGCGCCGCCACAGGCAAGACCACCGTCGCCCTCGGGCTCGTGAGCGTGCTGGAGCGGGTGCTGGGGCGGGTCGCCTACTTCAAGCCCATCAGCCAGCCGGCCTCCGCTGGCGCCGTCTCCGACGTGCGCCTGGTGCGCGAGGCCCTGGGCCTGCCCTGGGAAGAGGCCGCCATGGGGGTGGTCACCTCCGACGACGTGGCCCGCGCGGTGGCCGGCGGCACCTGGGACGAGGTCGTCGACCGGATCATCGAGGCCTACCACCAGCTCTCGGAGCAGGCCGACTTCGTGGTGATCGAGGGCACCGACTACGAAGGCGCCATGGCCAGCTTCGAGTTCAACATCAACGCGGACCTGGCCCGCAACCTCTCTGCCCCCGTGGTGGTCGTGGCCGATGCCGAGCACGCCTTCGAGACCACGCTGACCGGCAAGGTGCGCGACCCGCGCGCGTTCGAGACCATGCTCAAGAACGTCCGGCTGGTGGTGGAGAGCCTCCAGGAGAAGGGCTGCGAACACCTGGGGATCATCTTCAACCGCACCCTGCCGAACGCCGTGGGCGACCTGCGCTTCTACGCCGCCGCGCCGCTGGAGCAGCAGGGCATCCGCGTGCTCGGCGCCCTGCCGCGCACCGACGACCTCGATCGCCCGACCATCGCCGAGATCGCCGCCGCCACGGGTGCCGAGGTGCTCGTGGGCCAGGGCCACCTGGACATCCCCGTCCAGCGCGTGCAGGTGGCCGCCATGGGCCTCGATCAGGTGCTCACCCGGCTGGGTCGGGGGGATCTGGTGCTGGTCCCAGGCGACCGCAGCGATGTGGTCCTCGGGCTGGCGGCCGCCACCCTCACCCCCGCCGTCCCCACGCCGGCCGGGCTGGTGATCACCGGCGGCATCCCGCTGTGGGACGCGGTCAAGCGCATGGTGCTCGACCTCACCCAGCGGCGCCTGCCCATCCTGGCCCTGCCGTCCAACAGCCTGGAGGCCGCGCTGGCGGTCAGCGCCGTCAAGGCCCGGCTGGCCCCCGACCAGCGCACCCGGATCGAGGTCGTCAAGGGGCTGGTGGAGGACCACGTGGACGTCGGGCCCATCCTGGCGCGGGCCGCCACCCCCGCCCGGGACGAGCGCCTCACCCCGCGCCAGTTCATGCACCGTGTCGTGGACTGGGCCCGTGAGAGCCCGCGCCACATCGTGCTGCCCGAGGGCACCGAGGAGCGCATCCTGCGGGCCGCCGAGGCCGTGCGCTCCCGCGGCATCGCCCGGCTCACCCTGCTCGGGGACACCGCCGAGATCCAGCGAAGAATCGAGGCCTTCGGGCTCGATCTGCCCGACGTCGCCATCATCGATCCCGCCACCTCCCCGCTGCGCGAGCGCTACGCCCGCGAGTACCAGCGCCTGCGCGCCCACAAGCAACCCGCCCTCGATCACGCCCTCGATCTCATGGCCGACCCGGCCTACTTCGGCACCATGATGGTGCAGTTGGGCGCGGCCGACGGCATGGTCTCAGGCTCCGTGACCACCACCGCGGCCACGCTCCGGCCCGCCCTGGAGTTCGTCAAGACCCGCCCCGGCATCCACATCGCCTCGTCGGTCTTCTTCATGCTCCTGCCCGACACCGTGCTGGTCTACGGCGACTGCGCGGTCAACCCCAACCCCACCGCCGAGGAGCTGGCCGAGATCGCGCTGTGCAGCGCCGATACCGCCAGGGCGTTTGGCATCCCACCCCGGGTGGCCATGCTCTCCTACTCCACCGGAACCTCGGGGCACGGCTCCGACGTGGACAGGGTGCGCACCGCCACCGCCCTGGTGCGCGAGCGCGCGCCGGATCTTCCGGTGGAGGGTCCCATCCAGTACGACGCCGCCATCGACCCCGGGGTGGCCCGCACCAAGCTGCCCGGCAGCGCGGTGGCCGGCCACGCCACCGTCTTCGTCTTCCCGGACCTCAACACCGGCAACAACACCTACAAGGCCGTGCAGCGCGCGGCCCGCGCCATCGCGGTCGGCCCTGTCATGCAGGGCCTCAACAAACCCGTCAACGACCTCTCC
>Ga0233425_10004606_pt1 | contig 22889 bp, 32 predicted proteins | sample Watercolumn_Towu_2_FD_181712 | JGI IMG/M metagenome (GOLD analysis project Ga0233425, IMG submission 181712) | Freshwater microbial communities from Lake Towuti, South Sulawesi, Indonesia - Watercolumn_Towuti2014_140_MG | ecosystem: Environmental > Aquatic > Freshwater > Lake | place... | reverse complement strand
GCGCGCTGATACTTGTTTTCGGTGGTTGGCTTGGCGGGTGTCATGGTCGGGCCTCCTGGTTACCAGAATGTTACCGCAGGATCCGTTCGCCGCCAAACTGACCGCCGATAGATTCACAAACTCTGAGTTGCCCACTTGACGGAATAAGCACCAATGGAGCCACAGACTGTATTTTGCCCCAATTTGTATAGTGTCCACTAATCCGTCAAACACTCAACATAAGGCGCGATCCGCCATTTCGGCCTACTTGGGGGGCGTATTCGGCTGGAGCGGCTTCGGGATGTGGCTGGTTTTCGAGTTTCATCTGCGCTCTACCGGCAGGTATTGTGCGATGTGGGAGAACTGTAGTGGTCAACGCAATCGAAACGGTCATCCATGCGTAACATATTTCTGCCCTTCTCACCGCCCTTGCTGGGCGACGAAGAAATCGCCGAGGTTCTGGACACCTTGCGCTCCGACTGGATCACTACCGGCCCCAAGGTTAAGCGGTTCGAGCAGGAATTCACCGCATACATCGGCGCGCCAGCGGCCCTGGCGGTCAGTTCGGCCACCGATGCCATGCTGGTGGGGCTGGCGGCGTTGGGGGTCGGGCCAGGGGACGAGGTCATCACCACCCCGATGACCTTTTGCTCGACTGTCCATGTCATCGAGCACCTGGGAGCCAGGCCGGTGCTGGTGGATGTCGCGCCAGATACACTGAACATTGCCTCCGACCAGGTGGCGCGGGCCATCACCCCGCGCACGCGCGGGATCATGCCGGTGCACCTCTACGGCCACCCCTGCGAGATGGACACCCTCTGCGCGTTGGCCGAGCAGTATAACCTTTTCATCCTGGAAGACGCGGCCCACTCGTTGCCGGCGCGCTACCATGGCCGAATGATCGGCGCGCTCAGGGATCAGGGGGCAGGCGGCAGGGAACAGTTGACGGCGTTCAGCTTTTATGCGACCAAGAACCTGACCACAGCCGAAGGCGGGATGCTGACCGGTGAGCAAGAGTTGATTGACCGGGCGCGGATTTGGAGCCTGCACGGCATGAGCCGCGATGCCTACAAGCGCTACAGCGCCGAAGGCTCGTGGTACTACGAAGTGATCTTGCCGGGCTTCAAGTGCAACATGACTGACATTCAGGCCGCTTTGGGGCTGCAACAGCTCAAGAAACTTGACGGCTTCCAGGTTCGACGTCGCGAAATCGTGCGACGCTACAACACTGCTCTTGTCGGTTGCGATGCATTGCAGACACCGGTCGAACGGCCCGACGTTGAATCCGCCTGGCATATCTACGCGCTGCGGCTGAATCTGGATCGGCTCACGATAGATCGGGCACGCTTCATCGAGGAACTCAAGGCGCGTAACATCGGAACGAGCGTCCATTTTATTCCCATTCACTTGCATCCCTACTATCGCGACAAATATGGGTACAAGCCGGACGATTTTCCGGTCGCGTATCGAGGGTATCAGCGGCTCATCTCGCTGCCGCTGAACCTGCGGCTGAATGATGACGATGTCCAGGATGTGATTGATGCGGTGCTCGATATTGTGGAGAAGAACGAGCGTTGAATCCTATGCGCTTCTTAGACGCAATAGCTTCGGGGCTGGGCCTGATTGTGCTCAGCCCTTTGTTTCTTCTGGTTGCCCTGGCTATTTGGCTGGATTCCCCCGGCCCTGTCTTTTTTCGGGCGCGGCGCGTCGGCAAGGAGGGCGTTCCCTTCTCACTCTACAAATTCCGCAGCATGGTCGCCGGCGCCGATAAACAAGGGCCCGGCATCACTGCCACCGGCGACGCACGGATCACCCGTGTCGGCCGGTTTCTGCGTCGGACTAAGATTGATGAACTGCCGCAACTGATTAATGTCCTCGAGGGTGAAATGAGCTTGGTCGGGCCCAGACCAGAGGATCCTCGCTATGTTGCGTTGTACACGCCAGAGCAGCGACGAGTGCTGGCCGTGCGACCGGGCATCACCAGCGCAGCGTCGTTGGCCTACCGTCACGAGGAACAGTTGCTAACCGGCGAGGATTGGGAGACCACCTACCGCACTCGCGTGCTGCCTGAAAAACTGACGATTGACTTAGCTTACTTGGAACAGCGCACTATCAGCAGTGATCTCAAGTTGATTTTCCATACCATCACCGCCATCTTCGATTGATCTCCGTTCGATACAGGGCGTGTTCCACCTCTAACCCTTCGTCTTCGATTCCGCCTTCACCTTGCCTCCGCAATGGTGAGAACGTCTTCGCCGCCCACCGTTCCCATCTCTATCAACGGTTGGTCATTGTCGGCTACAGCCATCGCACCGTCACCCTGCTCTATATCGGGCTGGCCGCAGTGGGTCTGCTCCTGGCGGCCCTGTGGCACGCCGGCGGCCTGGTCAGCGATGCGACCGTCGTCCTCGCACTGCCGTTGCTCTATCTCGGGCTGTGGCGCGGCGTGGTGGGCTGCGCGCGGGCCGCGCGGCACAAACCGCTCTCTGATCGAAGCTCAAGGCGCACGGGGATTCGGTGTGGAACCCTGCGGGTCTAGCTGGATTGCGGCGCTGGGTTCGCAAAATGAACGATCTTCTGTGTGAGCGTTCGGTTGACATGTCAAGCCATTGTGCGTATAATGGCAACTGCTTTATGCACGATGATAGGAGCTCTAGTTTAGAGTTGTTGTAGGCAGGGGGCAGCCTGCGCTCGGCGCTGCGGCGCATGTTGCCAACCTGCTGATGGTGTGCAACGGCCCTTAAAGTGGCTGCGGCGCCGGTTTGGGGGTCATTGGCGGCGCTTTTTGGGCCGGTGGCGCCGGTTTGACGGTCTTGCGCACCACCGCATAGCGCGGCCGCCGCGCCGGCCGGTAGCCTTTGGGCCGGCCGCGGCCTTTTCCGGCGGGTCTGGGCGCCGCGGCCGGACTACCCAGCTTGAGCAAAAAGCGCAGCGCTCCGCGCTGCACCTGACCTGGTGTCAAAGGCTGCGTGGCGCTGCGCACCGTGCGGGGGTGCCAGGCTGGCCGCAAGTCCTCGACCTCGTGGCGCATGAGCAGCAACTGCCAATAGGCCCGGGCACAGAGCCGCATCCACAACTGAATACTGGGCGGGTTGGCGCCGAAGCTGGCGTTGAGGCCCAGGTGCTGCTTCATAAAGCGGAAGGCGTGCTCGATGGCAAAGCGCCACAAGTACATCCGGCAGATGTCGCCGAGGGCTACCGTGAGCGGGCCAGTCCAGAACAACCACAGCGGGCGTTGATAGCGCGGGGTGCCATCGGCTTTCTGGAACTCAACCCGCAGCGCCATCCCCACCAGGGTGGGCACCTTGCGCAGATGCAGGCCGTGCCAGGCGCGCAAGACCACCGTCAGGGGCCCCAAGGTGAGCGTGGCGGTGCGGTCCGGCGGGCGCGCGGGCTGGCCGAGCTTGAACTTGGGGCCGTGTTTGCGCGGTGCGCCTTTGCTCTTGGGCGGTTTGGGCACCGGCTGCTCATAGAGCGTGCCGTTGTGGCGCATGCGCACCAAGAGAATCACCGTCTGGAGCGCCACGCACAGCGCCAGAAACAGGTGATTGAAGTAGCCGCTATCCAAGACCGCCACCTTGGGCTGGCTACTCTGTTTGTCCAGGGCCACTACCTGGGCGCCGGCCACCTGATTGGCGGTGCTGTCGGCCGGAATCTGTGCGACGGCTTGCGGGGCCACCCAGGAGGTGCCCCGCTGCACCAGGCGCACCAGCCAGGAGAACTTCCAGCCGGGCACAGCTGGCGTGTCCTTGGCGGCCTTCAACAGCACCCGGTCGGGCAACGTCTCGGCTTCCGGCCGCGGATTGGGGGTCGCATCGACGGCGTAGACCGCATAGCCGGCCATCGTCTCGCAGTCCGCCGGTTGGGCCTCATACAGCACTTGGCCCAACTCCGGCAGGTCCACGTCGCCGTGGTCCAGCACGTCGTAGACCGCACTGAACTTGCGCCGAAAGAGCGGTTCTTCGCTCAGGGCGACCGGTGAGCTGACCGCGCCAGCCGTGGTCACGGCGTCGAGCAGGTCCAGGGCGGCGTCCGCCCGTTTGCGGAACTTCTGGTGTACCTTCGCGCGAAACGCCGGCAGCAAAGACGGCAGGCTCATGGGACAACCTCCCAACAGACAGGATGGCGTCCCGGCCGCACCCTGTGCAGCCCGGCCGCAACCCTGGTTATACCAGAAATCCCACATTTTGTTAAGGTGCGCCAGCAGCCAAGCTGAGCTCTAAACTAGAGTAGGAGGCATGGCGATGGAGCAGATGACGCTGGCAGAGATCGTTCAAGACATTCATGCAATGGATGAAGAGCTATGGCACTATGAGTCGCGTTATGGTTTGCGCACACGCTATTTCATAGAGTTGTATCAGGCTGGCCAATTGCACGATGAGGATTCGTTGCAGACGCGCGACTATGGCGACTGGGCCGCGTGCTACGAGATTAAGCAGCATCGCGAGCAGCTATATGAAGCTGCCGTCTGCGAAATACTCAAGAAAGCGCAGAAGCAGGCCGGCGTCTCGTTGTCTGAGCTGAAGCGCGCCTGGCGCCCGGTCCCCCTTTCCGCGGGTGCATGACGATGCTGTCGTCCACCTCATACCATTTGCGTTGTTAGCCAGTTTTTGAGTTTTGGGTTACAATGGTTTGTGTTACAGTATACGTCACACATACTGGGGCAGACGTGAGGTGATTGATGGGAATCGCTGAGTTGATGGAACAGACACAGCAGTTTTTAAATTTGACTGTACCTGGGAACCAGGGTTTGGATGCCAAGGTGCGCCAACTGATCGAAGCTGAGCATTTGCGGAAGCTGGCACAGTATCGGCGTACGGATTTGGCCCTGGCGCACAAATACGGGATGGATTTTGAAGAGTTTCTGTCTCGCCGCATTCCGCGCCAACAGAACTACAGTTGGGAAGTGGAACAAGATGCCATGACGTGGGAGAATGCGATCGGCGGCATTGCCGCCATGAAACGCCAACTGCGAGAACTGCGTGGGCTGAATGGCTGATGAGCTGCTCGAGCTCCGCCGCGAGGCTGAAGAGGCTGCGGACCGCACCTGGTTCATCGGTGTGCTCGAAGAGATTGCGCGTACCGATATCACCTTGTCTGTCCGACTACACATCCGGCCCGGTCTTTTCGTGCAGATATTCCTGGGCACGAAGTCAGACTCTCTCTACTTGGCCTTGATTGAGGGTGACAGACGGTTGTATGGCATAGATCGGGAGGCTGGTGAATGGCATGTCCATCCGTATGCGGCTGTCGAACGACACGAACCGTTGCTGCCCGGACTGGAGCCCAAGCCAATCCTCAGGTTTTTGGCGCGTGTTGAGGATCTCTTGCTCGAACATGAGCTGCTCTGACAAGCGACTCAAAGCAGCCGGTTTGGGTTCGAGTCGTTGATAGGCCGCGAACGAATTTCGCAAACGCGTGGCGTAACACGAAAGAAAGCGCCGCCGACCGGCGCTCTAACAATTGAGCGGGATGATACCCAGAGGGGGATCATCCCGGCGGCGCAAGCCGCGGCGCGGTGGACAAGGGGGTCGCCGCGCTTTCGCTTTTTCTGCACAAGCTACCGGCCGGCATGACGTCCGCCTTCTGCCCGGTCTGTTCTCGGGAGCCTGGGTCGGCGGGCCGCGTATTGACGGAGCCGGATTTGGCGCGAGTGATCGGGGCCGCGCCGTGTACGAGACGCAGGGCATCGGTAGGATATCAAAGGATGAGAGCGTGGAGAAGCAAATCGGGGAACAGGCAGGGCGCGGCGGACGCGACGCCAGAGCGGCCCAAGTGGTTCCGTGGTTCCCGGTATCTCTGGTCAGTTGGACAAAAATGGTGTACAATGATAGCCATGAACGAGTACACAAGTTATGGCATCCTGGTTCAGGCCCTGCTGGAACAGTTCGGTGAACGCGTACAGATGATCGTTCTCTTCGGTTCGCGCAGTCGCGGGGAAGCGCATCCAGACAGCGACCACGATATCTTTGTGGTCATTGAGGGTCTGTCACGTGACCCTCTGGCGCGCCAACGCGAGGTGATGGCGCCGCTGCTGCCACAGTTGCTGCGCTTGCCCGAGCGCATGTCCGTGATCGCGAAGACGCCGGAGGAACTGCATGGCGATCTCACCCCTCTGATGGTGGATGTCTGCGTAGACGGGATTGGCCTCTATGGACAGTCGTATTTCGAAGGCTTGCGAACCAAGGTCATACAGGCTCTGCGCGCTGCCGGCCTGCAGCGCAGGCGCCTGGCTGGAAGCTGGATGTGGATGTTCCCATCCCTGCCCCAAAAAGAATGGGCAGTGACCTGGGAGGGCTACCGTGAGCACGTCTAGAGATGTAGACTACCGGATTGCGCTTGCTGCGGGCTTTCTGGCCGAAGCCGATCAGGATTTCACCCTCGAACGCTGGCGCTCTTGTGTCGACAATGCGCAATTGGCGGTGGAAAACGCCGGGAAAGCGGCGCTGGCCCTCTTTGGAATCGCACCAAAGACGCACGATCCTGCCCGTCAGATAGCTACCGTGCTGCGCCAGCAAGAGCTGCCAACTGGTGTGAGCGAGTTGTTGCACGCCATGTTGCCAGACCTGCTCGTTCTGGGTACGGAGACACATTTCCTGACGGACTATGGCGACGAAGCAAGCTACACGCTGCCCTGGGACCTGTTCACCCAGCAGACCGCAGAGGAAGCTTTACAGTCGGCCCGGCGATTGGTTCAGATGGCGCGCACATTGCAGGACACGATAGGCGTCTGGCGCCAGAAGCAACCGGGAGGCGGCTGATCCGAGAACTGGTCCCGGCACAGAAGAATCATGGGAATCAGGCAAATCTGCGTCCCAACTCCCGGGTCGGTCGCCGGGGACCTTCGGCTGGGCCGGCATCTTCTCCTTCAACGGCAACAAAATCATCACTACCTCGTTCACTTCGGCAAGCTCAGTACAAGCATCTGCGTGTATCTGCGTCCCCAATAGCAGGCGGTCAACCAGCAGATGGCCCAGGTCGGTACCCCTGACTTGGGCCGTTTTGTTTGACCGGCCGGGTCAGGGCGGGTATAATGGGTTGGGATGGTGGCACGAATCAAAGCGTCGCGAACCAGAACACAGGTCAGGCGTCAACGGGTGGAGGTGATGGTGTGATAATCAACACGTTTGTATTCCGCAAAAGTGCTCGAATGTGGGTCGCGTTATGCTTGGAGAACGGTCTTGTGGGGTAAGGCGCCACAAAAGCGGCGGCCGCGGCAAGACTAGAGGAAGCGATCGCGTCCTTCGCCGACGTTGCTTGCCATGAAGACGTCTATCAAGCGCCGCTCTCAGTGCGAGAACTGCATGAGTTCCTGACCTTTGACACGGCCCGACCAACGGCTGCCTCCGATGAACTGCGGGCGGTCTATGCCCAAAAGACATTCCCGCCCTCAAGCCCAGGGAGTTGATCCATCTGCTGGAGGCCGCCGGGTGCAACTATTATCGAGAGGGTAAGGGGGATCATCGGCTGTATGCTCGTCAAGTCGGTGGGCAGAAGCGCGTTGTGCCGATTGATATGGGAGCTCGATAACTCTCGCCGGTCTATGTGTTGCGGATCTTTCGCCAGTTCGGGCTGACCGATTGAGAGCAGGTTCGGTGGGGAGTCGCGCCTGTCGGCGCACGCCGCGGTGTGGTTGATACTGGAGTCAACCACGCCGTCTCTTATTGCCGGGCCGGCTGCGGCCAGTGCGGGTTGGGGACAAGCTCCGCAAGGACGCGCACGTCTTTGCCGCCCACCGTTCCCACCTCAGCTGCGCAAACGCCTGGTCATCGCCGGCTACAGCCATCGCACCGTCACCCTGCTCTATATCGGGCTGGCCGCAGTGGGTCTGCTCCTGGCGGCCCTGTGGCACGCCGGCGGCCTGGTCAGCGATGGGGCATGATCCTCGTGCTGTCGCTACTTTGCCTCGGACTGTGGCGCGGCGTGGTGGGCCGCGCGCGGGCCGCGCGGCACAAACCGCTCCCCGATTGAAGTTCAGGGTTCACGGGTATCTGGCCGGGAACCGCTGCGGGCCCAATTGGATCGCGCTGCCAGTTTGTCTGGCGCGGTCAACTGCGCTACAATGGGTTTTGGCGTCACTGGGATGCTTGAAAGTGTAAGCGGTTTACAAAGCGGCGATGGCAGATAGGAGGCCTTTGATCATGGAACGTGTTCAACTCGGCAGAATGACCGCAAGGCAACCTGGCGGGGGGCTGGCTGTGAACTTCCCCAACTCAGTGCTGATTGCCGCGCGAGAGGATCCAGTTCACTTTCAACGCAGGGTGCTTGTCCAAACACTTGGCTCTTTGTATGCGCAGGGCAAGCTATCGTCTGGGCTGGGGGCGCAAGTGCTCGGCTGTGACAGGTGGGAATTTTATCGTCTGCTAACTGAATATGGCTTTTCGGTGTTGGATTACGCTGAGGATGAACTGGCCTACGAAGCTCACACCAGTCGAGAGTTGGCAGCTCGCATTACCCGACCATGAAAGCAGTCGTCAATGCCACACCCCTGATCTCGCTGGCGCTTCTGGGCCGCTTATCATTGCTCAACGCGATGTTCGACGAGGTCATTGTGCCTCGAGCCGTCTACGAAGAAGTGGTCCAAGGTGGGGCGGGTAAGCCGGGGGCCGATGCGCTCGCCGAGGCAGACTGGTTGAACGTTGTCTCAGCGGATGTCTCGCTCACTATAGAGCCCTTGCTGCTTGGCCTGGATGCCGGGGAGTTGGAGGTTCTATTGCTGGCGCGGCAGATCGAGCCAGACTGGGTCATCATAGATGAACGCCTGGCGCGCCGTGTGGCCTTTGCCATGGGTTTACCGGTGAAAGGAACCTTGGGTATTCTGTTGGCTGCTGCGTTGGCCGGATTGCTGTCCAGGCAAGAAGCGCTGGATGACATGCAAAGGTTGTTGGCCCGTGGTATTCGCATTGCTCCGCGTTGGCAGCAGTGGTTTAAGGTGGAGTTGGGAGGAGAGTCAGCAGAGGACAGGGCATAAATCAGGCTTGGCAACCTGCCCGGCATCAGCCTCATGCCCGAAGCGCTGTGGCGAGCGAAACCTTTTGGGTCTCAATCGGGACCGCTCAATACTGTAGCCGTGCGAGACCCGAAGGGTTGTCCACAGTTCAGCGCGACGCGCGAGGACATCCGCCTGGCGCTGGAGCGAGAAGCCATCGAATCTCGCCTCCTGTGGAAGCCCATGCATCTGCAGCCGGTGTTCGCGGGCTGCGAGGTCGTGGGCGGCGCGGTGGCCGAGGCGCGGTTCCAGGATGGGCTGTGTCTGCCATCGGGCACGGCGCTGATGGAGGCGGATCTGGCGCGGGTGGCGGCGGTGGTGCAGGAGAAGGTGCCACGGTGACACGGCAACACGGGGATTGGAGATAGGCGAGGCTGTTGACTGCGGGGGCGGCGACAGCCTCGTTGTTTTTGTGCGGCAGTGACCGGCTCGTCAGGACCCTCCGCGATGTCAGGGCGATTTCATGTTGCAGAGATGACCACGCCTCGGCAGTGAAACCTGCGCCTACGGCGGCAAAACCAGGTTGCGTCGACTGCTCTAGCTTGCTGGAGGCCAGGTTTTACCCGTGTCTTGCAACTCCCGCTGCCAGATCGTGAGCAGGTCCTCACAATGAAATCGCCCTGCCGCGATGTGTCCTCGACTGGACTTCGTGGGTCAGATGTGATAGATTGGTAGTGGAGGTAAGACATGGAGACCATTGTGACCAACCGAGAGGATATTCCGCCGGGTGTGCAGGCGCAAGCCGAAGTGTATTGGCTGGCCTTTCAGTCTTTGCCGCTTGATGCACAATTGATCCTGCGCGAGCGAGTTATGTGGACAGAGTTGCACGACTCTGACCTGGCGACCGAGTTGGCGAGCTGGCAGGCCGCGGCGAGTGAAGCCCTACGCGATTTCGAGGATCTGCTCGATGATCAGACGTAATGATGTCATCATTGTCGAGCTACCACCTCCGCTTGGTGGCGTCGGCCATGAACAAACCGGGCGACGCCCTGCTATCGTCATTCAAGACGAGTTGGTCTGCGCGTCCAACTGGATCGCGCTGTTTGCTCCTCATTTGACGCACCGGCCGATGCTGCGGGCAACTTGCGCAATCATCGGTTTTCAGTACAATGTGTGTGTTGAAATGCAGCACCAACAGGAGGCACTGCGATGGTGGTTGAAGTCACGCCGCTTCTTGAAACAGTTGCGCAGGAATTGCAACTCTCAAAATCCGACCTTGTGCGTCACGGTGTGCGTGCATTCGTGGAGCGTCAGTTGTTGCAGGTGAATGCGCAGGTCTTGGAGATCACCGGCCGGTATCGCGTTGCGTCGGTGGCCGAGATGGACGCCCGGTATCAGCAGGGCGCATTGGACGAGAGCGAGTCTTGACTGTGCTATACTCCCCGACGCATGAGCGATGGTCGTAGATGTGACCACTGGCAGACGACCGAAGTAGGCATGCAGATCAGAGAGGCCATCCATGAACACAGCGATTGTTGGGCAGATAGAACGTGATTTCCTGGCGCTTCCTCAAGCAGAGCGACAGACCATCATCAGTTATGGCGCGGCTCTGCGTTTGGCCGGTCTGAAAAAGCGGCTTTTTCTCGCTGAAAGCAAAGTCCGCTATTTCGAGGACAAATACCATACATACCTGACCAATCTGGATGCCAACGGGCTGCCGGATGACGCGAGCGTTGAGCTACACGAGGACTACATTATGTGGCATCACTGGGCCGCCGTAGCCGACCAGGTCAAAGACGACATCGCAGCCCTGCAAGGAGTGGTATACCGGAGCCTTGACACGGGAGACTTTGTTCGTGTTCGCGACTGACAGATTGCTTGAAATCGAACAGGCGTGGGGTGACAGAGTACAACGGATCGTCCCGATTGAGCTTGATGGCGAGACTCTGCGGGTCATCATGTATCTGTGGGATGGCTCAAACCTGCGGATTACCGAACAGTGGCAAGGGCAGCGACTTCTGCGGTACAGCTATTACTGGCTCACTCAAGCGAACGAGTTACAAACAGGTTGGGATAACGCCCCTCACCACACCCGGCTTGCCAATTTCCCACACCACAAGCATCTCGGCAGTCAAGGTAATCCTCAGCCCTTTTTCGAAACGACTTTAGACCAGGTTCTGGCCGTTGTGCTCGGCGACTGACAGAGCGGTTCAGAGTGATGGGTGCATTCTCTTGAACGGCGCCAAGACCATCACCACCACCGGCCGCGGCATGCTGGTCTCGGCCGACAAAACGCTGATTGACCACGCCCGCAAGCTCTTCACCTAGGCGCGCGATCCCGCGCCGCACTATCAGCACTCGGAGATCGGTTACAACTATCGGTTGAGCAACATCCTGCGACCGAAGGAAGTCCCGCGGCGCAGCGAGGTGGAGCCGCCATCGGACGCGGGCAGTTGCGCGTCCTGGAGGAGCGGGTGCGCCGCAAGCGGGAGATCTGCGCGTACTACGCCGACACGATTGGCGACCTGCCCGGCATCAGCCTGATGCCCGAAGCGCCGTGGGGCCGCGCCACCCATTGGCTCACCTGCATCACCGTGGATCCGGCCCGGTTCGGCGCGACGCGGGAGGAGAATCGGTTGGCGCGGGCGCGGGAGGACATCGAATCGCGGCCGCTGTGGAAGCCGCCCCCTTACCCCCGACCGCGGGGGAAGTGCGTGTCTGCTCCCCCCAATCTTGGGGGGCAAGGGGGGGCGCGGTGGCCGCGGCGCTCTTCCGGGATGGACTGTGCCTGCCTTCGGGCACAGCCATGCGTGCCGACCTCACATGAAAGATTCCGGGTGAACTCCCCTCACGAGTTTCACATATTCGTCTGGCGACGTGAAAGATTCGGCCCTGGTGCAACGCTCTATTAGCTGAGCAGATTGGGGGGGAGCCCATTCTGTCGGCCCTCGGGCCGCGGCGTGGTTGATACTGGAGTCAACCACGCCGTCCCTTTTTTGGGCCGGCCGCGGCCGGCGCGGGCTGCAGCGCAGCCTGGGGACAAGCTCCGCCAGGGCGAGCACGTCTTCGCCGCCCATCGCTCCTACTTCTACCAACGGTTGGTGATTGCCGGATGCAGCCATCGGGCGGTTACGCTGCTGTATATCTGGTTGTCCTGTGGCATTCTGGCGGGCCGATCAGCGATTGGGCGGTAGGCCTGGCGTTGCGCTTCACTTGCACTTGGTGAGGCATAGGTGTATGATATGCGCCAAAGGTTCGGCGAGGCCGATAGCCCGGCCTTCAACTTATGGAAAACCCAAAGGCCTGGCCGGAAGATGCAGCAGCAGTTGCAGGAGCGTTCGCGGTGAGTTCAGCATCGGCCATTACGCCACAGGAGATGGCCCGGTATCAGGCAACAGCGCGCCAGCGAGCTGTAAAACGCCAACAGGCGTTGGATGCCTGGCGCCAGCGTGCACGGGAGACCTCCGAACGTGCGGCTGCGCTGCTCAAGGCTCATTATGGCGTCAGTCGTGTGGTGCTCTTTGGCTCCTTGTCCCGCGCGGAACCCTTTTCACCCCACTCGGATATTGATCTGGCGGCCTGGGGATTGGATGAGCGAGTCTACTATCGGGCTGTGTCCCGCCTGCTAGATCTCGATCCAGCGGTTTCGATTGATCTGCTGCGCGCGGAAGAACTAAGTCCCCAACTCCTGCGTGTGATTGAGACTGAAGGTACACCGTTATGACTGTTTACGCTGTCCTGGCCGGTCGCATTCAAGAGTCTCTCAGCGATCTTGAGCGGGTTGTTAACCGGGCCGAAGAATTGCTGGATAAAGCGCAGCAGCGCAACGATGATGGCTATCTGGACGGTGTGGCATTGAACCTTCATGGGTTCTATGCCGGCGCGGAACGGATCTTCGAGGATATTGCCCGTAACCTGGACGAGACAGTTCCCGCCGGTTCAGAGTGGCATCGGGATCTGCTGCTTCAGATGTCGGCGGCCATTGATGGTTTGCGGCCAGCCGTCATCAGCCAGGAAACACGTTTTTGCCTGGATGAATACCGGGGCTTTCGTCACGTGGTGCGCAATATCTATACCTTCAATTTGAGACCGTCTCGGTTGCGCGAGCTGATGGGAAACCTGCGGGCATGTTATCGGGCTCTGGTGAGCGACCTGGCCGGTTTCATCTCGTTTCTGCGCGATTTGAACCGAAACGCGCCATGACGTCAACCCATCATGGCCGTGGTGGGTGCGGCCGAGGTGGGGCTGATTGACCACGCGCGCCAGCTCTCCACCCAGGCGCGCGACCCCGCGCCGCACTACCAGCACTTGGAGATCGGCTACAACTATCGGTTGAGCAAAGCAACGTCCTGCGACCGAAGGAAGTCCCGCCGCGCAGCGAAGTGGTGCCGCCATTGGCCGCGAGCAGCCCTTCGGGCACAGCCATGCGTGCCGACCTCACATGAAAGATTCCGGGTGAACTCCCCTTACGAGTTTCACATATTCGTCTGGCGACGTGAAAGATTCGGCCCTGGTGCAACGCTCTATTAGCTGAGCGGATTGGGGGGGAGCCCATTCTGTCGGCCCTCGGGCCGCGGCGTGGTTGATACTGGAGTCAACCACGCCGTCCCTTTTGGGGCGGGTCGCAGCCGGGGCAATGCTTGGGAGTAGCCGTAGGGCGGGTGTGCCAGCAGATAATACGAATGGCGCAGGGCAGCTTGTATTTAGCGGCTCGCAGGTGTATGATGTGTCCCAGTGGGGGGACTCACGATGAGATCGCGCCAGGGAGACAGCTCAAATGACGGCGATGCTAGATGGGCCGGTTACCCAATTCGGTCACGCTGGACAACATCAAATTGGGGGTCCACGCCGAACGCAACCGGGCGATTGCGACCCTGCTCACGCAATTGGGCTACATGAGCGCAATCGGCACCGGGGTGCCGCGTTTGATCGTTCGTCTATCGCGCCAGTTGGCCGGACGAGAGCCGGAATTTTTGATAGTTGGCGAGGAATTGCGCGTGCGCATCTGGGCGCGGCGCGTCTCTTGAGTTACAAACAACGTCTGGTCATCGCCGGCCATCCCTATCGGACGGTCACGCGGCGGTATATCGGGCCGTCAGCGCGAACCGCGCGCCGGCGATTTATCCCCCTCTCGAACGTAGCCGGCGGCGACGCCACAGCCAGGCGCCCAACATCACCAGGGCGGTGCTCACCCCGCCGGCGACGGATGAGCGCTTGATGCGCCGGCGCCGCGTTTGCCGCCAGGTCTGACGGTGAGCGCGCGCCTGAGCCAGCCACGGCCGCCAGTTCGGGATCGCGGCGCGGTCGGGCAGACCATAGCAGCGCTGCCACAATGCCAGATACGCGGCCTGCTCGCCTTCCCAACGCTCGTCATCCCAGCCAAGCTCGCCCTGGCAGATGGCGCGCACCTGGGAGAGGATCGCTGCGCCGCCGTGGGGGAGCAACAGGCCCAGGCGAACGCGGCGCAGCAGCAGATCATCGAGATGCACCACCGCCTCGGCGCGGCTGGCCCACCGCAGCTCGGCCCACAGGATGTGCGTGCCGGGAATCTCGGCCAACTCGGCCGGCCGGGCGGCCAGCAGCAAGGCCGGCGCATCCGCCCCGTAGCGCCCCAGCAGTCGGCGCCGCCACGCTTCACCCAGACCGCCCAGGCTCGGCAGGGTCAAATTCACGGGGTTGAGCGCCGGAGTCTTCGCTTTCAAATGCGCCAGGGGCGGCAAGCGGCCTTGCGCAGTCTTGAGCGCATCGAGAGCGATACGCCGGAACGTGGTTAGCTTGCCGCCCGTCACGGTCAGCAGGCCGCGCTCGCGCCAGACGACATGATCGCGCGTTTCCTTCGTGGGATCGGCGCGGCCGCTGCCGATCACCGGCCGGATGCCGGCGAAGGTCGCCAGGATATCGTCCAACTTGAGGCCCAACGATGGGAACTGCGCCTCAACCGCGGCCATCAGATACGCCACTTCTTCGGGGCTGATGCGCGGTTCTTCGTCCAACGGCCCCCCGTGATCCACATCCGTTGTGCCCACCAGAGTGATCCCTTCCCACGGGAAGATGAAGACGGGCCGGCGGTCCACCGGATGCAAGAAGCTGACCGCCTGGCTGACCGGCAGACGCCAGCCGTCGAAGATCAAGTGGCTGCCGCGCAGCGGCCGGATGCGCGGCCTGCCCCCGACCGCCCCCCGCAAACGGTCAGCCCAGGCGCCCGTGGCATTGACGACGAGCCGGGCAGACACGTCAGCCTGGCGGCCGGTCACGAGATCGCGCAGCCGGATGCCGGCCACCTTGCCATGCGCATCGTGCGTCAGCTCTTCGACCTGCGCATAGTTCAGCGCGGCCCCGCCCGCGGCCACCGCTTCCTGGATCACCCGCAGCACCAGCCGCGCATCATCGGTTTGCGCGTCACCGTATTGAAAGCCGCCTTGCAGCCCCTCCTGGGCGATATATGGCGCCAACAGCCGGAAGTCGGCCGCCTTGAAATAGTGGTGCGTCCATTGCAGCGCCAGTAGATCATAGATGGACAGCCCGGCGCCATAGATGCGCCGGCCGGGGCTTTCCCCCTTGTAGGTCGCCAGGAGAAAACCGAGCGGGTCAATCAGGCCAGGGCCTTCATCCAGGAGCCGCTCGCGCTCCCGGACCGCGGCCCGCGTCAGGCGCAGCCGGCCCTCTTTCAGATAGCGCAGTCCACCATGCACCAGTTTCGACGAGCGGCTGGAGGTGCCCCAGGCGAAATCCCGCTGCTCCACCAGCAAGGCGCGCAGGCCGGCGCGCGTCGCCTCACGTAGCACCCCCGCGCCGGTGATCCCGCCGCCGATGACGATGACATCCCACGGCTGGCTCAGGTTGGCCCAGATTTCGTTGCGCCAGTTTTGTGACCACATCTATACGAGCGTCCGGAGAGCGTGTCAAACAACCATCAGAGCGCTGCCTGCTCTGCCACCCCCCCCCTCGTTCGCCGCCTCCAATCGGGCGATCTGCTCCACCGGCGCAATGCGCCAGAAGAGCTGGATCTGCGTGTCCCAATCGTCCAGGATGGCGCGGGCGCGCGGGCTGCCGATGCGGTCGAGGTGGCGTTGAAGCAACGTGCGCAGCTCGGCCCGATCCTCGGCGCGGACGACCCGGCGCAGGCAGACCAATTCCTGCACCGCCCGCGCGCCCGAGTTGCGCACGGCGAAGCGCTCGCCCGCCCGGCCGGTCGCGTTCAACTCGCCGCCGGTCGCGCCGTAAAGCGCCGTGTTGCCCAGGATGACGTTGTGATGCCAGACATACGGCGCGGCGACCGGCGGCCGGATAACGATCTCGCCGCCGCCCAACCCCTTGCCGACGTAGTCGTTCGCCTGGCCGGTCAGATGGAGGTGTAGCCCGGCGACCCCGAACGCGTCGAAGCTCTGCCCCGCGCTGCCGTGGAACTCGACCACGATCGTTTCAGGCGCGAGGCCGCGGCTGCCATGACGCAGCGCGATCTGTCCCGCCAGCGGGCCGCCGATCGTGCGGTCGGTGTTGCGGATGGGGTAGCTCAGCCGCGCTCGACCGTTGCAGGCCACCTCGGCCAGCGCGTCGAGGGGTCAGCCGGGCGTTCTACCCGCCGACAAGCGGCGCAGGCAGGCCGCCATGATTGCGCGCATCGGTGTTGCGCCGCGCATAGCCGGTGTCGGGCGCCCACAGCAACGACTTGGAGGACAGCGACGGGATATAGAATGTGGTGATGCTCTCGGCTCAGGCGCGCTACGCGGCGCGCTTGCGCACCAGATAGAGCTTGCGCTCGAACGCCGCGCCCGCCGCGATGGACGCCGGCCGCGCGACGATGATCTGCTCGATATAGGGGCGGAGGTTCTGCGCCCACTGGCCCAGCGCGTCGCCGTCCACCGGTACGTCGCGCCAGCCGATCGCCTCCAGGCCATACTCGCGGACGGCCTCGTTCAAGAGGACACGCGCGCGTTCGCGGTGGTCGGGGTTATAGCGCGGCAGGAAGATCACCCCGACCGCCGGCCGGTCGCGCTCCGGGGCGGCCATCCCCCGGCGGGCCAGGTAATTCGCGATCAGCTCGTAGGGCAATTGCATCAGCACGCCCGCGCCGTCGCCGCTCTTGCCATCCGCGGCCACCGCGCCGCGGTACGCGTGGTTGCAGAGCGCGGTCAGCGCCAGCTCGAGCGCACGATGGCTGCGCGCGCTCGATTTCTGCGCCACGAAGCCGATGCCGCACGCGTCATGCTCGAAGCGCGGATCATACAGCGATCCCGCCACGGCCAGCCCGTTCGGTAAATTGCAACTGTCTGGGCATCCTGAGTCGCGAGGCCCGAGCGCCTTCGCCATCAGTTGTTCACCCAACGCGCCAGGCGCGCCAGGTAAGATGACAACCCTTCGCTCTTTACTTCGGCTTCGGTGTAACGGTCAAGCTGCGGCAACAGCGTCCAGGCAAGCAGCGCCAGAACGGCGACGAGCAGTGGCAGGTCCATGGTCAACTCCTGTCTTCAGGATTTAAGCCTCTCTACTCACGATTAACGCAAAGACAGGCCGCGCGGTTCCGGCTTCCGGGCGCGAATTTCGCAATACGGGGAGATTCTTCGCTGGTGGCTCGCCGCGACGAGAGGTTCGGGACTGACCCGCTGCTCAGAACGTTCCAGATGGAGATGCTTCGCTGGCGTCTCGCCGCAGCGAGAATTGCGCTGTAGACCCGCTCAGCATGACAGGCCGGAACGTTCTTGATCTTACACATGCCGTCGCGCGGCATGACGGGTCTCAGAATTGACGTCTGGGATGGGAGAATCTCCGCCTGTCACCCCAGCGCCTTGTCACCTTGCCGCCTTTGCGGCCGCGCCACGTCCGCGGTAGAATACGACGAAACCACAGACACCATCTCGGAGGAAGCGCCCATGTACGCAACCGTGAACAGCGTTCGGCTTGCCTATCGTGACCGCGGTCAGGGGCGGCCGATCGTGCTCCTGCTCATCCACGGCTTCCCGCTCGACCATCGCATGTGGGACGCGCAACTGGCCGGCCTGGCGGATCAGGCGCGCGTGATCGCGCCCGACCTGCGCGGGTTTGGCCGCTCGGCCGCCGCGCTCGCCGGGCCGCTGACCATGGATCAGCACGCCGACGATTTGGCCGGGTTGCTGGATCATCTGGCGATTGAACGCGCCGTCGTCGCCGGGCTGAGTATGGGCGGCTACATCGCGTTCGCGTTCTGGCGCCGGCATCGGGAGCGTGTGCAGGGGCTTGTTTTGGCGGATACCCGCGCCGAGAGGGATTCGCCCCAGGCGCAGGCCAACCGGGACGCCTCCGCAGTAAAGGTACGGGAGGCCGGCGTCGCGGCGCTTGCCGGCGACATGCTGCCGCGCCTGCTGGCCCCGGCGACGCTGGCGCCAGCCAGCCTGGCGCAGCCCCGGCTGGTGGAACGTATGCGAGCGATGATGGCGGATCAGCCTGCCGATACGGTCATCGCCGCGCTCGCCGGCCTGCGCGACCGGCCCGACAGCCGGCCCACCCTGCCGACGGTCGCCGTCCCAACCCTCGTGCTGGCGGGCGAGCACGATGCGCTGACCCCGCCGGCCGATGCGTCGGCGATGGCCGCGGCGATCCCCGGCGCGCGGCTGGTCGCCATCCCCGGCGCGGGGCACATGAGTCCGCTGGAGAAGCCGCGGGCGGTGAATGCGGCGCTGCGTGGGTTCCTTCGCGAAGTCGAGACCAAATGAGGTAGCGACCCCGAACCAACCCTAAACGCTTGCAAACGAGATCACCAACCGATCCTGGGCATCATAACGATATGCGGCGAAGAAGGGCGGCGCGCCGGGCGGTAGGGCGAGCGCCTTCGGAAGCAAGATCGGCAGGTCTTCCACGAGGTCGGCGGTCGGCAGGCGGTCGGCCGGCCACCATTCGAGCGCGCCCTCCGGTGATGGGTTGATCGCGCGGCTGTCGGCCTGGGCGGTGAAGATGAAGAACAGGATGCCGACGTTCGGCGCGCCCGCGTCCACGTGCGCCACGCCGCACAGCCGCAGGCCATGCACGCTCAGCCCGGTCTCCTCCCGGATTTCGCGCAGCGTGGCCGAGTAGACATCCTCGCCGGCCTCGATGTGTCCGCCGACGCCATTGTAACGCCCGGCCCACAGCCGTTTGTGCGGCCCCCCGCGTAACAGCAGCACCTCCACGCCGTGGGTGATGAAACACAGGCTGCGCGGGATGACCTGATACCGGTCGCCGCTCTGCGCCGCGCCCTGATCTGCGCGTCCCATGGACATTCCTTCCGTATCTTCGTGATAATCTCCGCTGGGGCCGGTCTCCGACCGTGCCCACGGCGGCTCCGCCAGAGACCGGCCACAGCGAGAAGAACCGCCGAACAAGTTCGGCGCTCCAGCCCGCGCCATACGCATCACGCACCACGCAATACGCACCACGCAATACGCATCACGCAATACGTGTGCTATAATCCTCCCATGCCTTCACCTGCGACTTCGCCAACCCGCCAGCTTGTACGCGCTGCCACGCTCGTCATGGCCCTTTTCTTCTTGAGCCGCGTCACCGGCCTGATCCGGGAGATGGTCATCGGCGCGCGCTTCGGGACGAGCGCAGATCTCGACGCGTATCTGGCCGCGTTTCGCGTGCCCGACTTGCTCTTCCAGTTGGTGGCCGGCGGCGCGCTCGGCTCGGCCTTTATCCCGGTGTTTACCGGCCTGCTGGCCCGGCGTGAGCTGCCGGCCGCCTGGCGGCTCCTCAGCGCAACCCTCAACCTGGCGCTGGCGCTGATGACCGCGCTGGCGTTGGTGGCCGCGCTGGCCGCGCCGTTCCTCGTCAACATGCTCCTGGCGCCGGGGTTCAGCCCGGCCCAGCAAGCCCTGACCGTCTCGCTGATGCGTTGGATGCTCATCAGCACGGTCGTTTTCGGCCTGAGCGGGATCATGATGGCTGCGCTCAACAGCTTCCAGCATTTCTTGCTGCCGGCCCTGGCCCCCGTGCTCTACAATCTGAGCATTATCGCCGGCGCCTGGTTCCTGGTCCCAACGATCGGCGTCTACGGCCTGGTGATCGGCGTGGTGGCCGGCGCGTTCCTGCACCTGGACAGCCAGATCATCGGCCTGTGGTGGTATCGGGCGCGCCACCGGATGACATTCGGCCTGGCCGACCCGCACGTCCGCGAGGTGGGCCGGCTGATGGGGCCGCGCGTGCTCGGCCTGGCCGCGGTGCAGCTCAACTTCTGGGTGAACACGCTGCTCGCCTCCGGGCTGGCCGCGGGCAGCCTGTCGGCCCTCAACTACGCCTGGCTGCTCATGCTCCTGCCCGAAGGGATCGTAGCTCAGGCGCTTGCCACGGCCGCATTCCCCACCTTCGCCGGCCTGGAGGCGCGCGGCCAGCTTGGTGAGCTGCGCAAGGTCGTCAGCCAGACGTTGCGGGGGGTGCTCTTCCTGGCGATCCCGGCCGCGGCCGGCCTCTTCGCCTGGCGCGTCCCGCTGATCCGCCTGCTGCTGGAGCGGGGTGAATTCACCGCGACCTCGACGCAGCTCACGGCCGCGGCCCTGGCCTGTTATGCCTTTGGGCTGATCGGCCACTCGGTGGTGGAGATCGTAGCGCGGGCGTTCTATGCGCTGCACGACACCCGCACGCCGGTGATCGTGACGTGCGTCGGCGTCATCCTGAACGTGGCGCTCAGCCTGGCGCTGCTCCCTTCGCTCGACTCCGCCGGCCTGGCTCTGGCGAACACGCTGGCGACGCTGGTCGAGATGGCCGCGCTGCTCTGGTTGCTGGCCCGGCGGCTGGGCGGGCTGGAATGGCAGCAGCTCGGCGGGACGGCCATCCGCGCGGCCCTGGCATCGGCCGCAATGGGGGCGGCGCTCCTCTGGCTTGCGCGCTTCGGCGGGGGGCAGCCGCCGCTCGTCTTCGGCGCGGCCGGCCTGGCGGTTGGCGCCCTCATCTATCTCGCCGCGGCGATCGTCCTGCGCATGCCCGAAGTGCACAGCCTGCGGCCGGTGCGCCGGCTGGTCAGATGCTGAACGCCACCCACGTGCCAGGCACTTCGCAAGTGCCTGGCACGTGGCATCCTCATCACATCTGCTCAGACCGCCACACGAACCGCCACGGCTGCTCGCGTGCGCTCGCATCCCCGCGCACGCCGATGCGCGGGGTGGCCGCGATCTGCTCATCGGCTATAGCCTCCCCGGCCTCGATGAACAGCGCCGCGCTCGTCGTCAGATCCAGCCCGTTCTGGTCGCGCGTGATCCCCAACGCCCGGCACAGTTTGCCCGGCCCGTCGGCCAGACGCCGGTCGGGGACGTTCCCGCGGCGGCCGCGCATGAGCGCCAGCCCTTCTTGCGGCGCGAGCGCGCGGATCAACACGGCGCCCGGCTGCCCGTCGGCCTCGGTGACGGCGTTCAGGCAGAAGTACATCCCGTAGATGAAATAGATATACGCGTGGCCGGGCGGCCCGAACATGATCGCGCTGCGCGGGGTGCGCCGGAAGGCGTGCGAGGCCTCGTCATCCGGCCCGCCATACGCCTCGGTCTCGACGATCAGGCCGCTCAGGCGTTGGCCGTCGAGCACGCGCACCAGCCGTTGGCCCAACAGCGCGCGGGCCACGATGGGGGTCTCACGGTCGAAGAAGGCGCGCGGCAGGTATGTCATGCGTAGAGTGTGCCGAACGATTGATACTACAACCGTACTTCCTTCGGGATGTCACGCTGAGCGGGTCGAGCAGTCTGGTCTCTGCATCTCAGTTCATCAGCGAAGCGTCTCGCGACGGCTGACGAGATGCTTCGGCCCAAACGACGGGCCTGCCTATGACAGGTCACTGCGAGCGTCCTATGCGAAGCAGTCTCCTCCATGCAAGAGATTGCTTCGGCCCAAACCATGTCCTGAGCGCAGCCGCAGGAGACGGGCCTCGCAATGACAGCTATCGCCCGGCTGCACGCAAAGCGCGCCGCAGCGGGTTGGGTGTCTCAGCATGACACGCCCGGTTGTACGCTAATTCAACTGGCGGAAGATGGCGACGACCTTCCCCTGGATCTCCAGTTGGTCGGCCGGGACCGGGATGGGCTGGTAGGCGGGGTTGGCCGGCTGCAAGCGCACCATATCCCCTTCCGGATAGTAGTATTTCAGCGTGGTTTCTTCACGATCCTTGATCCACGCGACGACCATGTCGCGGGGTTGAGCCGTGGTCTGGTGGTGGATGATCACCCAGTCTCCGTCGGACACCAGGGCGTCAATCATCGAATCCCCTTTGACCTGGAGCGCGTAGAGATCCCCGTCGGCCGGCGCCAGGTCTTGGGTCAGGGTCAACACGTCGTCGCCGAAGGGGTTCTCCTGTTGGCCGGCCGCCGGGATCGGCGCGCCCGCCGAGATCAGGCCGAGCTTGGGGACGGTGCGCAGCATAGGATGGCCGCCTCTCAGCCGGGCCGTCGCCCCATCCTCCTTCAAGCGCAACCCGCGCGAAATCTCCTCGCTGCGCTCCAGCCTGCCCTTGTCCTCCAGCCGTTCCAGGTTGTATTTCACCACCGAGGTCGAGGTGATGCCCACCGCCTTGCCGATCTCGCGGATCGTGGGTGGAAAGCCGTGCTCGTCGCCGTACTGGCGGATGAAGACCAGGATGCGTTCCTGGCGCTCTGATAAATCCATGAGATCCTCCTGGCGTTGCCGTCTGGGATTCGAATATCTGTTCGAGTATATTATAGCGAACATCCGTTCGTTTGTCAAGAGGATATCACAGATTTTCCCAAACATTTTTTGACGATGGGGCGATTATCCCAAGTGATGGTAGGGAATAAGATCGTTGGGTATTTCGTGCGAACTCCTGCGACTTGTGCTACACTTCAAGCAACCTGTCAGACCGAGGCGTCCTACTGATGACTGAATCGCAAACCGTGAAATTCGTATGGGTGTGTTTCATTTGAGTTGAGACTGGCACGGGAGATCAATGGTCACTCCCAAGCGTTGCTTTGGTTGTTTCTCGACCAGCCTAATGCACTGGCGTAGGTTGCTGGCTAGGAGCCTGTGCGACACG
>Ga0233425_10004605_pt1 | contig 22894 bp, 19 predicted proteins | sample Watercolumn_Towu_2_FD_181712 | JGI IMG/M metagenome (GOLD analysis project Ga0233425, IMG submission 181712) | Freshwater microbial communities from Lake Towuti, South Sulawesi, Indonesia - Watercolumn_Towuti2014_140_MG | ecosystem: Environmental > Aquatic > Freshwater > Lake | place... | reverse complement strand
CCGTGCTCGCGCTCCTGGGTCTGGAGGCGCCTCCGGCAATGACCGGGAGAGCCCTGGTGCCCGTGCAGCGGCCGGGGCGCGTGCTCCTACTGATCGTGGACGGGTGGGGCGTGCAGCCCCCCGGGCCAGGCAACCTCGTCTCCCAGGCGGACGCCCCCCACCTCGATGCCCTGCTGTGGGACTGCCCGAACACGCTCCTCCAGGCCTCGGGCGAGGCAGTGGGCCTGCCGAAGGGCACCGTGGGCAACTCGGAGGCGGGCCATCTGCACCTCGGGGCCGGACGGCAGGTCCCGGCGGATCGGTTGCGGATCGCCGAGGCCATCGCCGACGGCTCCTTCCTCGAGAACGAGGCCTTCGTCTGGGCCGCCGAGGGCGCGAAGCGCGACGGAACGGCGCTGCACCTGCTGGGGATCATCTCGTTCTTCTCATCCCACGGCTCGCTGGACTACCTCGTCAACCTGCTGGAACTATGCGGCCGGCGGAACGTGCCGGAGGTGTACGTACACGGCCTCCTGGGCCGGCGCGGCGAGCGCCCGGAAGCCGGGGCGCGCTACATCGGCGACATGGAGGCCGAGTGCGCGCGGCGCGGCGTGGGGCGGGTGGTCTCGGTGATCGGCCGTCACTGGGCCCTTGACCGCGAGGAACACTGGGATCGGGTGCAGAAGGCCTACGACATGCTCGTCTATGGGCAGGGAACTCTGGCGACACAGGAGTGATCCGCGTGAGCAAGTCGACCCTCGTGGAGCCCGGAACGCGTGTCCGTCTGGCAGACCATGACCCCGACGCGAACGGGGGTCTCTCGAAGGACGCGCCGGAGGTAGAGGCGCGCTTGGAGGCCGCCCGCGCGAAGATGACCGAGCTTCAGGGGCGGCTCTACGCCGAATCGAAGCAGTCGCTGCTGATCGTCCTCCAGGCGATGGATGCGGGCGGGAAGGACGGCACGATTCGCCACGTCATGCGCGGGGTGAACCCGCAGGGCTGCTCGGTGACCAGCTTCAAGGCGCCGACCTCCGAGGAGCTCGCGCATGACTTCCTCTGGCGCATCCACGCTCACACCCCCGGCAAGGGCCTCATCGCCGTGTTCAACCGCTCCCACTACGAGGACGTGCTCATTGTCCGTGTCCGCAAGCTCGTGCCCAAGCGCATCTGGAGCCGCCGGTACGCGCACATCAACGCCTTCGAGAAGCTCCTCGCGGACGGCGGCACGCGCGTCCTGAAGCTCTTCCTGCACATCTCCCATGAGGAGCAGAAGGAGCGCCTTGAAGCCCGCCTCAGGGACCCGCGCAAGTGCTGGAAGTTCAACCCGGAGGACCTGAAGGAGCGCGAGGCGTGGGATGACTACGTGACCGCCTACGAGGAGGCGCTCTCCCGCTGCAGCACCGAGCACGCCCCGTGGCACATCATCCCGGCGAACCGCAAGTGGTACCGCAACCTTGTGGTGGCGGAGTTGGTGGCGGACACGCTGGAGGGGATGGACCCGCAGTGGCCCGCCCCAGCCTGCGACCTCAGCGGGGTCGTGGTGGAGTAGGGGAGAGGCTCACCGCGGGCACACGTCAGCGGCAACAGGGGACAGTCCATGCGCCTCGTCCTGCTGAGGCAGGTCGGGACTTGGACAGTCCCCGACGGCGGTGACCTCAGCCGGGTTGTCGTCGTCGGGCTGGAAGCCCGACCTACGCGACACCCCCACCACGATCCTCACCTCGCCCGGGCTCCGCTTCCCCGCCGCGCGAGGTAGGCGGTGAGGGCTGTGTCGAAGGGGACGGAGGTGTCCAGGAGAGCGTAGTCGATCGACCGGTCGCGGCAGCCGTGCCGGTAGGCGGCGAGGAAGTGCCGCAGCTCGGTGAGGTACGACGCGCGCACACCGGAGACCTCGACGCTCAGGCGCTCCGAGGTCTCCAGGTCCTCGAAGGCGATGGTGCCCCGGTAGTCCAGCTTCCGCTCCGCCGGATCGAGCACCTGCAGCACGATGACGTCGTGCCCCCGATGCCGGAAGTAGGCCAGCGAGCGCAGTACCTCCTCGGGCTCGTCGAGCAGGTCGGAGAGCAGAACGATGATGCCGCGCCGGCCGAGACGGCCTGCGACCTCCTCCAGCGCCGGGGTCAGACGCGTGTCCTCCCCCAACTCGACCCGGTCCAGGACCTCGAAGAGGCGGGCGAGGTGAGCGGGACTCGTCATCGGAGGGACGTGCCGACGGAGGGCCCGGTCGAAGAGGCACAGGCCCACGGCGTCGCGCTGCTTCGTGGCGAGGTAGGCGAGGGCGGCGGCGACGAAGGTGGCGCAACGGAGCTTCGTGACGGCCCCGGAGCCGAAGTCCATCGAGCGGCTGACGTCCAGCAGCAGGTGCAGGTCCAGGTTCGTCTCGGCCTCGTACTGCTTCACGAACAGGCGGTCCGTTCGCCCGTAGACGCGCCAGTCGATGTGTCGCGGCTCGTCGCCCGGTGCGTACTCGCGATGGTCGACGAACTCGACGCTCGCGCCCCGGTAGGCGCTGGCGTGCTGGCCCGAGTAGTGGCCTTCCACCACGGCCCGCGCCCGCAGCTCCATGCTGCTCAGCTTCGCGAGGGCCTCCGGTGTGAGAGCCTGGCGGACGAGGGACATGGGAGCGGGTGAGCGGAGCGAAGTGATGAGTGCGAAGCGGACGTCCCGGGCTATTGCTTCCCGCTGCGGGAGAGCGAGATGATGCCCTTGAGGCGGTGCAGCAGGCGCGTCAGGGCGCCGGTCTCGGTGAGGTCGTCCCGCTCGGCGATGACGGTCGCCAGTTCCTCGACCGCACGCCGCCGCGACGCCTCCTCCTTCGCGGTCAGGAGGTCAATGCTCTGGGCGGAGCGGTGGATCGCCAACGCGCCGACCAACAGCGGAAGGAGCTCCTCGCGCTTCTCCGGATGCTCCAGCAGGTACTCCTGCAGCGGTCGCTCACGCCCCGCCAGGAGTTCCTCGATGTACTGAGAGAGTATCTCCGTCGGCATCGGTCACCCTACCCGCTCTGGTTTGCCGCCGCCGCTGGTCGGCCATCGCCTGGACCCGCGCGCGTAGGCTCAGCATCCCGCGGTGCAGCAGCGACTTGATCGCGCCCTCAGTCTTGCCCATCACGTCCCCGATCTCCACCAGCGACAGCTCCCCGATGAACCGCAGGTAGACCGCCTGGGCCTGGGTCTCGGGCAGATGCAGCAGGGCCTGCCGCACCGCCGCCTGAACCTGCTTGCGCGCGACGATCTCCTCGGGCCGCGGCCCCTCGTCCTCGATGCGCTCGAGAATCGACAGGAGGTCGCCGGCATCGGGGGCCTCGCTGACCGTCTCGACCTGCGCGCGGCGGCGGTAGAGGTCGACGATCAGGTTGCCGACCACGGTGTGCAGCCACGGGTAGAGGCTGGCGCTGGAGAGCGGGTCGAGCTTGAAGACACTGCGGACTGCGCGCAGGAAGGCCTCCGAGGCGATGTCGTGGGCGTCGTCCTCATTGCCCAGCTTCATGAAGGCCAGCTTGTACAGTCGCGCGTAGTACCGTCGGTGCAGGACCTCGAGGGCCCGGGCTTCGCCGCGCGCGGTCAGGTGCACGAGCATCCGGTCGTTCTCGTGCTCGAGGTCGCGGCGGCCCGTGATGAGCGACAAGAGGAAGAGCAGCGTCGCGATCACTCCCGTTCGCCGAAGAGGCGCCCCGCGCGACCGGGGGCCCGGCCCAGCTCAGCCGCATAGCGGGCGATGCACAGCTCCTGGCCGCGGGTCTGCACCGAGCCGTGCCGCCGCCGCCGCACCCGCTCGATCGCCTCATCAGCCGTCAGCCCCTGCGAGACCAGGTAGCAGGCGATCAGCGTCCCCGTCCGCCCGACGCCCCCGAGGCAGTGGACGGCAATCCGTCCGCCGCGTGCCAGTTCCTGGGTCGCCTCGGCCACGAAGTCCCGCACATCCTCGATCTCGGGCGCCGCCATGTCGGCGACGTAGTACCGCCAGTGGCGCAGCGCGTGCTCGACGCACCAGCCGCGGATCGGGTCGGCATACTCCTCGGAGGCCACGGTCACAACGGCCGTGAAGCCCCCCTCCGCCAGCAGCCCGATGTCGGCCTCGGTCGGTAGCGACAGGGCGCACACCTGGCCGTCGACGATCCAGTCGGCATCGCAGGGCAATCGAACCGCGCCCGTCACAGGTCGAGTCTCCCCTGGGCGGGCTGGCGGTTCGGGGTCTTCGCGGCGGCCCTTGCGCCCTCGGTGGCCAGCTTGTCGGCGAGGACGTTCTTCTCGCGGTTCACGTGCCGCACGTGACAGGCCTCGAAGCGGTCGATCAGCTGCGTCGCCTGGGCGTAGAGCCGCTGGAGACCGGGGTTCTTGACGCGGTACTGTCCGTTGAGCTGTCGGGCCATCAGCTCGCTGTCGGTGCGCACCTCGACCCGCTGCAGGCCCAGCTTCCGCGCCGCCTCCAGGCCCCGCAGGAGCCCGGTGTACTCGGCCACGTTGTTCGTCGCATGGGGGATGGGAATGCTGAGCTCCTGCAGCACCTCCCCCCCGGGCGTCATCACCACCACTCCCGCCCCGGCCGGTCCGGGGTTGCCCCGGCTCGCGCCGTCTACGGCGATGATGGCCTGAACCGCTGCCGACCTTGGCTCCACGGCGTTCACCTCGCGTCGATTGTAGCCGGGACTCCGCTCCTTGGCAAGCGCCTCTGCGGCGCGTCGGTTGACACCTGCCCCGGCCTCTGGTACATTGTCGGGCAACGAGGAGTGAGCCCGATGTCATCCCGTCTTGCCGCGGTTTCCGGGGTCTGGGCTTGGCGGCGCTGCAGCTAGCGCGGGCCGCCCTCGTCGTGTGCCGTCGATCGGACACCAGGCCGTGGGCGCCCCCGCAGGAGCCCGCGGCCTTTTCTTGTTGCGGCCTGCGGCGCGGGGAGCTCCGGCCCTTCAGGAGGAGACCGTCATGCGATCGCTGTCGGGCATTCAGCCGTCGGGCGCCCTGCACGTCGGGAACTACTTCGGCGCCATCCGTCAGTACATCGACATGCAGGCCCAGCACGAGGGGTTCTACTTCATCGCGAACTACCACGCGATGACGACGATCCGCGACCGGGACACCCTCCTGGGCAACTGCCTGAACCTCGCCACGGACTTCCTTGCCCTGGGGCTCGACCCGGCGCGGTCGGTGCTGTTCCTGCAGTCGGATGTGCCGGAGGTCACGGAGCTGACGTGGCTGCTCTCGACCGTGACGCCGATGGGCCTTCTCGAGCGCTGTCACGCGTACAAGGAGAAGACCTCGGAGGGGCTGCCGGCGGACCACGGGCTGTTCGCGTATCCCGTGCTCATGGCCGCGGACATCCTCATCTACGACTCGGACGTGGTCCCGGTGGGGCAGGATCAGAAGCAGCACGTCGAGGTGACCCGGGACATCGCTGAGAAACTCAACAACACGTACGGTGAGCTGCTGAAGCTCCCAGCGCCCCTGATCCTGGACTCGACGGCGGTGGTCCCGGGGGTGGACGGGCGGAAGATGTCGAAGAGCTATGGGAACACGATCCTGATCTTCGAGGAGCCGGAGGACATCAAGGCGAAGGTCATGCGGATCAAGACGGACTCGACGCCCGTCGAAGATCCGAAGGACCCGGACGAGTGCAGCGTGTTCGCGCTCTACCGGCTGTTCGCCGACGACGAGCAACGGGAGACGATGGCCGAGCGTTACCGGAAGGGGGGCGTGGGGTACGGGGAGGTGAAGAAGGCCCTCGTACCGCTGATGGCGGACTACTTCGCCGACGCCCGCGTGCGGCGGGCCGCCCTGGCGGCCTCCCCGGACACGGTCATCGACGTGCTGCGGGCCGGGGGCCGGACCGCCCGGGCCGTGGCACAGGAGACCCTGGCGCGGGTCCGTGACGCGATGGGCTGCCTGTAGGGATGGGCTCTGATGCGTGAGACCGAGCTGCACCTGGCGGAAGCGCTGGAGATGGCGACCCCGGAGGCCGTCGCGGAGGCGCGCGAGCGGTTGCTGGGGCAGGTCTCGCGCGTCATCGTCGGCCAGACCGAGGTCGTGGAGCAACTCCTGATCGCGCTCTTCGCCCAGGGGCATTGCCTGTTCATCGGGGTGCCGGGGCTGGCGAAGACCCTGCTGGTGCGCACGACGGCGCGCGCGTTGGACTTGCGGTTCTCTCGCATTCAGTTCACGCCCGATCTCATGCCCTCGGACATCACCGGGACCGACCTCGTGGGTGAGGACCCGCAGACCGGGCAGCGGGAGTACCGCTTCATCCCCGGACCGGTCTTCGCCAACGTCATCCTGGCGGATGAGATCAACCGCACACCCCCCAAGACCCAGAGCGCCCTCCTGCAGGCCATGCAGGAGTTGCAGGTGACCGCCGGGGGCCGGACACGGCCTCTGGACCCGCCCTTTTTCGTGCTGGCGACCCAGAACCCGATTGAGCAGGAGGGCACCTACCCGCTGCCGGAGGCGCAGCTCGACCGGTTCATGTTGAGCATCCACCTGGACTACCCGCGCGAGGAGGAGGAGATGCTCATCGCGCGGTCCACCACGGGCAACCTCGACCCGGATGTGCATCCGGTGATGACCGCCGACGAGATCATCCGCTGTCAGCGGCTGGTGCGCGAGATCCCCATCTCCGACCACGTACTCTCGTACGCGGTGCGCCTGGTGCGGGCGACGCGCCCGACCGAGCCGACGGCGCCGGCGTACGTGCGGGAGTGGGTGACCTGGGGCGCCGGGCCGCGTGCGGCCCAGTGCCTGGCGCTGGGGGGCAAGTCGGCCGCGGCCCTGCGCGGCGCCGCGAACGTGAGCTGTGAGGACATTCGGGCCCTCGCCAAACCGGTCCTCCGCCACCGGGTGATCCCCAGTTTCGCCGCCGAAGCCGAAGGTGTGCGGGCGGACGACATCGTGGCGCGGCTCCTGCAGGATGTGCGCGAGTAGCCACGCCGCCACCTCGCTGCACACCCCCGCAGGCCGAAGCTCCAGCCTCGACCCCGTTGTCGGAGGCCCGTCGCTCCTCAGGAGGCACGTCCCCCGGGGGCCGTGATCCGCCGCGGCGCGAGGCCCGGGGTCCTCCCGTTCGGTGCTCAGCCTGCTCAGCTTTGTTCAGCCTCGAAGGAGGATTCTTGCACTTCCCTCGGGAAGTGTCGTACAGTAGGTTGCCTGGCTGGCAATCGGCACGACCCGTCGTGGCCGCACCTTGTCGTGATGCGAGGACACGCGCCGGCACCGTCCGGAGCGTGGGTGCAGCACCAGTGGGCCCTGGTGCGCAGATTGATTCGCGGGCGCGTTCAGGCCGGATCATCTCTGGGGCGATGAAGGAGAGGGCTCCTTGCACCTCAAGAAGCTAGAGCTCGCCGGCTTCAAGACCTTCGCCGACCGAACGGAGCTGCAGTTCACGCCGGGGATGACCTGCATCGTCGGCCCCAACGGCGTGGGCAAGAGCAATGTGGCGGATGCCATCCTGTGGGGTCTGGGCGAGCAGAGCCGTAGGGCGCTCCGCAGCGCGACCTCGCAGGACGTGATCTTCGCGGGCTCCGGGCAGCGCTCGCCCCTGGGCCTCGCGGAGGTCTCGCTGACGATTGACAACGCCGACGGTCACCTGCCCATCGACTTCAGTGAGGTCACCGTCACCCGGCGCCTCTTCCGCTCCGGGGAGACCGAGTACTACATCAACAAGTCCCGGTGCCGCCTGCGCGACATCCAGGAGCTCTTCATCGACACGGGGATCGGCACGAACACCTACTCCATCGTGACCCAGGGCGAGATCGACACGATCCTCAGCATCCGCCCCGAAGACCGCCGACTGATGCTGGAGAGCGTCGCGGGCATCGGGCAGTACCGACTGCGCCGCGACGAGAGCACGCGCAAGCTCGGGGCGACCCAGGCCAACATCACGCGGCTTGCCGACATCGTCCACGAACTCAGCAGTCAGCGGAAGGAGCTGGAGAAGCCCGCGCTCCTCGCGAAGCAGTACAACGCCCTCGCCGGGGAACTCGCGGCGCTGGAGCTGGAGGTCCTGATCTGCCAGCACCGGCGGCACCGCCGCCGGATCGGCGGCCTCGCCCACGAGCGCGACCTCGCCGCCCGCGACGTGACCTCGATCGAGAACCAGCTCCAGAACATCCAGTCGGAGCAGTCGCGCATCCGCCAGGACTCCCGCGAAGCCGAGAAGGCGCACAACGAGGTGGCCGACCGCACGGCCCGGGCGCTGAGCGAGGCCGAGCGCGCCCGCGGCGATGCGAAGCTCGCCGAGGAGCGGCTGCGCTCGGCCAGCGACCGGCGGTCGACGTGGCGCGAGCAGATCGAGGTGGCCACGGCTCGCCGCGCTCAGTTCGCCGACCAGGCGGAGCGGGCCCGGATCGCACTCGAGGAGCTGCGGAAGTCCTCCAACACGCGCGAAGCCCGGTTGGCCCAAGAGCAGGCCCAGTACGAGGAGCAGCGGAGGCGTGCGGCGGCCGCGCGGGAAGCCGCCGAGAAGGCCCGCGGCGAGCTCGCCCGCATGGGTGAAGACGCCGCTCGGCTGGAGAACGAGGCGCAGGCCCTGGCGGACCTGGAGACCGACATCGCGGAGCGGCAGCGGCGGATGCTAAGCCAGCGGGAGGCGACAGCTGTCCGGGCCGGGGAGACAGATGAGCGGATGACCGGCGCGGGCCGCCACGTCGCCGAACACGAAGCCGCGTGTTCCCGTCTGGGGGAGGAGGCCGCCGACCTCCGGCGGGACGCGGAGACTCTCCGCGACACGCTCCGCGAGCAGGGGCAGAAGCTCAGGATCCTCGAGCAAGCCACCACGACCGCCGAATCGCGCTGCCGGATTCTGGCGGATTTCGAGACGCTCTATCAGGGCGTCGAGGAGGGCGTGCGCGCGGCGCTGAAGGCGGCCGAGTCGGGCGAACTGCCGGGGATCCGTGGCGTCGTAGGGGACGTGCTGCATGTGCCGGCGCGCTTCGAGGCGGCCGTCGAGGCGGCTCTGGGGCCGCGCCTGCATTGGATCATCGTTGACACGCAGGAGGACGCCCGCCGCGCGATCCTCTACCTGCGGGAGAAGAACCTCGGCCGCGCCACGTTCCTGCCCCTGTCCTCCCTCGCGCGGGTGCCGGTGGCCTCGGCGATGCTTGCGGGGGAGGGCACGGAGTGCCTGGGCGTGGCGTCGCGGCTGGTCAAGGCGCCGCCGGAGTTTCAGAAGGCGATCGACTACCTGCTTCGCGACGCGTACATCGTGAGGGACCTGGAGGCGGCGCTGCGGCTGCATCGGAGGCTCGTCTTCCAGGTTCGCTGCATCACGCTGGAGGGCGAGATCGTCGAGAAGTGCGGCGCGGTCGAAGGCGGCAGTAGCAGCCGACCCGGCGTGGCGGGCCTCTCGCGGAAGCGCGACCTGGAGGCGGCCAAGGCGAACGCGGAGCGCCTGCGGGCCTCACAGACGGCGATGGTGCGCGTGCGGGACAGGTTCGCTGCCGCCGGCGAGACCACCGCACAGGACCTGTCTGCGCTCGAGGGGCGGCTGGCGGAGGCACGAGCCTCCCTCGCCGAAGCGCGGCGGGACGTCGACCACTACAAGGAGACCGCCGAGGCCGCGGCCGCTACCCTCGGCGACCTGGATCAGGAGCTGGCCGGGCTCGAGCGTCGGCTGCAGGCCACCCGCGAGCGCCGCGCCGCGAGTCTCGCCCGGGCCGCGGAACTCCGCGAGCAGCTCGCCGAGGCAGAGAGGCGCGTCTCCACCGAGGCCGGTCCGGAGGCCGCCCGCACGTTGGAGGCGGCCGCGGCGGGACTCTCGGAGATCCAGATCGAGCTGGCGGATCTACGCGCCCGCCACCAGGCCGCGGAGAACGAGCTGCGCCACGCCGAGGAGCAACGCGATTCGGCGGCGCGGGAGATCGCGGCGGCGGCGGAGGCGGTCGAGCACCTGGACCGGCAGACTTCTGAACTGCAGGGCGAGATCGAGCGACGCTCAGCGGACGCCGAGGAGAAGGGTGTGGAGGCGGAGGCCAGCGCGAAGGCCTCCGAGGAGCACCGCGAGCTCGTGTCTCAGCTGCGGGCGAAGCTGGACCGGCTCGAGCAGGCGGCCGCGGCGCTCAACGAGACGCTGCAGACCAAGCGTGAGGCGATGCATCGGGCGGAGGTGCAGCTGGGTCGCGAAGAGGCCGAGCTCGAGCACATTGTCACGAGCCTCAAGGACCAGTTCAACATGACGCCCGACGAGGCGGAGAGCAGCCAGGAAGAGACGATCAACGAGACCGAGGTCACGCGTCGGGCCGGCGAGCTCCGCCGGTCGATCCGCGCCCTCGGCCCCGTGAACCCCGGCGCCGATGAGGAGTACGACCGCCTCCGCGCGCGGGAAGAGACCCTGGAAGAACAGAAGCAGGACCTCGAGCAGTCGCGGGAGGACCTCCTGCGGATCATCGCGGAGATCGATGAGGAGACCAAGAGCGTCTTCCTGGACGCCTTCCAGCGCGTCAGCGTCGAGTTCGACGACCTCTTCAAGCGTCTCTTCGGCGGCGGCGAGACGCGCCTCAGCCTCACGCACCCCGACAACATCCTGGAGACCGGTGTGGACGTGATCGTGAAGCCCCCGGGCAAGAAGCAGCAGCACCTCCTGCTGCTCTCCGGCGGCGAGCGGGCGATGACGGCGCTGGCGCTGCTGCTGGCGATGCTGCGGGTGCGGCCGACGCCGTTCTGCGTGATGGACGAGATCGACGCGCCGTTGGACTCGATGAACACGGGGCGGTTCGTGAAGGTCCTGGAGGAGTTCGCGGCGCGAAGTCAGTTCCTCATCATCACCCACAACCCGCGGACGATGGAGTCGGCGAACCGGCTCTACGGGGTCACGATGCAAGACCCGGGGGTCTCGCGGATCATCTCTGTCGAGCTCGCCGACGCCCAGCGCGACGCTGAGACCTACCAGCAGCGGCGCGGGGGGCGGGGGAGGAAGCCGGGTGGGGAGGAGCAGGCGGCGCTCGACCTCGACTTCAGCGCCACCCCAGCCGAGGAGACGGCCGCCGCAGGCGTCGATTGAGGGGTCTCTGCCCCCAAGGAACCATATGAAACGTCTCATATGGCCTCTATCCGCGAGGAATCGTAGTGCTCAGGGGTATCTTCAGCAAGGTTACGCGGGTTCTCAGCGGGACTCGCGAGGTCGATGAGGATCTGCTCGAGGACCTCGAGGAGGCCCTCATTCAGGCGGATGTCTCGGCCAGATTGGCGGTGCGACTGGTCGAAGAGCTGCACCGCCGGGCGGAGAACCTCCATGTGGAGGATGCCGCGGGCTTGGCCAACGTGCTGCGGCAGATGATCTACAACACGCTGCGGCCGCTGGAGAAGCCGCTGAACGTCGGGCCCAGCGCGCCGACCGTGTTTCTGGTGGCGGGCGTGAACGGGGTGGGCAAGACCACCAGTATCGCCAAGATCGCCCAGTGGTACCGCTCACACGACAACCGCGTGGTACTCATCGCGGCGGACACGTACCGAGCGGCGGCCAGCGATCAGCTGGAGGTGTGGGCGCAACGGACGAACTGCGACATCGTGCGGCAGCAGCAGGGCGCCGATCCGGGGGCGGTGGTGCACGACGGGCTGCAGGCCGCGCTGAGCCGCGGCGCCAACCTCGCGATCATCGACACGGCGGGTCGCCTGCACACCAAGGTCAACCTGATGGAGGAGCTGAAGAAGATCGTGCGCGTCGTTGAGCGCGTGATCGGGCGGCCTCCGGACGAAGCGCTGCTGGTGCTGGACGCCACGACGGGACAGAATGGGCTGAGCCAGGCGAAGGTCTTCTACGAGGCCATCGACATCACGGGGCTGATGATCGCGAAGCTCGACGGCACCGCCAAGGGCGGTATCGTACTCACCATCGCCGACCAGCTCGGAATCCCCATAAAACTCATCGGCCTGGGTGAGAAGCCGGAGAACCTGGCGCTCTTTGATGCGCGCCACTTCGTCGCGGACATGTTCGAGAAGGGCCACGGGGACTGACGGACGGCATCGCCTAGCGCAACGTTGCCCGGTACTGCCACGGTCCGCTGCCGGGCTCGGCCAGCGCCGCCAGCGCGGAAGGGTCGAGGAAGTTGTCGGCGGCGCCGGCCCACACCATCTGGCGCTCGCGCCCCAGCCCGAAGTCGGCGTCGTTGACGTGCACGTCGAACCCGAGGCCGGTCAGCGCCTCCTCCTCGCCGCGGCGCAGGGCTTCGCGGGGCAGCGACAGCCGGACGGCGTAGCCGCGGGGGGTCAGCGTGCTCTCGGCCGTCACTCCGGTCAAGCGGGGGCTGAGTTCGTCCAGCGGGGCCCAGATCGCCTCCTCCCTGGCCGTCATCCCTGGCTTCACCACCAGCAGCACCACGTCAGGAGAGTAGACCGGCTTCCCCTGATCGGCGGGAGGGCGCAGATCGAGGCATAACTCGACTGAGTCGCCGTCGGTCATGTGCTCGCCGCGACGCGGCCCGCTGAGGTCGTTATCGCTGACCTCGACGAGGAAGGTGAGGTCCGTCTCACGGGAGATCACGGCGAAACGGGCGCCCAGGTCGTCGTCGCCGCCCCACAGGCTCGCCCCCTTCACGATCGAGTCCGCGCCGAAGGCGTGCCAGGTGAGGCCCGCCGGGTCTCTCTCGTCCTCCGCGACATCAGGCACGACCACCGGCGCGATCGAGAGCCACTTCAGGTCGAGGTCCGAGGCCTCCTGCTCGATCGAGCGCCCGAGGGCCGAAACGCGGTAGGTGCGCGTGCGGCGGCCGGGATCAAGGGCCGGAAGCGCCACCTGTCGGTCGAGGCCCAGGGCCCCCTGAGGCGGCACCGTGAGCTGCTCGCGGCCCGCGAGGAGCGCCGGACCGTATTCGAGGTCCACGGCGAGCTCGGTCTCCGAGGCGTTGCGCGCCTGGATTCGGAACTCGGGCGGCTCCCCGGCGCGCAGCATCACGCTGTACCCGTTGATCCGCACGGTGAGCGGCCCGGGGGCGCCGACCAGCACATCCCAGGCGCGGAGCAGCTCGCGCCCCATCAGCAGGTGGGGGTACGCTCCGGGGTGCGCGCCCCAGCAGAAGGGACCGCGGAAGTCGCGATCCCCGGCGCGGAGAGCGCCGTCGAAGTCGGCCACCGGCACGCCGGCGGCCTGAGCCGCCAGAACCGCCGCGCGGACATACGGCGTCCCCGGCTCGCGGTCGTTCATCGGGGGCGTGGCGATCAGGCAGAGGGCTTCCGGGAGCGCCTCGTTCACGCGCCGCACGATCTCGACGAGGTCCTCCTCCAGGTCGCGCGCCGACCGCCGCAGGCGCTCGTCATTCCCGCCGAACTGCACCACCACCACGTCCGGCTTCCGCCGGAGGACCTCGTCGTGCAGGCGGATGAGGCCGACATCCGACGGGTCGCCCGGGCCGCCAGCCCAGATCACCTCGATTCGGCACTCAGGGTACCGCGCCCGCAAGGCCTGGCCGAAGACCGCGGCATAGGCCTCGGTGGTCGGGTCCTTCGGCCCCCAACCGGCGGCGAGGGAGTCGCCGAACACGATGATGCGCACCGGGCCGGGACCCGAACGCAAGCGGTCGCGCAGGGCCTGTGCCGCCGACGTCGCGGGCGGGTCCTGCTGCGCAAGCGGGAGGATCGGGAAGGCGGGAAACAGGGGGCACGCCGCCAGCAGTGCGAGGCTCCGAGTCAGACGGCGCAGTCGGCGCTGGTCGTACGACCCGTGGGGCATGATGTGTGGACCTCGGTGGACGGGGTCGGGAGGACGGCGACAGGGGACAGTCCATGCGCTTCGGCGCCCGTCCTGGCGGACGCGCACCGAAGCTTGGACCGTCCCCGTTCCGGCGTCGGCCCCCGTGTTACCAACGGTTGAGGGCGAGGCTTGATCCGTCTACCATCGGCTGGTTGCTGTAGGGGCGGTAGATCGTGTGCTGTGTGATCTCGTCGATGCGGGCGATGTCGGCCGGATCGAGCTGCACCTCGCAGAGCCCGTACATCGGCCGGAAGTGCTCCGGCTTCTTCCCGCCGAGGATGGGGGTGGTGAGGAAGGACTTGGCGAGGACCCAGGCGATCGCCAGCTGGTTCAGCGCGAGGTCGTACTTCGCCCCCATCGCGGTCAGCTCGTCGAGGATGTCGAAGGTCCGGTCGGTGAGTTGCTCCTGCATCGACTTGATCTTCGAGACCCGCGAGCCCTCGGGGATCGGCTCGCCGCGTCTGTACTTGCCCGTCAGCACCCCGCCGTCGAGGGGCCCGTACCCCATGATGGCGAGGTTGAAGCGGCGGCAGAAGGGCACCGTCTCCCGCTCGATGCCCCGGTCCAGCAGGTTGTACCGCACCTGCATCGAGGCGAACGGCTCCCAGTGGTGGAGCGCGCTGACCCCGAGCGCGTGGGCCACTTGCCACGCGAAGTAGTTGCAGACGCCGATGTAGCGGAGCTTCCCCTGCTTCACCAGCGCGTCCAGCGTCGAGAGCGTTTCCTCGACGGGCGTCTCCGGGTGCGGGTGATGAAGCTGATAGAGGTCGATGCGGTCGGTGTTCATGCGGCGGAGGCTGTCCTCGACCGCCTGGATGATGTGGTACCGCGAGCAGCCGCCGGTGTTGGGGTCCGGGGGCTTCATCACGACCCAGCACTTGGTGGCAAGGATGATCTTGTCGCGCTTCTCGGGCGTCAGCGCCCGGCCGAGGAACTCCTCGCTGGAGCCGCGACCATACGCGTCGGCGGTATCGACGAAGTTCACCCCGCTGTCGAGGGCCTCATCGAGCAGCGCGACGGCCTCCGTCTCCTCCAGCGTGTCCGGGAACTCCATCGCGCCAAGGCAGAGGCGCGAGACCATGATGCCCGTGTTGCCGAACTTCACGTATCGCATCGCGAGGCCCTCCTGGCCGAGCCGCCGCCGGTGCGCAATCAGGCCGGCTTGACCGTCTCGGTGTCCGGGTCGAAGATCAGGGCGCGGCCCTCCTGGTAGGAGCGGATGCCCATGTGGAGCGCGGTCATCACGTAGTAGCCGAGCTGCGCGTGGCTGCGCGGCTGCTGACGCGTGCGCACGCAGTTGAGCAGGTCCTTCCAGTGCTCGTCGAGGGAGAAGCCACGGGTACGCGGGATCTCCTCATACTGGGCGGCGGCGCCGGCGGAGGCCTGCGGGCGGACCACCGCGCCGGGGCCTTCGAAGGTGACGGTCGCATTCTTGCCTCGGATCAGCATCGGGATGCCCGCGTCGGTGGAGAGAGACGCCGTGAGCGCGACCGAGGGGCCGCCGGCGTACTCGATGAGCACGGTGAAGATGTCCGGGACCTGGCGGCCGTCGTCCCACTGGTAGAGGCCGCCGGAGGCGGTGACTCGGCGCGGGAAGGTGAGGCCCATCGTCGCCACCAGGGGCGTGAGGATGTGCGGGAAGAAGTCGGTGCCCGTGCCGCCGGAGTAGTCCCAGAACGAGCGAAAGGCGAAGTAGCGGCCCGGGTCCCACGGCACCTTGGGCGCGGAGCCGAGCCACATGTCCCAGTCGAGGTTCTCGCCCGGCTTCGCCTGGCCGTCGTTGCTGCGAGGCGAGTAGACGCCGATGTCGCCATTGCGGAGATCGCCGGCCTGGGCGTGCACGAGGCCTCCGATTGCCCCCGCCTTGATCCGCTCGTTCACGAGCGGGTAGATGTCATCGGACATGAACTGCGTGCCGACCTGGAGGACGCGCTTGTTGTCCGCGACGGCCTTCACGATGGCCTGCGGCTCTTCCAGCTTGCCCCAGTAGGTCATCGGCTTCTCGCAGTAGACGTCCTTCCCGGCCTTCAGGGCGTCCACGGCGATCTGCGCGTGCCAGTGGTCGGGGGTCGCGATGCCGACGACGTCGATGTCGTCGCGTGCCAGCACGTCCTTGTAGTTCGCGTACGGCTTCGCTCCTGTCCGGCGAGCGGCGTCGTCAAGGCGCAGCTTGTACACATCGCACACGGCGGCGATCTCGACCGCCTCCCCGCTCTCCTTCAGCCGCTGCAGCGTGCCGAGGTGGGCATTGCCCATCCCTCCACAGCCCACGAAGCCGACGCGGATCGGCTCCGCCTGCTGCGCCGTCACGGCGCCGAGGGTAGTGCTCGCCAAGGCCCCGGCCGTCGATAGCTTGATGAACTCACGCCGGTCGAACTGCGACATGCCTTCCACTCCTTTGCAGCCATCTGGCCGTGATCCGTCTCCCAGACTCCTGAACTCCCAGACTCCCAAACTCCCGCCTCACTGCAGCGGGCGGACCTTGACGTTCCGGTAACGGACCACGCCGTGGTCGCCCTGCAGGAAGATGCCCTGGGCGCGGACCTCATCGCCGTCGAGCGCGCCTCCGGTGACTCCGCTCATCTCGGCGTTGTCGACGATCTTCACGCCGTTCTGGACGACGGTGATTCGGGCGTGCGTCGCGAGGCCACCGTCGATGGACGGCCGCGCGCCGAGGAAGATGATGTCGAAGCTCTGCCACTCGTCGGCGGGCTTGCACACATTCTGAGAGGCGATCACCTGACTGTAGATCGAGCCGCACGTCCACATCTCCGGCTTCAGCCCGAAGCTGTCGTGGACCTGGACCTCGTACCGCCCCTGTAGGTACACGCCGCTATTGCTGTCCTTCGGGACGCTGAACTCGACGTGCAGCTGGCAGTCGGTGAGGGGGAACTCGCTGATGAGGTCAGTGCCATGCCCGGCGTTGACCAGCTCGTCGTTCTCCACGGACCAGCTCTGCGGGCCGTCCGGATTGCGTAGCCGCCACTTGCTGAGGTTGCGGCCGTTGAAGAGGTACGCCCACCCGTCCTTGCTGAGCTCGGGGAAGGGGGCGTTGAGGCCCGTGAGCATCGCCTGTTGAAGCCGAGCCCGCGCCTCCTCGGCCGAGAGCTTGGGCAGCTCTCCGAGGCCGGCCATGAAAAGGAGCGGTTGCTTGCCGGGAGCCCAGACGCTCGGGCCGTCGCCGGCGCTGCCCACCGCGAAGGCGGCGCCGGCGCTCAGCGCGCGGACCCGGAGCCCGACCGGGCGCGGGGCGGTCGCCCGAAGCGCGTACCCGACGAGGTCGTTGCCCCAGACGTTGAAGGCCGGAGAGACCGGCCCGAGTGAACGCACGTTCAGGCCCAGGTAGGCGGTCTCCGGTCCGCGCAGCTGGCCGATCACGTAGTCCTCGCCAACGCGGGCCCAGTCCATCTCGGCAACGGGCGGCCCGCCGCCATAGACCTCGGGGCCGCCATCGCCCCAGCTCAGGTCGATGACCTCGTGATGCGCGACCTTCGGCTCGCCCTGCAGCTGCTCATTGAGGAAGTACTCGGCCTTCCAGCCGGGTTGGCCATCGGCGGTCACGACCGAGGCCGGGACGACCTGCTCATCAAACCCAGGGCCCTTCCAGCGGAAGTGGGCCTGCGCCCCGCCGCCGATCTCCATGTACTCGCAGCGGACCGCGTGGTCGCCGGCCGTGAGGTGGATCGACGCTTCGCTGGTCACGTTGGAGCGCGGGACCCAGGCGTCGATGATCTGCTGATCGCCGACCCACACTCGTGCGCCGTCGTCGGACTGGAAGTAGAAGGTGTAATCACCCTCCTGCGCGACCTTCAGCGTCCCGCTGAACCGCGCGCTGAAGTGGTCGCCAAAGGGGCTGGACAGCTGCCACGTCTCCCGGTGGTAGCCGCCGACCGGGATGCCCCGGAGCACCTGGAGGAGGCCGCTGCGCAGGGGCGTCGGCCCCTGGTCGGAGTAGCCGCCCCAGGCGACCTGCGGCTGCAGCGTGAACTGCGAGCTGTCATCGGCCCAGAGGCCGAGGCCGCGGATCGGTGCGCCCTCGAGGCGGCCGATCTCCGCCGCCGAGGCGAGGCCCGCGCCGAGGACCGCCACGGCCACCAACATGAGCGTCAGGCGTGGTCTCACGGGTATCAAGTCTCCCTTCGCGTACACCTGTCTGGGGCGAGTGGGGCGATGGCCAGCGGTTCGTTCCCCTGCTTCACGCCCCCTCCTTGGCCGGGGCTCACTTCGCGAGCATCGGCGCGAGGCGGGCATAGAGGCTGGCGTGCCAGTAGCACTGCAGGGCTTCGAGGCGCTCGTCGGTATCCCCGGCGGCGTACTCGGCGGCGATGAGGTAGTAGAAGCTGGGGACCGTGGCCTCGAGCCCGGCGTTCCGGGCGGCGGACACATCGCGCAGAGCGCGCGCCTGCGCCGCGGCGAGGAGTCGATCGAGGGCCGCCGCGTCCGCGATGCCGGTCACCTCGCCGGTGGGGCTGACCTGCACTTGCAGCGAACAGAACTTGCTGACGAGCGCGGAACCCGCGGCGTAGGCCCCCACGGAGGCGCCCAGCACCGCGGCCTCATAGCGGGCGGTGCCGCCGACGTGCTGGGCCATGTCGGGGAGTGCCGCAAGGCTGGCCTGGGCCATGAGGTACGTGAGGTCGCCGTACTCGGTGGCGTGGCGGAGCACGTCGGGATGGACGCCGACGGTGCGGGCGGTCTCATCGATGGCGACGGCCTGGAAGTACCCCAGGTTCGCGCTGGCAGACCGCTCCATGGTTGTGGCCCACGCGCGGAGCGGCGCCTCGCTTCGCGCGGCAGCCCCCTTCTGGGAGGCCACCAGGACGGCGCGGTCCTCCGCGATTCGCAGGAGATGTCGATCGAGGCCCTGCAGCGTGGCCGCGCGGAACGCGAGCTCTGCGCCCGCGGCGTCGCCGGGAGCGTCCTTGAGTGCTGCGAGGAGCCCCTTGCGCGCGCGAAGGAGCCCCGCGGCCTGGGCCACAGAGCCCAACGCGTCGGCGGTGGCGAGCTGCCCATCGACGGTCGGTACGGCGAGGTCGGAGATCTTCGCGGCGGAGACGCCGATCTCAATGGCGCGGTCCTCGCGCGGCGCCACCACGCGGGCCGCCTCTCGTGTGCCGCCGGTCTGCAGGGCGGCGGCCGCTCGCAGCAGGTCGAGCGTTGTGGCGGTCTGCAGCGTCGCGAGGACCGCCTGGTCGTATGCCGGGGCAAACCGCCCCTCCGTGAGGCGCTGCTCGGCGCGCCTCGCGCAGGCCTCCGCGGCGTCGTCCTGCGGCCCGGTGTCGGGAGCGAACCGACCGAGACGCTGCCGAAGGCCGTCGCGCTCGGCCATCTCGTCGCGGCACAGCGTCAGCCACTCGCCCGCACGGGACTGCAGCTCCTTCCCGACCGAGTCGGCCAGCGCCGGCGCGCCGCCCGCCGTTGGGGGCTGACGCAGGCGCCGTCCCGTCAGTCGGGCGTACGCCTCAGTGACATCCTCGACCTCCACGACCTCGATGTCCTTCAGTCGACCTCGCTCGATGGCATCCACCGTCTCGCCCGTGCGGAGGTCCGTGTCCGTGCGTTGGCCGGCGGGGATCAGCACCAGCTTCAGTCCGGCCGCGGCCGCGGCGTCGATCTTCTGGGACAGGCCGCCGACGGGGCCAATGGAGCCGTCGGGACTGATGGTCCCCGTGAGGGTCGCATCGGGTCGGATCTCGGCCTCGGTGAGGCACGCCAGCACCGCGGCCGCCAGCAAGCCACCCGCCGATGGGCCATCGATCCGCCCCTCGACGGTGAACGAGGGCACATACCGGAAGAGGTCGACCTGAGCGGTCAGGGAGGCGACCGCCGTGGCCATCCACGCCGACGCGCGCCACGTCTCGCCGGTCCCTTGCGCCTCGCCCTCGACGAACTCGACCCGCGCCCCGGGGATCTCGTTGGGCTCGACCCCCACCACGACCTTGCTCGCGCCTCCCGTCCCGGCGCCCTCCCCGGGCGTGAACCACAGCGCGCGCACGGTGACTTGCCGCGGGCTGCGCGGCGCCCTGGCCTTGGCGGAAGGGCGCACGCCGAACCACCACAGCGCGCCGAGGGCGCTGCAGGCCAGGAGCGCGCCGAGCAGGATGAGGGCGTTAGGCCGACGGCGGGTCTGCGGCACGGGATGCCTCTCTCGGGGTCATTCGGAGCGGACCTTCGCGTCAGCGGGCCGCGTCCCCTCCCTGGCCTGGAATCAGGTCTGGCCGGGGGCGCGGGTGCAGTGTATACTCTACGCCGCGCGCGTCTGGGGTCACGCGGCGCCACTTGACCAGATGAAGGGACCCAGGGACATGAACAGGCACCACATTGTCGGCGTGCACATCACCAACCGCTTCAGCAACGCCCCGCAAGTCCAGATGGTCCTCACCGAGCATGGCTGCAACATCAAGACGCGCCTCGGCCTCCACGAGGTCAGCGAGGACCTCTGCTCCCGCGGCGGCATCCTCCTCCTCGAGCTCTTCGGCCCCGAGGCCGAGTGCAACACCCTCGTCTCGCGGCTGAAGGCCATCGAGGGGATCGAACTGCAGGAGATGGTGTTCGCGGACTGACCCCTGAGCAGTGACAAGGGAAGCGCGCTGTCGAGCGCGAACACCCCCCCGCGCTGGGGCCGCCGATCGGCTTGTCCTGCGCGCCACGTCGCCGTTCGGGCGCCATTCCCGGCCTGGAGACCGCCATGTCCGAGGATCGACCGCGCGTCGCGCTGATACAGTTCCCGGGGTCCAACTGCGAGTGGGAGACGCAGCGCGCCGCGGAGGCTGCGGGCCTGAGCTGCGACGTGTTCCGCTGGAATCGCGACCCCGATCTGCTGGCCGAGTACGACGGCTACATCGTGGGCGGCGGGTTCTCGTACCAGGACCGGGTGCGGTCGGGCGTGATCGCGACCAAGGAGCCCATCGTGCGGCGGATGTTCGATGAGGTCGCCGGTCGCGGCAAGCCCGTCCTGGGCATCTGCAACGGCGCGCAGGTTCTCGTGGAGGCTGGCCTCATCCCGGGGATTCGGCCCGGAACCGTCGAGATGGCACTGGCGCCGAACCGCCACGATCCCGCTCACAGGATCGCCGGCTTCTGCTGCCGGTGGGTGCGGCTGAAGGTGGCGGCCCCGCCGCGCCGCTGTGTCTTCACGACCGAGTTCGCCGAGGGCGAGGTCTTCCCCATTCCCATCGCCCACGGCGAGGGCCGCTTCACGACCTCCGACCCCGATGTGGCGGCCCAGCTGGTCGAGAACCGGCAGGTCGTGCTGCAGTACTGCGACGAGGCGGGCGAGACGGGCGATGACCCCTCGGTGAACCCGAACGGTGCGCTGCTCAACGCGGCGGGCATCTGCAGCCCCGACGGGAACGTCATGGGCATGATGCCCCATCCCGAGCGGGCGAGCTTCCTCCGGCAGGTGCCCTTCGAGATCGGCGGACCGTGGTCCGATCGACGCCTCGCGGCCCAGGGCGACGGCGAGGCGCTCCTGGGCGAGGGGCCGGGCCGCGCGATCTTCCGCGGCCTGTTGAACGCGCTGGTGCCGGCGTAGTACGAAAGGGACTCCCCCCATGATCGAAGTAGAGCTGCTGGTTCGGCTGAAGATCCCCGATGTCACGGCGCTCACGGCCGCGAACTCGCTGCGCCGGCGCATGGGCTACGCCGGTACGCTGCAGCGCCTGCGGCGGGCTGACTACTACCGGCTGGGGCTGAATGCCGCGACGACCGAGGCGGCCCTCGCGCTGGCGAAGACGCTGGCCGAGGACACGAACCTCTTCGTGAACCCGAACAAGCACGCGTACGAGGTTCGCCTGCCCGATCAGGCGGCGGAGGCCTCCGCCGAGGCGGCGCACGAGGTGGAAGTCCTCGTCACTGACCCCAACGACGGCTCGGCCCAAGGCGCGCTGAGTGCGCTGCAAGGGCGTCTGGGCTTCGGCGACCGCGTCGCCTCGCTGACGAAGGGCGTCCTGTGGCTGATGGACCTGCGCGCGCCCGACCATGCGGCCGCCAAGCAGCTCGCGGAGCAGATCGCCGTCACGCGCCGCATCGACCAGGGCCTGCTGATGAACCCGCACTTCCAGCAGTGTGTCGTGCGCTGACGGACGACGTGGCACGGGCGGCTCGCCCGTGAACATCGCCACCGCTTACGCGCGCGAGGCCGCGCGTGTCACACGGAGGTTGCCGCCATGACCGACCGCAAGCTGGGAGCCGCGATCTTCGGCGCGGGGTGGGTGTCTACCGAACACCTGCGCGCCTACCAGCAGAACCCCCACTGCGAGGTCGTCGCCGTCGGCAGCCGGAAGCGCGAGAGCGCCGCGGCCAAGGCAGCCGAGGCGGGCGTGCCGGACGCGGCCATCTACACCGACCTCGAGCAGCTCCTCGCCGATGAGCGCGTGGATGTGGTGAGCATCACCTCGCCCAGCCACCTGCACTGTGAGCATGTCGTCATGGCCGCCGAGGCGGGGAAGCACATGGCCATCGAGAAGGCCATCGCGCTGGACCTCGATGAGCTGAAGCGGCTGCGTGACGCCGTGCGGAAGGCGGGCGTAAAGACCGTCGTCAGCTTCGTGCTGCGCTGGAACCCCTCGCTGGTGACGACGAAGGCCCTGCTGGACGCGGGCGCCATCGGCGAGCTCTTCTACGGGGAGGGCGACTACTGGCACGGGGTCAGCGACTGGTACTCGGGCTGGGACTGGGCGCACACGAAAAAGGGCGGGCGGTCCTCGTTCCTCTTCGCGGGCTGCCACGCCGTCGACGCGATCCGCTGGTTCTGCGGCGACATCGCCGAGGTCTCGGCCTTCTCGGGCGGCTGGGACACGCGCTATGAGTACCCCCCCACGGTGGTCTCTGCCGTGAAGTTCACCTCGGGCGCGGTCGGGAAGATCTCGACCTCGGTCGACATCGTCTCACCCTATCAGTTCAACATCGACCTGCTGGGCAGTGAGGGGACGATCCGCGACAACCGGCTCTACTCGAAGAAGCTGATGCCCGGCCAGACCCACTTCGCCAACATCCCGACCATCCTCCCCGACAGCGGGGACGTGGAGCACCATCCGTTCGTGGGGGAGATCGACCACCTCGTGGACTGCATCCTCAACGACGTGGAATCCTACGTGAACGTGGAGGATGCGGTGAGGACCCACGAGGCCTGCCTCGCGATGGACCTCTCCGCCGAGCAGGGCGGGCAGCCGGTGAAGTTGCCGCTGATCACGGAGTAGACGACGGAACGGTCGGTACGAGCGCCGCGTGCGCTTCCTGCCGCTCG
>Ga0233425_10004604_pt1 | contig 22895 bp, 19 predicted proteins | sample Watercolumn_Towu_2_FD_181712 | JGI IMG/M metagenome (GOLD analysis project Ga0233425, IMG submission 181712) | Freshwater microbial communities from Lake Towuti, South Sulawesi, Indonesia - Watercolumn_Towuti2014_140_MG | ecosystem: Environmental > Aquatic > Freshwater > Lake | place... | reverse complement strand
CCGAACGGCCCTTTGCCAGACGTTCGGGAACAATCTCAATGATGCCTCGCCGATTGACTTTCGCCGGCTCGTCCCGCTTCGACGCATAGATCTCGACGTCCCTCTCTTCAACGACCTTCGCATTGACAAAACTCTGGCCACGATTCGTGATCAGGTAATCTTCTAACGGGGTCGTGGAACCACTCGGCTTGCCGGGCGGAACAGTTTTTGCTCCCAAGATCGCATAGACATCGTCGGCGTTGACCTCTCCGACATTCCCGTTGATCGTGCTCCAAAAGATCCGGCCTTCCTGAGGCTTTTCTTGCGTACAATTCTCCGGAGGACTTACCCTCTCATCGCGTTCCGGCGTATCCGCTATCGACCGAGGGGCTGACAAGCTGCAACCGTCGGCAACAATGAAGTGACCACCCTTGAGGTAGATCAGGTATTCGGCATTCGAGGCCGAGGACATCCCAAGAAGAACCAGGATACCCACTGTGCCGATCTGGCGGGTTTTCATCGTTTCGTTTCCTACACCCTACACCCTATACCCGTGCTCTTCCGTCCTACAGCTTCGACTCGTACAGGACAGAGGGTGTCAGAAAGATCAGAAGCTCGACGCGCTCGTCCGGCCCGAGCGTTCGACGCTTGAAGAGCCAACCCAAGACGGGGATGTTACCGAGAGCCGGCACCCCGTCCGTAATGATCGTTTCGCTGGATTGCAGCAGGCCGCCGATGACGACCGTCGAGCCGTTTTGCACCATGACGTTGGTGGTAGCCTTGCGGGTGTTGATGGGAAAGACAAACCCGCCGGCAAAGTCGACGCGTTGCCCGGGGAAGGAACGCTCGGCCTCGACCTTCATCGCAACCCGACCGTCTGGCGTGATGTGGGGCTTCACCTTCAGTTTGATAAACGCATCCTGGAACTGAACGACCGTTCTCCCTGAGGCGTCGATCGTCGTAAACGGAACCTGTGTCCCCTGTTTGATCTCTGCCTCTTCATTATCCTGAGTTGCCACCCTCGGTGACGACAGCGTTCTGATTTTTCCCTGGTTCTCTGCGGCCGAAAGCTGGGCTCCTACAAGGAACCGATTTGCGAGGCTGCCGATGGTCATGCCGAGCGCGAAATGCGGCGACGTCACCGGAAGATTCACGGCTAGCGGTACGGGCCCCATGTACGGGACCCCTCCGCCCGTCGGCGGAAACGGATTAGTGGGCGTCGAGATCACGCCTGGGAACCGAATCGGCCCGGCTGTGCCTCCGCCGAACGCCGTGACCCCCGTCGTGCTCCCCGGACTCGTCGGCACTCCACTTCCTCCCCATTGAATGCCGAGACTCTGAGAAAACTGGCGGGTGGCTTCGACAATTCTCGCCTCGATCACGACCTGCGGGGTCGGAATATCGATCTGTTTCAGAAACCCCTCCATCCGCTCTACGGCCTCTGGGAGGTCTTTGACGATGATTCGGCTCGAGCGCTCGTCGACGATCACGCTGCCGTCCTTCGTCTTCAGCGCCGTCAAGTGGGTTTTAAGATCTGCCGCCTTGGCATAATTAAACGGCAACAGCCTGGTGACGAAAGGCTCCTTGGGCGGCGTATCAAGCTCCTTCGCGAGCGCCGCCATCTTCAGACAGACCGACTCCACATCGTGCGCAATGAGGGTATTGGTCGTTTCCTCCAGTTCAATGCTTCCCCGTCGCGTTTTCAGCCGTTCCAGATGCTTTTTCACATCTGAGGCTTTCACGTGTGCGAGGCGGATCACTCTCGTGCACGGAGGCTCTTCGGCATGACGCCGCTCGTCTTCTTCGGCCCGTCTTCGCTCATCCTCAACCTTCCGCTTCGCCTCCTCAACCTTCCGCTTCTCTTCCTCGATCCGCAACTCCTTGAGCGCCGCCTGTTCAATATCTTTTGCCCGCTCCTCCTTGCTCTTCTGGATCTCGCTCCTCGAGCCCACATAGATCAGATTGCCGTCCTGCTCATAGCTGAGGCCCTTGGCTCGGAGGACGACATCCAGCGCCTGACGCCACTCGATATTGTTCAACCGTACCGTGACGTCACGATCCTTCCGATCCTTCAGGCCGTGCGCAATCACGATATTCAGGCCGCTCACTTCAGAGATGAGGCGCAGCAAGTCGTCGAGATCGGCCCCCTTGAAATCCAGCGACAACCGCTTGTTGGTCGCGGCGCCCGTCAATGCCGCCGTACTCGGTTGCCTGACGCCGGCTGAAGGCGAAGTTGACGCCGCCCGTCCCGGTTCGTCGGTTCCCCGTCGGCCGGCACGTTCCGTCGTTGGCGACGCCGAGGGCTTCTGCGGCGGTGATGGTAGCGTCTCCTCTTTCACGGTCTGAGATAAGATCGGTGTGGGCTGCGCGGGCTGCACTGACGGCGTTTCTGCCGCTTTGACAGGTCCCACAACAGGCGTCTGCGCTTCCGCCTCTCCCCGCTTGATGGAATGGGCTGCCGGTGGTTCGACGGAGCTCGCCACAGGCGTGGCGGTCTGCTCCGATTGTGTGGACGGTTTCGCCACCGGCGCCTGCTCCGACGTCTCATGACCCACCAGAACGTGCAGGCCGCCGGGGGTTAACTCTACACGATACGGCTGCAGACGATTGAGATCAAACTTCAGGCGAAGGACCGGTACAGGCGATTGCTGGAGTTGCATCGTCTCGATCCGCAAGACAGGAGAGTCGGGCGGCAGAATGACGGGCCCGCCGATGGCGTCCCGGGCGTGGGGAAGATCGATGATCACGCTCGGCGGCGTATGCGCCGCAAACGACGCATAATCGACTAACGCCTCATTTGCCGTCACAACAATCGACGCATGGCCCGGCCCGTCCGCTCGTACCTGTACGCCGGTGACCTCAACAACACGTACCGCGGAAGACTCGATCGGCGAGGGCGGATCGCTCGTCGCGGACGGCTGCGGGGTATCGTTCGGAGATACGCCAGGCGTAGCACAGGACGTGGCAAACGTGAGCAGGATGCAGCAGATGAGCCCGCGCTTTCGTGAGATTGAGATATTGTGGGCCTTGGTGACTTTCATCTCGATACGACCGGCGGCAGATGTTTTTCGACGTAGCGGGTCAGCAGCTTGCCGTCCGGACCCTTTGTGTGCACCTCAAACACGACGCTATTCTTGGTAATCTTCGCGACTTTGGACGAATCAACAACGTCGTTTTCCCGGATGATGTACCCCATGCCCGGCGACGCGTCGGACTCGACCAGCGCATAGAACGAGTGCGCTTCCCGAATAATACCTGTCACTGTAAGATACACCGTTGGTGATTGTTCGGCGATTGCCGTTCGAGACGGCCGAAACGGATCGCGACGTCCCTTGGACTGGTACGCAGCCGGACTCCTCCCCTCCTGCTGGGATCCGGAGGCCGCAGGACGCGCCGGCTGTGGCGCACTCTGGACGGGAAGAGGCAGCAGCTCATCCCTCCCGCAGGCCAAGGCCGTCACGCAGATAAAGAGCGTGACGGCGCCGATGACTGCCTCGCGCAGGAGCCTACTTTGTTGCGACTGCCCCCTCGCCACTCTTCGCCCCCGACGTGCCTGTGTAGGAGTAGGTCACCACCCCAAACTCGGCCTGGATGGTGTCTTCAGCCCTCTGCCCCTTCGTCGCCTGGCGAATGGTCAGGTCGGCGACGTTGACAATCCGTTCTAATCGACCAAGCCGCTCAAAAAATAGTCCGAGGTTGTGGTATGTCCCCATCAGCTTCAATTGCACCGGAATCTCGGTATAGAACTCCTTCGTCACCGGAGTTCCAGGCTTAAACAAGGCCACGTCCAGATCTGCCTCCTGGCCGAGGCCCGCAACCCGTTTCAGCAACGATGGAATCTCTTTATCGGTCGGAAGCGCCTGGATTGTCCGTTGAAGCTCTGCCTCCAGCAGCTTGATCTCCTGTTCCAGATGAGGCTTTTGGCCGGCGATCTGTCTGGTCTGCTCCGCCTGCGCCCTCAACCGAAGTAATTCGGTTTGAACCTTGCTCCGTGCGGCCCATTCCGATCTGAGAAGGAACTGCCAGTACACAACGATCGCCAGTATACTGAAGATCACGCCGAGAGCAATTTTTTGAATCGGCGGAAGATTGGCCGTGTGAGCCGATAGATCGATGGAAGGCAGCATCTGATTTCTTCCGCTTATCCCGATAAGATGACAAGGATCTCGAATCGTTCAACGGGTTTGGCTTCGTACAACTCCACCTCCGAAACGTTCAATTCGACGCTATTGACGATCGGTTTGAGCCGTTGAAGCGCCAACATTAATTCGGCGACCACATAGTGTGAAGAGGCATATCCCTTGATCACAAGCTTCTCGGAGACTTTCTGGATTCCGGTCAGCCACCCTCCCTCAGGTAACGCCTGACTGATGCCGTCAAGCAGACGGACCGGACTATCTTGACTCGCGGCCAACTGTCTCACCAGCACAAGGCGCTCTTGAAGCTGTTTCTTGTCACGAGTATACTGCTCGACTAATCGGACAATTTGTTGGTTCCTGGTGATCTCATCCGTTGTCGCCACGATATCCGATTGAAGCTGTGCTGTCTCCCACCTGACAAACAGCCAATAGCCCCCCATCCCGCCAATTACCACTATCACGAGCGCAAGGATCGCTGATCGTGGAACCTTAACCTGGCCGCTTTTTCTCCGCTTCTCCCGAGGCAGGAGGTTGATCCTGATCATCCGGCTTCACCCTCCGCTTCGCGAAGCGCCAATCCCACGGCCACCGTCATCTGGGGGGCGATCCCGGCCAGGTATGTGGCATCGAACTTCTTCGGGTCAGCGGCAATATATTGGAAAGGATTGGCGACCTCAACGGGCAGTTCAAGTGCCCGTGAAAGGCAGGGCGCCAGATCTGACAGCAGAGCGCATCCACCGCTCAACACCACACGATGGACCGGGTCGCGTTGGCTCGTCGAGTAATAAAAATCAAAGGAGCGCCGGATCTCACCTGCCAACTCGCTGTTCGCGATGTCGAGTGCAGGTTCGGCTTCAACAAAGCTATGGCCATCGACCGGCGCCCCCATCTTTAACGCCTCAGCCTGTTCAAGGCTCAGGCCTATACTTTGCTGCAGCGATTCGGTGTGGCGGTTGCCTCCCACCGGACTATCCCTCGTAAAGTCTGAGATGCCGTCGTAGAGAATGTTGATATTGGTGACGGCCGCGCCGACGTTTACCAAAGCGATGATCTCACCCGGCTGAGGCCGGTGAGGTATTGTAAAGGCGTTCTCGATCGCGAAGGAGTCCACGTCGACAACCGCAGCATTCAGTCCGGCAGCGGAAATCACAGCGAGGTACTCGTCGAGCGCATCCTTTTTCACGGCGACGAGGAGCACATCCATCTCCTGTTCGCCCGGCCCGGCCTGCCGAAGGATCTGGAAGTCGAGATTCACATCCTCGATTGAGTAGGGAATGTGCCGCTCAGCTTCCCATACGATCCCTTCGCGGAGTTCCGCCGTCTTCATTGTGGGAACCTGAATTTTTTTTATGATCACCGAATGCCCAGACACAGAAAACGCGACGTCTTTGAGGGCAATACTGTATTTGTCGAACAGTTGTCGAATCGCGGTGCTGACGGCTGCGGCATCCATAATCATTCCATCCACGATCGTTTCCGGATGGACAGGAACGATGCCGAGTTCGGCGAGTTTATAAGAACTCCGCGATCGTTCCAGGTGTACGGCTTTTATGGAACTGGTCCCAATATCCAGTCCAACCAGCTCCTTTTGACGCCTTATCCGTGAAAACATCATGTTTTCTATGCTCACGAACTATGTTTTATGTTACGTTACTTCTGTTAAGCTTGTACGATGTTATAATAGAGTTGTCAAGCGAAATACATCACGCCCGCATACACTCAAATAATCGTTACGAAGCACACTGCTTGAGATGGTTTCGGAAACACAGAGGGAGAGACGGGAGCAGACTCTCGAAGAGCGAGACGGCGACCTTCAGACAGTCGCGGCTTACGTCCTGGTGGCCGCCTTCAGCACAGCGACGAACTCGCCGGCGCGTTTCACCTGATCGGGCTGTCCGGCGGTCTGTTCCAACAGAGAGACGATGGCACTTCCGACAATGACGCCATCGGCCGTTCTCGGTATCATTCGCACCTGTTCAGGCGTTGAGATGCCAAATCCCACTGCGAGCGGCAGGTCGGTCTCAGCTCTGATCAACTGAAGGCTGACCTCAAGATCGTCGCTGAGCCTGGAGCGAATCCCCGTCACACCCCGCAGGGAGACATAATAGATGAAGCCCTTCGAGACGGCAGCGATGGTTCGTACCCGTTCGGGTCGGCTGGTCGGGGCGATTAGAAAAATCGTATGGAGGTCGTAGGCGGCGGCTGCGTCAATCAATTCGGTGGCCTCATCAGGGGGCAAATCCGGAACGATCAGTCCGTCGACGCCAACTGTCGCAGCCTCCTTGGCGAACCGCGTGAATCCGAAATGAAAGATCGGATTGACGTAGCTCATCAATAACAGCGGCAGCCGACATTGCGCCCGAAGATCTCTTACCATCTCGAGGATCCCCGCAAGTGTGGTACCGGAAGCCAGCGCCCGCTGCGACGCCCGTTGAATGGTCACACCGTCGGCCAACGGGTCCGAAAACGGTACGCCGATCTCTATCAGATCGGCTCCTTGCTTTTCAAACTCAAGAATCAGCGACCGAGTCGTCGAAAGATCGGGATCGCCGGCCGTCAGATACGGCATGAGTGCCCGCTCTCCTGATTCCCTTAGCTGTCGGAAACGCACATCGATTCGGTTCATATCTGTGGGGAATGTGGGTTGAGGGGTTGTGAGTTCAACAGCGCGGCGACCACCTCGACATCTTTGTCGCCTCGGCCTGAAAGATTCACCACCACAATCCTGTCCTTGCTCAGGGTCGGCGCCAGCTTTTTCACATGGGCGATGGCATGCGCGCTCTCCAGCGCCGGGATTAATCCCTCGAGTCGACTCAGAAGCTGAAACGCCTCCAACGCTTCCGCGTCGGTCGCCGAGACAAAATCGATCCGCCCCCGATCTCGATAGAAACTGTGTTCGGGACCGACGCTCGGATAATCGAGCCCGGCGGAGACCGAATGCGTCGGCTGGATCTGGCCATCGCCGTCTTGCAGGATGAAGCTCATCGTCCCGTGCAATACGCCCAGTTCGCCGGTCGCGAATCGAGCGGCGTGGCGACCGGAATGAATGCCGAGACCGCCCGCTTCCACTCCGATCATTCGCACGGCAGGCTCATGAAGAAAGTCGTAGAACAGACCGATCGAGTTGCTGCCGCCGCCGACACAGGCAACCAGGTAATCCGGCAGCCGCCCCTCTGACTCCAGGATCTGCATTCTGGCCTCCCGACCGATAATCGACTGAAAGTCCCGTACCATCATCGGGTATGGGTGAGCGCCCAGAACTGAGCCCAGGACATAGTGAGTGGTCTCGACGTTTGTCACCCAGTCGCGCATCGCCTCGTTGATAGCGTCCTTCAGCGTCCGGCTGCCGGACTCAACCGGAGTGACCTTGGCGCCCAGCAGCCGCATCCGAACAACGTTCAAGGCCTGCCGCCGCATATCCTCGGTACCCATATAGACTTCACAGGTCAACCCGAACCTGGCGGCCACCGTCGCGGTCGCGACCCCATGCTGTCCGGCGCCGGTCTCGGCGATGACCCTCGACTTCCCCATGCGGCGGGCCAGCAAGATCTGACCAAGGGTGTTATTGATTTTGTGCGCACCGGTATGACACAGGTCCTCGCGTTTCAGATAGATCCGCGCCCCGCCCAAATAGTCGGTCAATCGTTGCGCAAAATAGAGCGGCGTGGGACGTCCCACATAATGCCGGAGATAGCCCTGCATCTCCGACTCAAACTGTGCGTCGGCCTTTGCCTCACGATAGACCGTCTCAAGCTCGGCAAGCGCCGCCATCAGGGTTTCCGGAACAAATTTTCCTCCGTACCTGCCGAAGTGTCCGGTGGCATCAGGAAGCGGCCCCTGATCGGACGCCTCAGCGCATATCGGCTTTTCTGGCTTGATCAATGAACTCCCTCACCTTGTGATGATCCTTGCGACCCGGAGAGGCTTCAACGCCGCTGCAGACGTCGAGCGCATACGGCCTGACCTGAGTGACGGCGAGCGCAACATTCTCCGGCGTCAGCCCGCCTGACAGGATCACTCTAAACTGTTGTGAGGCCCTGGTTGCGATCTCCCATGGGAACGTCCGGCCCGTTCCGCCCGATTGGCCGGCAACGAACGTATCCAACAGGAATCCCTTCGCCCGTGGATAGCGATGCAACGCCTCCAGATCGCGCTCCCCCTGAACGCGGACCGCCTTGATAAAGGGAATGCGGAGATGACTGCACATATCGGGACTCTCCAGACCATGCAGTTGCGCAAGGCCGACCCCGGAGACGCCGACAATCTCGTCGATCTCCTCTGGCGTTCGGTCGACAAATACTCCTACTGTGGCCACAAACGGCGGCATCGCGGCGATAATGGCGGCCGCAGTCTCCGGCTCAATATACCGAGGCGTACCCTTGACGAAGATGAAGCCGAGCGCGTCGGCGCCGGCCTCGACCACCGCCCAGGCATCGTCGCGCGAGGTGATGCCGCAGATCTTGACCCGAATCATCGTTTCACTTGCTCAGCCGCGAGCGCCCGCCAACAACTCGCGAAGTGCGGCTCCCGGATCGTCGCACGTCAGCAGCGCTTCACCGACCAGGATCGCATCCACACCGGCTTCAGCCAGGCCCCGGGCATCCTCCGGCCGCCTGATGCCGCTTTCACTGACAACGACGGCCTCCCGAGGAAGGTACGGCAACAGCGCATACGTCGTCTCCAATCGGGTCTCCAACGTCGCCAGATTCCGATTATTGATGCCGATCAGCGCGGCCCCCACGGATGTCACGACCTCCAATTCCGCTGGAGTGTGGATTTCCACCAGTGGGTGTAAAGACAGCGATTTGGCCAGGCCATAGAGGTCCTGTAGCTGTGACGCTTCGAGGGCCGCTGCGATCAGGAGGATGCCGTCGACCCGGTGCGCGCGGCTTTCATACACCTGGTAAGGAGTAATAATAAACTCCTTCCTGAGCACCGGCAGATCGACAGCTGCTCTGACGGTCGCAATATCCTCCAGGCTGCCTTTGAAGAACCGGCTGTCGGTAAGAACCGAGATCGCGCTCGCACCTGCCGCCTGGTAGGACGCCGCCACCTCGGCGACCTCAAGCGGCTCGCGAATCACCCCCGCCGACGGCGACGCTCGCTTGATCTCAGCGATCGCCTTCAGGGGCTCGCGTGATCCCGTCTCCACCCGGCGTCTCGTCACGGCGACCGTAAAATCGCGGGGAGGCGGTGAATCGAACGCTTGTGCCCTCATTTCCGCAAGTGGAATCATCGCCTCTCGGTCGGCCACTTCCCGGCGCTTGCACTCAAGAATCCGGCGCAGCATCACCGCACCTCGCACTCCGCGCCTCGCACGGCGTGTTGCCGACTGAACTCCACCATATCGTAAAGTTTCTGTCCGGCGGCGCCGCTGTCGATCGCGCGGGCTGCCAGTTCAGCGCCGTCCTGACAGTCATGGGCCTTGCCGCTCGCAATGATGGCCAGGGCTGCATTCATCACGACCACGTCGCGTCTGGGCCCCTTCTCCCCCTCCAGGATTCGCCGGATGATCTGCGCATTCTCCTCCGCGCCGCCGCCCCCCAGCTCGCTCAGGCCGGCCCGTTGAAGGCCGAACACCTCAGGAGACAGCGTGCAGGTATGAATGCGCCCGTCTTTGACTTCGGAGACCCGGCTGTCCGACGCGAGCGAGAGTTCATCAAGCCCATCAAGGCCGGCCACGACAAACGCCCGTTTCGATCCCAGATCGATCAGGGCTGTCGCCAACAGTTCCGTGAGACGCTCATCATACACACCCACCACCTGAGCCGGCGCGTGGGCGGGATTGGTGAGCGGCCCAAGGATATTAAATACTGTCCGGACCCGTATCTCCCGGCGAGCCGTCATCACGTGCCGCATGGCCGGGTGCAACAACGGCGCGTACAGGAACCCGATGCCGACCTCGTCGATACAGTTGCCTATCTGCTCCGGCGCCAGCGTGAGATCGACACCCAGCGTTTCCATCACGTCGGCGCTTCCGCAGCGACTTGATACCGAGCGATTGCCGTGTTTGGCTACCCGGACACCCGCTCCGGCTACGACGAAGGCGGCCGCCGTTGAGATATTGAAGGTATGACTGCGGTCGCCCCCGGTGCCGCAGGTGTCGACCAGTAGGGGCGCGTCGCCACGTACCCCTACCACCACCGGCAATACGTGCTTCCGCATTGCCTTCGCAAAGCCGGTGATCTCAGTCGTCGTTTCGCCCTTGAGCCGAAGGGCCGTCAACAATGCCGCAATCTGCGGATCCGACGCCTTCCCGGACATCATCTCTTCCATGACTATGAAGGCTTCTTCAGCGTTGAGGTTTCTTCGCTCAATGACCTTCTGCAGCGCTTCCAGGATCATCCTCTGCCCTACCGGCTCGCCTCGCCCTCTTGGGAGAGCGACAGGAAGTTCTTGAGCAACGCCTTACCCTCTTTCGTGAGGATCGATTCGGGGTGAAACTGAATCCCCTCGATTCGATACGCCTTGTGTCGCACCCCCATGATCTCGCCTTCTGCCGTCCGAGCAGATATTTCCAGACAATCCGGAAACCCATCCCGGTCTATGAGGAGCGAATGATAGCGCGTCGCCTCAAACGGGTTCGGGAGTCCTGCGAAAATCGTCCGCCCGTCATGATGGATCGGAGAGGTCTTGCCGTGCATCAGACGAGCTGCCCTCACGATCCGTCCGCCAAATGCGGCGCCGATACACTGATGACCGAGACACACACCGAGGATGGCGACCTGCCCGGCGAATCGTGCGATAAGGTCACAACTGATGCCGGCTTCTTTGGGACTTTTCGGTCCGGGAGAGATCACGATCCGGTCCGGATGCAGGGCCCCCAGTTCCTCTAACGTCACTTCATCGTTTCGGAAGACGCGGGGACGTTCGCCCAGCTCGCCCAGATACTGGACAAGATTATAGGTGAAGGAGTCATAGTTATCGATGACGATCAGCATATTGTTACAAACCCATGAAATGAAGCGTCATTGCGAGGGAGTGCAGCGACCGAAGCAATCTCCCAGTTTGTAGAGTGCGTCGCTACGGGAAAGAACGGTGAGATTGCCACGCTCCCGTTGGTCGCTCGCAATGACGAGAGAATAATCTTGCTTGCACACGCTAGATGTCATCTGGTTCACCAGAGTCGAAGCTCGCCCGATTCCGCCATCCTGATTGCCGCGAGCATTCCCTTGGCCTTGTTCATCGTTTCTTCATATTCCCGCTCCGGATCGGAGTCGGCAACGATCCCGGCACCTGCCTGAACATGCGCGGTCCCGCCGGCAACGATCACGGTGCGAATCGTAATACAGGTATCCATATTGCCCGAGAAACCGAAATACCCGACCGCGCCCGCATATGGCCCACGGCGAACCGGCTCCAGCTCCTCGATAATCTCCATGGCCCGTATCTTGGGAGCGCCCGTCACCGTCCCCGCAGGAAAGCAGGCACGCAGCAGATCGAAGGCATCATGCCCATCAGCAAGTATCCCCTTCACGTTCGAGACGATGTGCATGACGTGCGAATACCGCTCGACCGTCATCAGTTCCGATACGGCAACCGACCCGACCTGAGCTACCCGCCCCACATCGTTGCGTCCCAGGTCCACCAGCATGATATGTTCGGCCTGTTCTTTCGGATCGGCCAGAAGTTCCTGCTCCAACCTCAGGTCCTCTGCGTCGTTGCGTCCCCTGGGCCGGGTGCCGGCGATCGGACGCAGATCGATCCTTCCTTCCTCCAGTCGGACAAGCAGTTCCGGCGAGCTGCCGACGACCTGGAAGTCACCCAGCCGAAGGTAGTACATATACGGTGACGGGTTGATGGTACGGAGGGCCCGGTAGATATCGAACGGATCTGCCGTCGTCTTGGTCGACAGGCGTTGGGAGATCACCGCTTGGACCACGTCCCCCGCCCGCACATACTCCTGCGCGCGTTGTACGGCCCGTGTAAACTCGGCGTGGCTCATGGTGGAGCACAACGGCGACTTCTCTCCGCCGCCGCCCGCCTTGTCGCGGACATCCAGCGGACGCCGCAGCATCTCGACGACGCTGTCGATCTTCCCGACCGCGTCATCGTACACCTCCCGGAGCCGCCGCGGTGTGGCGTCCGGAACGAACGCGTTGGAGACCACCTTGATCCGGTGAGACACGGTGTCAAAGATCAGCAGGATATCGGGCAGGAGGAAGAGGGCGTCGGGCAGATCAAGATCGTCCTTCGTTGTCGCCGGAAGCCGCTCGAACTGGCGAACAACGTCGTAGGCCAGAAATCCCACCATCCCTCCGTAAAATCTGGGGAGATTATCGACCGGCACCGGTCGATACTGCTGAAGGATTGCCTTCAACGGCTCCAGCATGTCGTTCTTGATCGGGTACGATCGAACGCCCGCCTCGGTGATCTCCTCAGCGGCCGTCCCCTTGGCCTTAAAGATCAGGCGGGGGTTGCTGCCGAGAAAGCTGTACCGGCCCCACTTCTCTCCCCCCTCGACGCTTTCCAGCAGAAAGGCGTACTCACCGCGATCGATCTTGCGGAAGGCCGACACCGGCGTCTCCATGTCGGCGAGAATTTCGCGATAGACGGGGATCAAATTCCCGTCTATGGCCTTTCGCGAAAACTCATCGAATGATGGATACGACATCTCCGCCATATTCAGGCACCGTGATATACGGGTGAACAAACAGGGCTCACCCCTACCATACGGGATAAAAACGGGTCAAGGACACACCGGGAGCTTGGACCGATGGGTATCGCAGGCGGGAGCAACAGGATGCTCGATGAAGCGGCACGTTACAGATGCTGTTGGACCTTTGCCTTGAGAGCCGATTTCGACAATGCGCCGATGATCTGCTCGACCTGCGCCCCATTCTTGAAGAAAAGGATCGTCGGAATGCTTCGGATACCGAATCGAGCCGCAGCCTCTCGATTCTCGTCCACATTCAGTTTAGCAATCGTGACCTGCCCCTCGTACTCCCCTGCCAGCTCATCAAGAATCGGAGCAATCATCCGGCACGGGCCGCACCATTCAGCCCAGAAATCGACCAGGATCAGCCCGTTCCCTTTGATAACCTGTTCATCAAAATCCTGATCAGTGATCTGAACGATCTTGTCCGACGCCATACCTTCCTCCAGTCAGGCCTCACGAAGTGACGCCCTCGCCGGACTCCCCGGCAAGGGCGATCGTCAATTTTCCTTCATATTAGAAGAGGGAAGATCACGTGTCAAGCTGTTTGAAAACCCAGCTTCGCTGCTGCGTTTGTTCGACTCGTCTCTCCCGCAGACCGAGGTCAAAGAAACCAGACACGTGTCGTGGGGAGGTTTGGGGGACAAGAACAAGGGGTGAGGGAACGGCCGATGCGAACAGTGTCTACCGCTTGCGGATAAGAGATTCCGAGGCGAGCACGCGTGTCGCTGCAACGCGCGTCTCTACACCCAGCTTCTTAAAGATATGCTCCAGATGCTTCTGAACAGTTCGTGAGCTCATATCGAGAATCGCTCCAACCTCGGCATTCGTCTTACCCTGCGCCACCCATAACAGCACCTCGGCTTCCCGCCCGGTAAGGTCCGACGGCTTAAAGGCCGCCGGATGGACGATTGTAGGCTGCTGTTCCATGAGCAAGATGCAACGATCCGCCTCGCAAAGATGTCGGACCACCAGACATTCCCCCTTCCGCTCTACGACGAACGGCTTGCGAGCCAACGGAATGTCATCCTTTACGTGCAGAGCGGATTCCTGATGTGCAAGCCAGGCTCTGAAAACATCCGGCAGGAGATCCGCCCGGCCTGATGAGCATCCGAAATATTCACCCAGCCAATATTGGGCTCGACCGTTTATCAGTCGAACGCGTCCGTCTTTGGTAAGGAGCACGACTCCCTGATCTTTTGCCTCCATAGCTTGTACCAATAACCCAACCTTCTGTCGCATAACTCCGATCGTCTCAACGTTCGCGAAGGCCTGAACGAGGTGTGGGCGAAGAAGATTCAGCGTAAGCCGCTCTTGTTCCGAGAAATCGCGGCGGCCTCGGTGCAGACTCATCGCGAACGAGCAGAGTCTCGAGCCTGGCAGTACCATGCCCATCATATGCTCGACCTTCATCGGCTCGTATAAGTCGCTATAGAGCTCAAGTGTGCGGAGCTGCCGCTTGTTGAACAAGTCCGAAAGCTTGATGGCGCTCGCATCGCCGGTCTGCTGATAGTAGGTGAAATGGGGATGTTGCGGAAAATACAACTCAAAGAGCTGTCGAAAATCCGGACACGTGACCGGGGCCGGCTCCACTCTTACATCGATGACTCTTCCCCCATCATCGACTTCGGCGAACACCGTCAACTCTACGGAAATGACCGTTGAGATTCCGTATAGGAGGTAGCTGATGAAGGCATCACGGTCGTGGCAGGCGTAAAAACCCCGCACGAATTTTAGGAGAACCTGGAGTTGCTGTTGTGTCAGCCGTTCCATCCCTCATCCTCCACGCCCGTTGTGTATATCTATGTCTTTTCCTGCGTAGTGTCAATACGCTTTTTGGCGTAGACAGATTTGTCCTGTGCGGCATAGGCGACATATGCCGACATGCATATTGACTGAGGGAACGCTCTCTGTTTAACTCATTCCCTGTTGTCTCCTGCTGAACTGGGTGTAGTACGGCGTAACTCATTCAGATGCCAGGGTCATTACTTTCCTAACATACGGCGCCATTCACAGCTACGATATGATCGCTTAGTTATACTCTTTATGACAACACGCGTCCCGTATTTGTGAGGTTCACAGCAGTTTCCGAATAGATCTCACGCTGGCGTACACTCCCAGCGCCGAAGCCCGTAGTTCCTCTCCGGCCATCCTGACGACCGTCGTGCCGATTATCTTAAGACAACTGCTCCTGGCCGGGGAGGGGCCAAGCGACCTTCATGATTTGTCAAAAGTCGTGTTGACGGCCCCATGGAACTATGCTATCGGTAGCCTATGCAGAGATCTTCGCCGGCGGCCGCACCACGCTCTCCCCTCGCCCTCTTCGGTTATCGATTTCGAGATCCGGCGCTTCTTCACGCAGCCCTGACCCACCCCTCCTCGACCGATCCCTCGCAGTCGGATATTCGCGTTCGTTACCAGCGGCTGGAGTTTCTCGGGGATGCCGTTTGGAATCTGTACGTCAGTGACGCTCTCGTCTCACTGCTGCCGACCGCCTCAGAGGGCGAACTGACCCAGCGTCGCAGCGGCCTCGTGAGCGCCGCTGCGCTCGCCGAGTTGGCGCAACTCCACGGCCTCGCGCCGTTACTTGTATTGAGCAAGGGCGAAGAGTCAACGGGCGGGAGACAGAAGACCACAATCCTCGCAACAACGTTTGAGGCGGTGATCGGCGCCATCTACCTGGACGGGGGCATTGAAGCGATTCACGGGTTGGCGCGGACGGCCTGTTCGAACACTCTTGCGGAGGAACGATTGACTCCCGATCCGAAAACCGCATTGCAACAACGCGCACAGTCACTTCTTCACTCCACCCCCCGTTATCGTATAATTCGTCGGTCAGGCGCTCCTCATGCTCCGATGTTCGAGGTCGAGGTCATGGTTGGACAGTTACCGATTGCCGGCGGCAAAGGACGAAACCGGCAAGAGGCTGAGCGCGCTGCCGCACGAGAGGCCCTCAGGTCTTGGCCAGATCCGTCGACTACAATATCTGGTAGTGGCGATGAGACTCACTACTGAGTCTTGTATTTTCCTTGACAGCCAGCGGCAGGATCTGGTAGGGTGTCGTTATCCTATGTCCTATCCTATCAAATTGAAGGGGTGTCGACGTGAGTCACAACGATCCAGTGATCATGCCGGACAGGGGTGGTAGCAGGCAATGCGGCTTTCGCGATTAACCGCATTCGGCTTCAAATCGTTCGCTGAGAAGGTCGAGGTCACCTTCGAGCCTGGCGTCACAGCGATCGTCGGTCCGAACGGCTGCGGTAAGAGCAATCTGTCCGATGCGATTCGATGGGCCCTTGGCGAGCAAAGCGCCAAGCTGTTGCGCGGGGATCGAATGGACGATCTGATCTTTGCAGGCAACAGCGTCCGGAAGCCGCTTGGGATGGCGGAGGTCTCTCTGATCTTTACTGATAACTATGGCAATATTCCCACGGAATTCCACGAGGTCACGGTCACTCGCCGCTTGTATCGCTCCGGCGAGAGCGAGTACCTTCTGAATCATGTGCCGTGCCGTCTGCGCGACATCACCGATCTCTTCCTGGATACCGGTCTCGGCGGCGAGCCGTATGCCCTGATCGAACAGGGCAGCATCGGCAGCATTGTCGGCGCCAAGCCGGTCGAACGTCGGCTTCTGATTGAAGAGGCGGCCGGCATCATGACCTATAAGGTGAGGAAACGGTCGGCTCTGGCCAAGCTGGAGGCGGCGGAACAGAACCTGCTGCGGGTGAGCGATATCATCCGCGAGGTAGAGCGCCAAAAGAACTCCCTCAAACGGCAAGCCGGCAAGGCGGAACGCCACCGTGCCTACCAGGACCGGGCGGCGGAGTTGAAGGGTTTCGTCAAGTTTTCCGAGCTGCAGCAGTTGCGGCAACAACTCGCGCTGCGCCAGGATTCCGCCTTAACGGCTCAGAACGAGGCGGATTCGGCGCAGGCCGCTGTCGTCGCTGTCGAGGCCGAACAGGAGGCTCTGCGGATCCGGGAGCTGCAGCAGGAACAGGAGCGAGCCGCCGCACAGGAGCGGCTCCAGGAACTGAGGAACTGGCTGTCTCGCGACGAAGCCGAACTCAACCACCTGCGACAGATGCTCCATGAATCGGCGCTTCGGAAACAGGAGCGGCACGACCGCTCAGCACGGCTGCACAGCCGCCGTACAGTCCTGGCGCAGCAGGAGGCCGACGCAACAGAGCAGGAACACGCACTGGACGCCGAGCTTCATGCCGGTCGCGCGCAACTCGATCTCAAGTCATCGGAACTGCATGCGCTGGAAGAGACCATCGCGTCGGCCGCGCGCTCCCTGGAGGCGACGCGACGGCGCCTTGGCCAGGACGCGGCAGCTCTGGCGGATCGCCGCAACCACCTGGCCAGCCTCCAGGAGCGGGCGCGCCTCTACTCCACACAGCGTAATCTGGCCGTCGAACGCAAGGCGCGACTCGAACAGCAGGATCGCGACCTCATTTCCCTGGAGGAGGCCCAGCGAACCGTGCGTGAGCAGGTAGTCGAACGACTGGATGCGCTACACGCTGAGCACACGACGCTCACACAACAAACCACCGAAGAGGAGACTGCGCGGGAGACGAGCAAGACTCAACTGGAGGCCCTCCGCGATGAGTCGGCGAAGCTTGGGAACCGTCTGGCGTCACTCATCGAACTCAGTCAAAGTTTTGAAGGGTACGCTGACGGCCACCGGTACCTCCTCAAACAGAAAGCCCATGGCGAGGCGCGGCTCGAAGGACTGGACGGCTCGCTGGTCGATCTGCTTGAGGTACCTGCTCGCTACGAGCGCGCCATCGAAGTGTTGCTCGGCGATGCCTTGCAGGGATTGGTGATGCAGCGGGCGGAAGACGTTCAGGAGGCCATTCGACTGCTCATCGAACGGGGGCAGGGTCGCGCCACCTTTCTCATTCGTCGGGAAGCGAACAGCGGCCAGAATGGGACAATGCCGGCGCGGCTGCGCGAGATCCTACCCTCTTCCACAGTCTCAGTCGAAGGACTGGCGCTCGATCTGATCCGCTGCACCGATGGCCATCAATCGCTTGTGGACGCGCTCCTCATCGATGGGATCGTTGTCAGCGAGTTATCGGACGCACTCACGCTTAGCGCCGTCCTTCCCTCCCCGTTTGCGATTGCCACACTCGCCGGCGAGCTCGTTACCAGTAAGGGAATTGTTGCGGGGGGTCCTGGAGGGGGCTCCGGTATCCTTCCGCGGCGACGGGAAATCGCACGGCTCCGGGATCGCGTCCGGGAGCTGCAGGATAACCTTCAGGTGGTCGAGGCATCATGGGAAGCCTCCTGCCGCCGCTCGGCCCAGTTTGTGGAATCGTTGGAGCTGCTGAATCAGCGTCTCCATGAGGTGGAGATTGAGCAGCTCAAGGCGGATACCGCGTTTGCCCATACAAGCGCCGAACGGCGACGCCTGCAGCAACAGGTTGAGGTGCTCACCTATGAGGCTGCAAGTCACGAAGAAGACGTTCGCGTGCTTGCCGAGGAGATTCGGGCGATTGAGCATACGCTTATGGAACTCGAGGGCCAAGGCCAGGCGATGCAACTCGAAGCCCTCAAGCTTGAGACCGAGGCGACCGCCCGCCAGCGGGAACGGGACGGCCTCATCCGGGAGGTGGGGGAGTATCGCGTCCGGCTCACCGCACTGCACGGTCAGCGGGAAATGCTGACTCGCGGCCTGAGTAGGACGATTGAGGAGCTTGGCCAGGTAACGAGCGAACTTGAGTCGATCGAAGCCGAGCTTGCCGCGCAACAACTTCGCGAGGCGAAGATGGAGGCTGCCGTCGTAGAGCTCCAGACACGGCTGACATCCTTGAACGAAGAGGAGCAATCGGCGCAGCGGCAGGTCGTCGTCCAGGATGAGGCGCGCCGCGAGTTGAGCGAGACGCGGCGCTCGATTGACGAGCACCTTCGTGTACTGAAGCAGTCGGTGACCGAGAAGCAGCAGGCTGCGAGCGACGCAGCCATCCGGCTCGCCGAGTTGCGAAATACTATTTCGCTTCTTGAGGAGGCGCTACAGGACGAGGGACCTGCCGAGCTGGACGCTATTGTCCGGCGACTGACCGACAGTGGTCTTGCAATCGAGGCGGCCAACAGTGAACTCGCGGAGCTCTCGGCGAAGATCGCGGAACTGGGCGCGGTCAATATGGCGGCCCTCGATGAATATCAGGAGCTGGCGGAACGTCACCGCTTTCTCACAGCACAGGCTGAAGATCTTTCTTCGTCTGCACAGTCGCTCCGCGCTGCTATTGCAGAGATTAACCATACTATTCAGCAACGATTCAATGAAACACTCAAGACTGTGGGCGGTCATCTGGACCGTCTGTGGAGTTGCCTCATCCCGGGAGGCCAGGCATCACTGAGCTTAGCCGAACTGCAGGACGGGGAGGAGGAACCCGGGGTCGAGATGACGGTGCGAATCCCCGGCAAACGCGCCACCCTGAATCTGCTGTCCGGAGGCGAGAAGGCGCTGGCTGCGCTGGCGCTGCTGCTGGCGCTCTTCCACACCAGGCCCAGCCCCTTTTGTCTGCTGGACGAAGTCGATGCCCCTCTCGATGACGCAAACGCCGAACGATTCGCCTCGCTTCTGAAGGACATGGCTGCCGGCGCCCAGTTCCTCCTCATTACTCACAACAAGCGGACGATGGCAGCCGCCAACCTCCTGTACGGCGTCACTATGGAGGAGCACGGCGTCTCGAAGCTCCTCTCTCTCCGCATGAGCCGCGCCGCCTGACGCGAGGCGGATCGGTAGGCCCTGTATGTTCACCAACGACTCTCAACGTCAAGGCCTTTTCGGGCGGTTCGTAGCCGGCCTCGCCAGAACCCGCCAGGGGTTGACGGGGCACATCGGACGGCTATTCGGCACGAACGTCCCCAGCGCCGCTGATCTGGAAGCGCTGGAAGAGGCATTGATTGCGGCGGATTTCGGCCCGGCACTGGCGCAACAACTCATGACGCCCCTGCATCAACGTCTCAGCCGCCGCGATCTCAGCAACCTCGACCAGGTAGAGGAAGCCCTCAAGCGCGGTATTCTCGCCATTCTGAACGGGGTCGCGCCGCCCTCTTCCGCGACAGACAATCAGACCACACCGCGAGTCTTACTCTTTCTCGGGATCAACGGTTCCGGGAAGACGACGACTATCGGGAAGCTGGCCAACCGTCTCATTGCGGAGGGCGGGCATGTCGTGTTAGCGGGAGCCGACACCTTTCGGGCTGCGGCTATCGAACAGTTGGGGCTATGGGCGCGGCGCGTGGGCGCCGACATTGTGTGCCACCAGGCAGGAGCCGATCCCTCCGCGGTGGTGTTCGACGCGGTGCAGGCCGCATGCTCGCGCGGCGCAAGCCACCTGCTCATCGATACCGCCGGCCGCCTGCACACCAAACGGAATCTGATGGAGGAGTTAAAGAAGATTCAGCGCGTCATCTCGCGGCAGATGCCGGATGCGCCCCATGAGCGGATTATGGTGCTCGACGCGACCTCCGGCCTGAACGCCTTGGCCCAGGCTAAAACCTTTCACGAAGCTGTGGGGCTGACAAGTCTCATCTTGACGAAGCTGGACGGGACCGCCAAAGGAGGCGTTGTGGTCGCGATCGCCGATCAGTTGAAGCTTCCGATTAGCTTCGTCGGTCTCGGTGAAGACGTTGACGATCTACAACCGTTCGCACCTGAGACCTTCACGGACGCCCTGTTCGCAGGATCCTGACAGTTAGTCGCTCCTACCTGATCTTGATCCGTAGTCCCTCTTGATCGCTTGAACCGCCGCTCGACACTACCATCACTCGAACGTTGAAGGTGCCAGAAACCGTCGGCACGCCGCTGATCTGACCCGTGCTCGGATCAAGCGTGAGGCCTGGGGGAAGCGAACCGTCGATGATGCTGAAGGTGAGCGGGGGGATCCCTCTCTTCGTCTTCAACATCACTGAGTACGGCATCCCGACCCGACCTCGATTCATGCTATCAGTGGTGAGCTGAACCGGCTTCACGATCTTTAATGAGACGGACTGCGCGGCTGATGCCCCTACAGCATCAGCCACCAGAACCCTCAATGTTGCAGTCTTGGCCTTTATTGGAATCCCGCTGACAGTGCCCTGGGAGTCCAGGGTCAGGTCTTTGGGAAGCTTACCTTTGATAAGACTCCACACATAGGGAGGTGTTCCGCCTTCGGCGGAAAGCTTCGTTAGATAGGCAACTCCACGTTCGCCGAGAGGCAGATCGCTAGTCGTGACCCCGAGCGGAGGCGGTCCCGCTATGCCGTAAATCCTGAGGGTCCAACTATTCCAGGTTCCGACGTCACCCTTGGCCAGATCGGCGACCCGAAGTGTCCAGGTGCCGGCAGCCGACTCCCCCCAATGGCGCACCGATCCGAAGCGCCAGAAACCGAAGCCATCGCCGGAGTCCAGAGGGCGAACCGTCGCCAGTCTACTCGTAACGCCGGCCGGAGAGGTCAAGCTGATCTCGAGATCGCCGCGATAGGGGTGCGCGGCATCGAATTCTATCTCTACATGCTCGACCGCAAAGTTGACAAATGCGTCGCTGATGGTGATGCTATCCGACAGGCCGGTCGCGTCGTCGTCAGGAATGGTTCGACTGACCGCGCGGCTGACGACGGGTATGGCGCTCTCAGCCGCGACAGCGCTCCAGGCAGCCGCCCGATCGACCGCCGCCTGTGCGTCAACCAGCCCGAACCCGAACTTCTCGTTATGCGCGAAGGTTCCCGTGGTCCAGCCCGGATCTGTCGAGTTGATCCTGACCGAGGATTCGGCCAGGATATGCTTCACATCCCGCCAGGTCAACAAGGGGTTCTTCGCCAGCATGAGTGCGACGACACCGCTGACCAAAGGGGTTGCCGCCGATGTGCCGCCGAAGTTACTTGTGTAGTCGGTCGAGTCGTAGCCTGCGGCGCCCGCAAGGTCCGTTGTGGTGATACCCCGACTGCCGCCACTGGACGGGGCTGCGATGAACAGAGCCGAACACGGCTCGCTGTAGGGCGCCTGTTGTGCATTATCAGTAAGCGCGCCCACCGCAATCACAAACCGATTGTTGGCATAACCGTTGAAGTTGCAGTTATCATCCAGTTTTAAACCGTTACCCGCAGCCCAAAGAAATAGCCGTCCTTTCCCGCCCCGCCCCTGCACAACAGCCGTTTCAATCGCCGCCTGCACGAGAGGACCGGGACCGACAAGAGTGCTCCCTTCAAGTGGACCCCAGGAGTTATTGATGATATGAATGGCATCGCGTTGATGTCCAAGCGCGGAGGCGATCTGAACGTCCGACACCGGACCAGCAATCAGGCGCAGACCGGCGAGGGATACCGATGGCGCGGCTCCGCTCACCCCTATTCCGTTATCCCCTCTGGCGCCGGCAACGCCGGCAACCGCCGTGCCGTGGAAGTCCGCCGAGAGATCCGGGTTCGGATCCGGGTCGTTGTCATTAAAATCCCACGACAGAGGTGCGAGATAGTTAGCTTGCAAGTCAGGATGGGTATGCTGCAGCCCGTCATCGACAATGCCGACAACAATTCCGGCACCCTTGCTGGTCGGCCAAACCGCCTGTACGTTGGTGCCGGCCGCTTCCTGGTCACGTGTCTTGAGATGCCACTGCTGATCAAGCAATGGATCGGCTGACGGGCCGTCTGCCCGGATCACGGTGTCGGTCGTCTGATCTGGCCCCATGGCGGAGGCGCCCGCCGCGAACGCCAACGTTTCAACGAGAACCCACGTCACGCGAATGCATGTGGTGACTCTTCGTAGAACCGGCATGAGCAACACGGGCCACGGACTCGTGAAACACCACAACGCGTCTCGCGCCCCCATCAGATCCCCCGTAGTCGTTCTCTCTTGCTGCACATCATGCCGCTGGGCCGCTACGATCATCAACGCCGGGAGTAGGTATGTTTCAAGAGGGGATAGGCGTTTCGCACCCCCGGCTGTTTGCGCAGTGCATCAGCGACAGCAAGGGCGGCCATCGGATCGTCGGCCTCGATAACGTATCCCTCCGGGACTCCGGGAACCGATCGAACGGTGTCAGCTGACAAATCCGCGAGCAGAGTATGCGGATCTACTCCCTGCTCCAGTATCAGGCCAACCTCTCGGGTAAGCAGGTGGCGCGTGGCCTGAGTTCG
>Ga0233425_10004603_pt1 | contig 22897 bp, 9 predicted proteins | sample Watercolumn_Towu_2_FD_181712 | JGI IMG/M metagenome (GOLD analysis project Ga0233425, IMG submission 181712) | Freshwater microbial communities from Lake Towuti, South Sulawesi, Indonesia - Watercolumn_Towuti2014_140_MG | ecosystem: Environmental > Aquatic > Freshwater > Lake | place: Indonesia... | reverse complement strand
TAATAAACGGGGGGATTCTTTCCAAATCCGACCCCACCGGGATTGACTTTTCTTACTCCTTGGACGACAACAAAGTTCCGGCATTGGTTATTAAGTATAGTCCGGATTTCTTGCTGAATGTTACGCCCATTTTCACCCCCACGTACTCGTGGCGAGAGGTCGCGGCGCTGTGAGAAGTTTAATTCCTTCTTCTGAACTTAGGTTTCTGAGGGTAAGAGTTGACCAGAGGAAATTAAATCCTGCCGACGTAGTCTAACGGCTTTGTAATATAGCTCAGTGTACCTAGCCGCCGATGTTTCCCAAGAAAAGTCCTGCTCCATGCAGCGCTTTACCAGTTTCTCCCAAACTTCTTTGTTGTTGTAAACCTCCAGGGCCCTAATTAGGCTCCCGAAAAACTGCCAAGGGTCAAAGTCTTTAAAAGTAAAACCACAGCCCGTGTCCTTAGCCGCATCGAAATTTTTGACTGTATCCACCAAACCACCAACCATACGAGCCACCGGAACCGCCCCATAACGCATCCCCTCCATTTGGACCAGCCCGCAGGGCTCAAATCGGCTGGGGAAGAGCATGATATCAGAGCCAGCAAAGATTAAACGCGGCAGGGCAAAGTTTGGCATGAGGTGCAGTCCTACTTTGTCCGGAAACTTATTCTTGAGTGAACGCAGAGCATCAGCAATGCCCAAGTCCCCGCCCCCCAGGGCGATAAACTGGACATCATACATGGAAAGAATTTTAGAGAGGGGCTCAACTGTCATGTCCAAACCTTTTTGAGCGTCCAGCCTACCCTCGGCAGCGATAATAGGAATGGACGGATCTTCTTTTAAGCCGAACTCTTTTTGCAAGGCAACCTTATTGCGGTAGCGGTCAGCGAGGTTCCGCGCGTCGTAATTGTTGGCCAGGTTTGGATCGGTGGCGGGATTAAACTCGTCGTAGTCAATACCGTTGGTGATACCAAAAATCTTAGAGCGCACTTCCAGAAGGAGCTTTTCTAAGCATTCACCATAAGCCGGGGTCAGAATTTCCCGGGAGTAGGTTTCGGAAACGGTGCTCACAACATCAGAAAACAGGACCCCGCGCTTCAAAAAGTTCTGCTTGGTCAGCCTTTCATCAAAGAATGAAGCGATTTCGCTACGGCCGTCATCAAAATCTAATTCAGAAATGTTGCGATGATCAAACATACCCTGATAGTGAAGATTATGAATCGTGAAAACAGTGCAAATGTCTAAAAGCTTTTTATCCCTGTCGTAAACCGAGCGCAGGTAATTTGGTAAAAGTCCAGTCTGCCAGTCATTAGTGTGAACAACGTCCGGAACAAAGCCACCCATTTTTATAAACTCGATAGCACCGCGGGAAAGGAGGGCCCAACGCAAGGAATCGTCGGAATAACCATAAACATTGGCCCGCTTTTCGTAATATTCCATATTCTCCAAGAAATAGGCCGGCACGCCGATTGGTGGCGTGTGGGTTTTAACGTTGCAAATTAGGAACGGGTCACCCTCCCCTTCGGGAGCTCCGGTAGGCACTTTAAGTCCGTTAATAACCTTATCCATGGGATACTTTTCTTCGTCGATAAATCCAAACTTTGGCATAAAAATACGTACATCGTGACCGAGCCTAGCCAAAGCCAGGGATAAATGGGCGATGACCCGGGCGATGCCGCCAACATTAGCGTAGGGACTGGCCTCCGGGGCGACGATGAGAATTTTTAGTTGCGGTTGGGAGGAAATGAGCTTATGAAACTGAGTTAAAATACCAGTTTGCGTCTTTGCCTTCATAGATCTAATTATAACAAAAATAATTTGGCCCCGCCTCAATTAACTTACGCTATGTTATATTAAATGAGAATAGTTGCCTGCGAATAGCGGGTGGTTGTTTGTTTACTGCCTGTGAAAAAATTTGTTAGCCTTATATGCTTAGTCATTTTTATATCTTCCCTACTCTTATCCCTAGAAAAATTTAACTCAACGTTCAAACATGAGAACACAAAAGTCAGAGCGGTAAACCTTTCAAGCTTCGAAACCCCATCACTAAAAAACCCATCTCTAACTTCCCCGTTTAATCGTTATCTTTCGCAGGAAGTTGGCAGTTCGGCCCAGGTACTTGGCACAAAAACGGAGGGTCCAGCGAAGGAGGTAACGAGTAAAACAACAAAAAGTAGAATGAGCAGGGCGACAATCCATACCCCAAATGCCGTTATTGTTAAATTTAGGCAGGCACGCCGGGACATAAAGGCGATGGGCGGGCTCAAAAAGGCCCAGGATTTTGCCGCCAGTAAAAAGCTAATATTTAAACAAACTCTTAAAGATCAAAATATTGGGGTTTATGAATTCACGACAGGTTCGGCCGAAGACTTGGCCTTAAAGCTTAAGAAGGATCCAGATGTAGAGTACACCGAACCGAATTACCAGCTAGAACTCCACACTATTCCCACAAACGACACCAGCAAGGCCGATCTTTGGGGCTTAGACAATACTGGCCAAACGGTGAGCGGCATTTCCGGAACGGCGGATGCCGATATTGACATACCTGAGGCTTGGACAATTTCTACGGGAACAAGTACAGTCCTTGTGGCTGACGACGACACGGGTGTTGAATACACCCACGAGGATTTGGTCGCTAACATGTGGGATGGCAGTAGTTGTAAAGACGAAGATGGCAATTCGATCCCGGGCGGATGTATCCATGGATACGACTATTCTGGTAGCGGCGACAACGACCCGGACCCGACTGTAAACCCCTATCCCGGTGAGTATTGGCACGGCAGTCACGTGGCTGGGACGATTGGGGCCGTGGGTAATAACAGTAAGGGAATTGTTGGGGTTGCCCGGAATGTCAGGATCCTGGCCCTAAAATCTGACTTGTATTTTGACGAATTGGTTAAAAGCATAGATTTTGCCAGGCAAAACGGCGCTAAAGTTATTAATGCCAGCTGGGGAGGACCGAGCTATTCCCAAGCACTCTATGACGCAATTAGCCGATTTAGAGACGCGGGTGGTCTTTTTATTACCTCGGCCGGCAATTCCACTAAAAATCATGACACGAATCATTCTTACCCCTGTGATTACAACCTGGATAACATTATTTGCGTGGCGGCAACGGATCAGGACGACGCTCTGGCAAGTTTTTCTGACTACGGTGCCAGCTACGTACACGTTGGTGCCCCGGGTACAAATATTTTAAGTACACTTGGACCCGGCAATTCATATGATTATTGGAATGGAACATCGATGGCCGCACCACACGTCACCGGGCTGGTGGCATTAATTTGGAGTTACAACACCAGCTTAACCTATTCGCAAGTTAGAAACATTATTTTAACTTCCGGCGACTCTCTCCCTTCTCTTTCCGGAAAAACGACCACCGGAAAAAGAATAAATGCTTACAACGCTCTTTTAGCCGCTGATTTCACTGCCCCAACCCTTACTGGGCTAACCAGCGACACCACCTACCGTAAATCTAAGACTTGGACCTGGGACAGCGATGATCCCACCGCCACCTACCGATATTCTATTGACCAGTCGCCCAGCTGGGCCCCAAGCGGGACCTACTCCAGCACCAAAACCGCCACGCAAAGCAGCGGCGAGGGCACGTACTACGTTCACGTTCAGGCAACTGACCTGCAGGGAAACACCAGCGCCGTAACCAGCGTCTCGGCTCTTCTAGACAACACTACCCCCACTGTTAATGCCGGGGCCGATGTAACAATTACAACGTCAGCACTTTTTACCCGAACGGCCACAGCTTACGACGGTGGTTCGGGAATTGCTAGCTACCTTTGGACCAAACAGTCGGGAGCAGGAACCATAACTTTTGGCACACCCAATGCAATAGGTACAACCATTGGTGCTAGCGCTAACGGTGTTTACGTTATCCGGCTTACGGTCGCGGACAACGCTACGAACTCTAATTATGGAGAGTTCACGCTCACCTGGGCTTTGCCTGGACCAACCATAGGCGGGGTTGTTGAAGGCGGGTACTACAACGTGAATGTTAACCCAACGTTTAGCGACGGGACGGCAACCCTTAACGGCAACCCGTTCAACTCCGGTGATACCGTTTCCACCGAAGGAACTTACACTTTAATTGCCACCAACACTGATGGTTCCACCACGGTTCACTTTACCATGGATAAAACCAATCCGATCGTTAATGCAGGCACTGACGCCTCGGTGAATGCCCAGTATACCCAAAACGCGACCACTTCCGACGCTCTTTCTGGAATTGCCATCTACCAATGGTCAAAAACCTCTGGCCCAGGCACGGTTACCTTCGGGTCGGCGAATTCTGAAGATACCACAGTAACGGCTAATGCCGACGGGACTTATATAGTTCGGTTAACCGTGACGGACAACGCCACAAACCAAGCTTACGACGAATTTACCCTTACCTGGGACACGCTGGGACCGAACGTCGGGGGCGTGGCTGACGGAAATTACTACAAAGTCGATGTCAGTCCCACCTTCACTGAAGGCACCGCTACACTGAATGGTAACCCCTTTACTTCGGGCACAGCGGTCTCGACCGAGATGTCATATACACTAGTGGTTACTGACACTATTGGAAACACTACCACGGTACACTTCACCGTAGACAAGACGGCGCCAACAGTCAGCGCCGGCAGCGATGAGTATACCAACGCCCAATTCAGCCAAGATGCTACGGCTTCGGATTCTTTAAGTGGCATCGCTAGCTACCTTTGGACCAAAACTTCCGGACCCGGCACCCTAACCTTCGGTTCGGTAACTTCTGAGGACACAACAATTAGCGCAAGCGCTGATGGCACCTATGTAATTAGATTAACGGCCACGGACAGGGCCACGAACTCCAACTACGGAGAATTTACTCTGCTTTGGGACACAACCGGCCCAACGGTTATAAAACTAGGGACCGGATTGTCTGACTATACAATCTCCGCCGGCGGAAGCGCTGTACTATCTTTTAACGAGGCCATCGGCTCTGTTGGCAGAAGTAGCGTTCAAAGCGCCCTAACGGCTGGGGCTGATCAAACGATTACCTATACTTGGGATGACCCATATACTAATCTCACCATCCATGGCAACCCCTCAAATATCACAACTTTCAAAAACGACGCCACCGCCCTGGTTTACGACGAGCTTGGTAATCTTTCTACAGATTTGATGCTAATAGATTCTGCTCTGGATCTAGACCAAGTAGCGGCGGGGACTTCTACCTTAATAAGCAGCGGCCAAACGCAAGCGGTTGTGACCACTTCGCAGCCCTCGACGATTTATGTTCCGATCGAGGTATCTAATGCCACTGTGAATGTGGACCCAATGATTACTGGTCTTTCCGGGACTATACCAGCCGTAACCATTAGCACGACCACCTCTGCAGGCATCATCGTAGTGGAAATCCCTGCTTCTACAAACATAGCAGCAGCGGGCGCTTGGGACGCAATCATTAACGCACCATCCATTAGGGACAATTCCACCGTTACCATCCCCCATGATGCCAGCACAACTGTAAACAAGGTAACGGTTTTCGAACTGGGGGCCGGAACCAATAAATTAACACTAGACAAAGCTTCCAGGCTAACTATTCCTAACCAAGCGGGCAAGTCGGTTGGCTACTCGCACGGCGGAATATTTACGGCGATTACCTCCCCCTGCGGTCTCGATAGCCAGTCCACCGGGAACGCCTTACCAGCTGGCGGGGATTGTAAAATTAATTCCGGCCCGAATCTTATTGTTTGGACTAAACACTTCACCGACTTTGTGACCTACGACCAAATAGACAACGATGTCACAGCCCCAACGAAGCCGGTCGCCTCCATACGCGGCGGAGATTATAGTTACGACCCAGTTATTTCCCTAACTAGTACTGACTCCTCCAATTTCACCATTTATATGACGCTGGACAATTCAACCCCAGACACTACAAAACAAAAATACGATAAATCCTTTAGGCTCACCTTCTCGGCCACTCTTAAAGCTGTCGCCATAGACATCTACGGAAACGTTTCACCGATACTTGTAGAGGGCTACAATCTGGCTCCCGGCATTTCGCAAGAAAAGGTCTACTACGTTTCCGGAAATAATGTCGTAATTAGGTGGGTAACCGATGACCCATCGAGAAGCCGGCTCGTCTACGATTTAACTTCGCATAATGGGCTCGTAAATGTCCCTAAAAACTACGGCTACGCTTTCTCGAGTCCCGAAGAAAACACCGTCTTGTTGACCAACAGTCATGAGATCGCCTTAAACTCCTTAAAACCGGCGACCACCTATTACTATCGCGCTATTTCTGCCAGTCCCCCAGAGACCGCCGGGGCCGAGCAGACCTTCACAACGTTAGGCAAAAAACTCTTCAATTCCAAAAATATAAGAAATAGGAAGGCTGCAACAGGGACAACACAAAGAACAGCCACCCCAGAGGCGCAAATTAAGGGAGTGGCTACGGAAAGCGCGACTACCCACGAGATTGAAGTGACCACAGACTTGGGGTCGCAGAAGCTTATAAATAAAACGGCTGATACCGTCCGTACGTTTCTGGCGACCTACGTTCTTATAACCCTACAAATTGGGATCGTCTATATCGTTATCGGTTGGTTCACTAAGCCTAAAGATAAAAGGGTACAAAAGAAATAGCCTAAGTAGATGACAACTTGTATTTGAAGACTAGCCAAGGAAAAGTAATTACCGCCTTATAGATCCTGGCAATGCGTTGAGGCTCAATTAGAAGCCGCCACAACCATTCTAGGCTTAGCTTGCGAAAAACTCCGGGCGCACGTCGCTTGTGCCCAGAGATCATGTTAAAGGCACCCCCGACTGCCATAAAAACCTTAGCATTTATTTCGCTCATATGACAACTAAGCCACTTTTCCTGCTCCCCTGGACTAAAAGCCACAAAAAGGAAGTCTGGTGAAAAACTGTTGATTTTTTTGATAACCAAATCCATTTCTTCAACGGATGTCGACTTAAGGCTAGCCGGACCAGAGTCGGCGAGGATCTGAAGGTTAGGATACTGTAACTTCAAAATAGTAGCCGCATCCCACGCCTCGCTACCCCCACCACCTAAAAAATAGACCTTTTTACCTGTTCGGGAACTAATTTCACAAAGAGAAGCCACCAAATCCGTACCCGAAACTCTTTCATGGATCTGGCTAAAGGATTTTCTATAGAAAGCTAGTTTAAACCCGACTAAAAAGCCGTAAAAAATGGCGACCGGAACTTTTAGCCATCTATTCTTTGGCAATTGGTAAGACAGATATTCTCCCGCGGCCAGTAAACCTCCCCCATCTGGTACAGAAAGCGAAGCGGAGTTAATGATTCTTAGGAATTCCGAGTCTCTTTGAGCATTAACAACTGACTCGGCATAGGGTGTAACCACCAAGTGCTTTACCCTGTCATTCAAAAAGCTCTCAATGTCTCCGAGAGCTTCTTTAAATGTAACCTTATCGACTTTTAAACCGAGTATAGATACGTTACCCATAATGACTAGCTACGGCTTCCTCAAGAACATTGATTGTTTCTAGGGCCGCTTTTTCCCAGCTAAAATTCTGGGCTTGGTTGAGAACTTTTTTAACTACCGCGGCCCGGTCGGAGTCGGTCATTGAAAGCACCAACTCCATCTTACTGGCAATATCGCTTGACGAGTTAGGGTCGGCGTATAAGGCCGCCTCGCCACCGACCTCTGGCAGACTGGTCACGTTAGACATAATAACCGGAACCCCGCAGGCCATGGCTTCCAAAGGGGCAAGCCCAAAGCCCTCAAAGAGTGAAGGGAAAATGAAACACTTTGAACCAGAAATCAGGGCCGGTAAGCTGTCCTGTGATACTTGACCAATAAACCGGACCGTACCTTCTACTCCAAATTTGGCTGGAGCCTGATAAATCTCATCGTTTAGCCAACCGGGCGCCCCAGCCAGTATTAGTGAATAGTGATTAGTGTTCAACGACTCACCAGCAAGGACCTGGGAAAAGGCTTCGACGAGACGGACTAGATTTTTGCGGGGCTGAATAGTGCCCACAAACAGTAAGTACTCCCCGCTGATCTCGAGCTTACTCTTAATAGAGTCTATTTCCGGTTTAGTTCTAGGATAAAAGGCTTCTCGGTCGTACCCTTCGTAAATGACTGCGATTTTGCTGGGAGACGCTCGGAACTTACTTACAATGTCCCTTTTAGTATATTCGGAAACGGCAATAATTCTGGTAGCGTTTTTAAGCGCATATTCTGTCATGGTATTTAAATAATACCTCTGGGGAAACTTATGGAAGTTGGGCAAAAATTCGGCCCCCAAATCGTGGATGGTTACGACCGTTTTTAGATTGAACCGGCGAAAAATCGGCAAGGTGTGGGCGGGAACAAAAAGCACGTCAGGGGGGTTAACTAAACATTCTAAAGCGAGACCGCCTTGCGTCCATAAACGCGGCCAATCAATATCTCGAAGTTCAAAATTAGAAACATTTATATCAGAAAAGTAGCCCCGGAACCGCTGATTACTTTTGGCGCCCTTTGGCAAATATAGACGAAATCTATGCTTTGACCCGGCTCGAAGTATAGCCCGAATCAAATAAAAGGAATAGGATTCTGGACCGCCCCAAAAGGGACCGAAGGCCCGTGAACAATCAACGCCAATGACCATAGAAATTCAAATGGTAAAATTCAAGTAACAAATCAAGCTCAAAATTTAAAATTCAAAATTGGGTTTGAGTGTTTGAACTTTGAATTTGATTTGATGTTTGTGAATTTGAGTTTTTGAATTTCGTTTCAGCGCCGGGTAACACTCTTCCTAAAAACCTCCAGGTTTTCCAAGGCAATAGCTGCACCTTTAACCACACAAAGCAGCGGGTCGTCGGCCACATGCACCGGAACCCCTGTCACTTGAGTTAGCAGCTTGTTAAAACCCCGAAGAAGAGCGGTCCCGCCAGACAAGATCATCCCCTTGTCTATGACGTCGGAAGCAAGTTCGGGAGGAGTTTTTTCCAAAACCGCCTTAATTCCATGGGTAATTTCTAAAAGCGGGGTTTCTAAAGCCCTAGTAATTTCGGTAGAGGTAACGGTCATAGTCTTTGGTAAACCGGAGATGCTGTCACGCCCCTTAACTTCTAGATTCATTTCCGGCTCTAGGACAACGGCGGAGCCAATTTTTATTTTTATTTCCTCGGCCGTTCGCTCCCCGACTAGAAGACCGAAGTTATGCCGTAGATAGGAAATTATGGCTTCGTCCAAACTGTTACCGGCTACCCTCACCGAGTGGCTAACCACAATGCCTCCAAGGCTAATCATAGCCACCTCCGTAGTTCCCCCACCAGAGTTTACGATCATGCTGCCAGAGGCTTGGGCGATGGGAATTTTGGCGCCAATAGCAGCGGCCAACGGTTCTGGAATAAGGTAAGCACTTTTTGCCCCGGCTGAAAGAGCGGCATCGGAAACCGCCCGGGCTTCAACAGAGGTAACCCCCACTGGTACAGAAAGCATAACCTCCGGCTTAAAAAAAACGCTCCCTTTTGAAGCCTTTCCCAAAAAATAGCGAAGCATTGCCTCGGTAACAACATAGTCGGCAATAACACCGCTTCTAAGGGGATGGGATGCGGTAATATTTACCGGCGTGCGGCCCAGCATTTCCTTAGCCTGCGCCCCAACGGCAACGACATGATTATCGTCTATGCTCACAGCCACAACGGTCGGCTCATTAAGAATGATGCCCCTACCGACAACAAAAACAACCGAGTTGGCCGTGCCTAGGTCAACCGCAATTTTTCGGCTAAACTTTGAAAACATAATAGCTAGTATAACAGGGGCCGACGGATGCGAACCAGAGAAGGTTCAACACCCAAGAACCCTAAATAGATTATAACTGGAATCTTTTTTGTAGATCTTAAACCCGTCTTCATCTTTTATGAGCTGGTAACCGCACTTTGGCAGATTTTCCTTTTTTTGGTAGTAGCCCCAAGCAACAGCATTACCAGAAACGGAACCCTTTTCGTCTAAAAATACATAGTCTGCCTCACGCAAGTCTGGAAATTCATAAATATTTTTCCTAAACGCCAGGTCCGGCACCAGATTCGTTTGGGCCGAAACCGAAACGCCGTCCGGTATCAACTTTATAAGTTGAAAAAACAGCCAATGGTGGCTGGTTACAGTAAACCGGTCAATATTGGCGGACAACGAAGGCGGAAAGGGGGAAAATGAGGTAAAACTCACAACCGACACAGCAACTAAATATATGGACACTACAACAGAAAGGCTAAGTCTCTCTCCAAGGTCTCTTAGAAATTTAGAGATTGAGATGCAAAAACCAAAACGGCAATTTAAAATGATAAAATTTTTAACTTTTAGCTGTAATTCTGATCTTTGATCTTTAATTTTTACATTTAAATATTCCGAACCAAACACTACCGCAACGTACATGAACGCCAAAAGTTGCGCCGGGTAATGACCTTCCAGGTTTATTCTCATTGGCACCACCGACAGAAAATGGGCTAGGAAAATTGGGGCGGAAAGAAATAATAGACCCGGACTTAGAAGCGTCAAAAAACCGGTACTCCCAAGAAATTTTATAATCGTTGTCCTCTCGGTTAAACCAGATAATTTCTGGACGACTATTAGTGGGTTTCTGGCAACATTCAAGCCTATTTCTCCAGGCGATCGCCCCAAATAAGGGTAGTGGTCAGAAAGTGGAGAGCCGGAGCCGTCACGAATAAGCGGCATAACTACCAGAATCGATAAAACCGAGTAGGTTAAACAAAGTACAAACGAGTAAATAGCCAACTTCTTGGCCTTAAATTTATTAAAGGCAATCAAAGCGAGAGGCAGAACAAGTAAGAAAGCGTCCTCGCGGACAAGCTGGAGCAAGGCTAGAAAGGTAAAGGATATCCGATAACGCCTGTTGAACAGAAAATAAAAAGTGGCAAAGAAAAGAAGCGGAAAAGCGAAGTCGGGGTGAAAATCAAAATTGATTATGTTTAACGTAAACGGATTTATGGCAAAGGAAAAAGCTATAGCCAAGGATAACCATCTGCTTTTAAGCACCGTGAGGGACAAAAGGTAAAGAACCAAAACCGAAAGAGCCAGCCCCCCCGCCTGTGCCACCAAAATTGGTAGTGAAGATTCAAGAAGGGTTAAGGGGGAAAGAACAGCCAGAATAGGACTAAAGTGGTCCCCTAAATAGTTTCCGAACGGCCTAAAACTATACGTAAATGGACGAAAATGGGCGGTGTTGTAAAGCACCTGGTTAAAAACCCCTAAATCCCAAGCGTTATTGTGTAGAGACAGGTATAGTAATGAGCTACAAATAAAGTAGTAAAAGAAAGAGAATAATGCTAAAATGGCGGCTACCATAATAAGGTTAGGATATCATTAAGATGGATAGGAATTCCTTGTCTTTTATTGCCACAATTGTTACCATTATTGCTGTTTCCACGGCTGTCTTTCTGTACGCTAAAGGCTACAACTTTAATCGCCAGACAAAGTCTCTGGAAAAAACCGGAATGATTGTGGTCAAATCGGAACCACCCGGGGCCAGTATTTACTTAAACGGGGCGATCTATAAAACTAATACTAACACCAATTTGGCTAACCTGAAATCGGGGATCTATAACCTAAAAATTGAAAAAGACGGCTATTCCCCTTTCCAGAAAGACGTCCCAGTGAAGGAAGAATACGCCACCGAAATAACCGTGGTGTTGATACCCCTTAACCCCGACCTCAGACCCCTAACGACCTCTGGAGCGCGTAGTCCACAATTTACCTCCACCAGAGATAAAATAGTATTTTTAACCAGAGATAGGGAGAGGCCTGGCATTTGGTCACTAAACCTAGCCGGTAATATCTTTAGCCTTTTTAAGGGCAGTATTGACGTTTTGGTACCGGACCAAACACGAGCAAATTTTTCGCTGGCAGAAAGAATTCACATCTCACCAAATGACGAGCAGGCCCTTGTAACTATGAATAAAGCCGGTTATTACCTGCTGGATCTGACTGCCGCAGACGCCTCCCCACAAGCGACATCGGCCGCCCAAGCCGTTTTTTCCCAATGGAGCGAGATTGACCGGGCCAAAAAATTGGCCCTCTTAAAAAGGGGTGGGGTACCGGAAACGCTCTTTAACGTTGCAACTGAGTCGGCAACTGTGTGGTCCCCGGATGGAAAACGGTTTCTTTACACAACCCAGAAGCAGGAAAATTTGGAGTACCATGTCTACGACACCAGCGACCCGCTGGATATTGGGGAAAAGGAAGATTATACAACGGTAACAATTCCCAAAAACCAGGTCAGTAAAGTTTCTTGGTACTCCGACTCCAAACATTTAATTATTAGCACTTGCGAACAAGAAACCAAGGAGCAAGTCTGTATAAACGGAAACATTAAGCTCGTCCGTAACGACGGGACAAACAGCACCCTTGTCTACTCCGGCGCGCTCACCTCCATAGACGTATTTCCGACACCAGACGGCACCAAGATTATTATTCTAACGAGTTTTAACCCAAACTCCGTACCCAACCTTTACGCCATTATCCTTAGATAGGGCCCTATTCGGCCTTAATCCTTGTTTTACACACATCACTCGTACCTAAGCGCGTTGAGTGCCGAAATCTTTTTAGCCCTTTGGGCCGGGTAGAATCCGGTAAACAGACCCACGATAAAAGAGGAAACAATAATGAAGGCAACGAGAAAACCGGGTATGTAAGTTAAATTAAGATATCCCTGACCAGCGGCGATCGAATAAAAGGAAATAAAAAAAGATAGGAAGTTACCAACAAGGAAACCCAGTATTATACCGACTATCCCCCCAGATAAACCCATGATCATGGCTTCCGCTAGAAATAGGTCTTGGACTTCGGACGAAACCATTCCCATAACTTTCATTCCACCAATTTCCCTTGTTCGCTCGAGAAGAGAAACAGTGAGGGTATTAAACATGCCCAGCGAAGCCACAGCTAGAGCTACCATACCCAGGAGACCCAGTAGAATCCTTAAATTAGCAAAAAGATCCTCGATTTGAGAAACAGTATCGTTAGTGCTAGCAGTCCTAAGGCCCAAAGTTTCTATCCCCTTTCGAGCAGGAGATACGCTATCCTTATCGGCAACAACCACCTTTAGCTGAGAATAATTCGTGATTCCCAAATTCTTCATGTCAATAATTGGTACATAGAAATAAGTTGCTGAAACATCGTCAGTAACACCAATTACTTTGTACTCGGCTTCCTTTGTAATTGCCTTTCCGTTTATCTCTGGCTTTAAACTTTGGTTAATGACAAAAGACACTCTAAAAGTTGTTCCTAAAGCCTTATCGGGACGGATACTCAACAGATTAAGCATGGCGCTAGAAACTACGGCCTCGCTACTTGGTCCGTGTTCAAAATTAAGGGTCTGTGTAGCCCGCTTTGCTGAAGACGAAGCGGTAAGTTCAACAACTTCCAGGCCCCCAGAATTTGGGGTGGTAGTAACTTCTCTATACATAGCGCTATCGGTGGCCTGACTGCCATTAGAAAGCGCGGCGGATTCGGAAGCGACGCTTGTTGAGACCCCAAGCACCGTCCCGAAATCCGGCGAATCAAATATTTGTAACTTGGGCATCTCTACACAACCATCAGCCCAAATTTGCTGACCAGCGGTATTTAAAGTCGGTTGAAGAGCCCCATCTGGTAATTTATTATACAAAGGAATGCTGGCCTTGACCCACACACCAAGCTCCTTACCACTATTTTTGTCGTATCCAACTCGCCCATTTTGGTTATGGGGCGAATAGGTTCCCCCCCAATATTTCTGACCCTGGAACCCGCCTTCGTATCTGTCTAAGTAACCTAATATCTCGGAATTAATAGAACAGGTTTTCCAAACTTCGACGACGGCATCAGGAAAAACATTAAAATTAATCAACGCCTGTTCAAAGGGCGTACCCTCCCTGGCGGGCATGAGGCTATCAGTTGCCCCTTTAACCCTAGCCGCGGCGCCAGAACTGTTCTTGTCCTCACCGGCAGTAAAGAGCGTACCCTTTACCAGCTTAATTTTTGCAAGATTAATAAAATCATTTGACGCGGCATAAACGATCATGTCCGTGTTGGCCTGGTTAAAAGCGACCTTGCCGACAGTGGAGATTAACGGAGCCACCTTTTGTGCCTTTGGTAAATTGGTAATCTTTTCGATTATGCTGTTGTTAAGGTGGAGGGCGGTGTTGTCGCCGACGGTTACATCAATGATTCGGAGCTCGTCGAGGCTGGCAACTTTGCCAACCACCAGTCTTTCTATGCCGTAACCTAGGGATAACAAGAACACGATAATGCCAACTCCAACCGCCATACCTAAAATTGTGATGAACGTCCTGGTTTTTTTGGACAGTAAGTTTCTAATGGCCAGGCCGATTATGTAAGTACGGCTCACCTCCGTCTGCCTAGAGGATTCCAAAAACCGTAAAATTTTCATGTAAATACGGTCAAGCTTATTTGTCCAAATAAAACCCTCGATCTTCATGATCACAAAACCTAGTAACGGAACTCTTTTAAGCGCGTTAAAAATGGTGGCGCTGAATATTATGATAAGGACCACAAAGAATGCCATAAAAAGGTAAGTGGTGACGGCTAATCGCAGAATCGAAAGAAACAGTCCCACCCAAAACTTTGGATTAGTGATGTTTTTAAAGTGAAATTTAAATTTCATAGATTTATCTTATTCAGGAAGTCCTTATCACGAACATTAGATGATTCCGCCGCGTCTCCCCCTAATTCCTTCTTGAAGTTAGATATTTTGATGTCTTTGGTATCAATACGTTTGGGGGCCATAAAACTCACAATCTCCCCATCCACGATATGATAAATCTTAGTCGCGTATTTCAGGTATTCCAGGTCGTGGGTAACCATAATCACGGTTTTACCACGATCAATTAGTTTCCTAAATGTTTCCAAGAGCTCCCGCCCGGAGACAGTGTCCAGATTACCCGTTGGCTCGTCGGCAACTAAAAGCGGGGGGTCGATAACCAGAGCCCGAGCCAAACTGATCTTTTGCTGCTGCCCTGAAGAAAGATCGCTGGGATGGTAGTCGTGCCATTTGGTCATTCCTACAATTTCTAGAACTTCGGACACCTTCGCCCAAATTTTCCCGGCGTCCCAGTCGAGCAAATTCAACGGGAAACCTACGTTCTCCCCAACTTTTAGTGATTTTATCCAAAGGGACTGCTGATAGACCATCCCAACATTATGCCTCCGGTAAAACGATCTTTGATCCTCGGTCATAGCGTAATAGTCCTTGTCTTCCATATACACTTTGCCATCACTTGGATTTTCCAAACCCAAAAGGCAGTGTAATAGGGTCGATTTTCCACACCCGGAAGGACCAAAGATAATGACGAACTCCCCGGCCTGGATCTCCATATCGATCCCCTTTAGGACCAATACTTCTGTTTGGCCTACCATGAACGATTTTTTAAGTCCAACAGTTCTAATGAGTGTTTTTGACATAATTACTTTCTAAGAAATCCAAATGTCTTAGATAAATTATCTATCACAATCGTCAGGGCGTCCTGGGTATATTTAGGGGTAATGACAACGGTGTCTAGTGACTGGCCGATATTACCTACTTTATCATTGGAAAGGGCTCTAAGGTGATATATTTTTGACGGCGTCAATCCGGTAACGGTTACGACATGGTTTGTAGTCAGGTTGGTATCCTCCTGGGTACTTTGACCGTAGGCGGTCCCGGTTCCTTGAGCGTACTCCACCTGGGAAGTGCCGGGTTCATCCGTGTCCCAACTGACAATGATTTGCGCTTTAGCCTCGCTCCCAAGCCCAACCACGGTACTCTCAACTAAAACGTTATTAAGTTCAGGCGCCCTAAGGTCCGGCATAGTTGTAATCGTTCTGGTATCAGAACTGGCAGAATTCCCAACAGAATCCTTTCCTTTAATAGCTATTTTATAGGAAGCTGAATCCAACAAGTCGGTAATGATCATCTGATGACTCTTTACCAGCGCTAAATTAACTTGATCCTTAGCTCTCTCAGGACTATTTTCCGGATAGTAAGTAACAATGGAGGTCACGGGAGTATTGGTTGACCAGAGTATCCTAAGGGTCGCCGAAGGCATTCCAGAAACTTGCTGAATTCTAACTGTATCGATCTTAGGGGTCGGTAATGTTTCAAAGGTGTAGTCGTCACTGTTATATTTGTTACCAGCATCGTCAGACGAAACCACCCTCAAGTGATATTTGGTTCCCTCGGTAAGATCGGACAACCCAATAGTGTATGTGGATTCCGTGCTGGACGTTGAAATAGTTTGGATTCCGCCGTAATCGGTGGTCTTACCGTATTCGAGCGTCGCCTTAGCCGCATTGTTAATAGTAAAGGTCACATAGGCAGAGTTAATACTAATATTGCTTATTTTAAGTGAAGAAACATAGGGAGCTGGTGAGGTCGTAAAAGTATATTCTGTCGACGTACCGGTGTTACCGTCTTCATCCGTCCACATCACTGCGTAGTAATACTTCGTACCGGGAGCAAGATTAGTTAAACTAATAGAGTGTGTCGCCACCTGAGTTGAGTTTGAGGGCTGGGTTGTGTAGTAGCTCCCTGAACTTAACCCGTACTTTACTTTAGAATCAGAAGTTCTATTTGTGGACCAACCGATCTTCGCCGTCATAGTCGTAATACTGCTAACCACGGGCGCCGATTCAAGGGTTGGCGCACTAAGCCACTTACCTGTTGGTGTAATAGAAACAGCGTTCGTCCCGGACGACAGCGCGCCGGCACCATCTTTTGTGTACACCTTATAGTAATATAGGGCGGATTCGGGTGTCTTGTCCACAGTCGAGAGGCCGGAAACTAAGCCCACCTGTTCATAAGCCACGCCGTCAGCTGACCTTTTAATTATGTAGCTTAGATTACCAGCACCTTGATAGCTGGGAGCTGTCCAAGTCAATGCCACAAACCACTGCTGATTCCCTTTATTTGAACCATCAGAAACTGTTAGACCCACCACGTTGTCCGGATCCGACGAATTCAAGCTAAAGTTAGCACTAATATAGTTGCTAGGCGAGTAATTCGGCGGCTCTGAATTATCGACAGCTACGACATAAATTGTGTTTGAACCTTTATTGACATTCGGCAGGGCTTTGGTCGAAAGAGTTCGAATGGTACCGACATTAAAATAGTTAGCGCTGTTCTGCGATAGGGTGGCGTAGGTTGCCGGCGGTAAGGTGTTTATCATGTAATAATAGGCACCAACGAGTCTGCCCGGAGCCGCCGTCGCTGCGGGCCAGGAAACGTTGAATGAGTTTGTTGTGGCTCCAGGTAAGGTTGGTGTAATAGTCACAACATCTGTTTTTTTGAAAGCCGGCGCGTCACCAGCATAGTTAATATTTCCTGTTCTCATTTCCGATTCGGGCGAAATATTTCCAGCTCTATCTATGGCCCTAAAATAGATTGTGTTGGAACCAACAACAACGTATGGACCGTCCCTGGTTGAGTCAAAAATATAGTCAGAAGCGGGCGATGCAATATAATCAAGATTTAACGCGTCTGAATGTGTTGATCCCTGCCACGTGCCGGTACTTGAGTTAAGCTGGTACTGCCAACCCAGGAGACCAGAGGTGGCATCGGACGACCCGGAAGGCCAGAGGAAGCTCATATCAACAACGTTGCTGAAACTTCCCGGGGCGGCGACGATAAACGCCACGTTCGTTGGCAGATCGTTATCATAATAGAATTTAAATTGAGTCGACGCGGCTGTTATGTTCCCGGCGTTATCAACGGCCTTGATGTTTAAATAGTAAGGATTGGTGGAAGCAGTCAACCAGGTTGATCCCTTATAACTAGCGGTGGCGAAGTCAATTAGGTTACTAGTGCCTGCAATAAACTGACAAGTCGTGCCTGTGGTCGAAACGGGGCTAGTCCCCAAAAATCCTTTGCTTGACGCCGGATCACCGCTTACCGAAGTCCCAAGATACAAGCAGTAACCCAAAAGCCCACTGCCCCCACTATTGTCCTCACCGGCCGTCCAGGAAAAGTATGGGGAGGGGCCTTTTGTCCAACCTTCCGACGGAACAGCGATATCACCGGTGGACCGAAGCATAACAATGCTTGTCGCGTTTGTCGACGGGACTAACGTATCGACGATAAACGCCACCGCCCCGGAATTAGCCGTTACATAACTGGAAGTTAAACTTGCGCTATCGGTTGACATTACTCGCCAATAATACGAACCCTCCGCCAAAGTCTGGCTGGCGGAACCGACTGTATAAGTTCCCCCACCGGCCGCCTGACCAACTGTGAAAGACATTGCCCCCTGGGCAGACAGTGCCGACGTATAATCAACTACGGGTGTCCCAAAATCGGCGCTATCGTCGATCTGAACACGATACTGCAAAGTGTCGGTTAAATTAGGGTCGGTTAAAGTAAACTGCAGTGTCGGCTGATTTACACTCACGGCACTACCGTTAACATAGGAAGAACCGCCTAGAGAAGTCGGCGCATTAGGCGGATTCGGCAAATCAATAAATTTGTACCTAATTATGTCCGGGGCCGTTGAAGTTTCTGTCCAAATAATATTTAGGGACCCGGTATTAATAGCAACATCCATCCAACCGGTCCAGGGAATCGCTGCCATTTGAGTCCCGACCGGAGGGGTGGAATAAGCCGTAATCACTCGACTGCGAATGTAGTAATAGGGCGTAACTTCAGCGTTTATTTGTGTAGTGGCCCAGTCGGAGTTTGGAACAAAGGTAATGTAGCCACTGCCGGTGTACGACGGCGTCAGTGAAGACAAAACTTTGGTTATTGGTACCCAGGTACTGCCGTTGTAATACTCCCAAAGAACTCGGCCACCAACACCATTAGTTGACAGGGCAAAGGAAATGGAATCAAACTTGGCGGTTTTTCCATAGTACATAATGTCACCGATAGCCGTGACCATGGAGGTATCCGCGGCGGTAACGTTACCGGCGGCGGTAGTCACGTCTGTGTAGGCCGAACTAAAGTACCGCCAGACTTTGTCATAAATGGTGTGGTAGGAAACTACCTGAGTGGCGGTGGCGTCAAAGTTGCCGGCTGCGAAAGGAGCCACTCCCCTCTTATAGACTGTCTTCCGGTTGCCGGATAGTCCGGCATTAAGTCCCGTTGTGTCGCTGTATAACACGTAAGCGTAGGATCGGTACGTGGCGATGGAGACATAGGCCGCGCTAACGGCGGTGGTGGATATTGTAGCATTAGCCGACCAGGAGCTCCCGTTCCAATAGGTGAATATTATGTTAGTGCTGTTGTTCATAGCGAGATAGACTATTCCATCACTATCACCAACCGCGGAAAAGCTAGGGCTCACCATATTAGTTGATGATACGAGCGCTTCTGCGTTCCAAGTGGCAAGGTCGTCTGTGTCGGCCCGGAAGCGCCAACGTTGGTTGGTTGTTGCTTGGGCGTTATAAATTACCCCTGTTTTTGTCCCGAACCGGACAATCGCCGGAATGTGATAAGAGGCATTATTTCCTGGTGTTCCCAGAGCCGCTATTGACTGGGTCCAGGTCGGGGTATCAGACAGATTATCAGAGTAGTAAACCGCTATTTGATAAAACGAGGTAGAAATGTCGTAATACCTTGCGGCTAGCCATAAACGGGATGTTGACTCAACTTCCACAACTGCGTATGAATAACCGGTGTTAGCTGTGGTTGAATTTAGTGCAATTTGCTCGGCCCCCATCGTCCAAGTCGACCCGACGCCCTTAGTAAACTTACGATACATGACATCGTAGACGGCGGACCCACCGTTGGCAACCGCGGAATAAACTAAATAGATGTTATTAGAGGAGTCAGCCGTAGCGGAAGCGTAGTAATATACGGCGGTACTCGAAGACACTTGACCACCACAAGTCCAAGTTACTCCGCTATTGGTCGAATATACCCAATTTAAGGCGATGTTATTATTGCTGCTCGATGATCCAGCGCAGACAGGGTTGGTACCACCTTGAATGAACCCATGCAGGGAACCATCTGTAGTTTTAACAACGTTTCTCATGGTTGACACCTGAGTCGCTGTAGTCAAAGTTGAGTAACCCAGAGCTGCTGTTAAACTTGTGGTTGAAGCGCTATTAGTGGTATCGGCCGTCACCGATACTAAAGTTTCCCTAACCCTTGCCGGGCTGGCGCTGTTTTCTGTCCAAATCACATAAATATTGTTTGATGATACTGTGGAAGTAACATTGGCATAATTGGCTTGGGGAATCGCTGCCATTTGAGTCCCGACCGGAGGGGTGGAATAAGCCGTAATCACTCGACTGCGAATGTAGTAATAGGGCGTAACTTCAGCGTTTATTTGTGTAGTGGCCCAGTCGGAGTTTGGAACAAAGGTAATGTAGCCACTGCCGGTGTACGACGGCGTCAGTGAAGACAAAACTTTGGTTATTGGTACCCAGGTACTGCCGTTGTAATACTCCCAAAGAACTCGGCCACCAACACCATTAGTTGACAGGGCAAAGGAAATGGAATCAAACTTGGCGGTTTTTCCATAGTACATAATGTCACCGATAGCCGTGACCATGGAGGTATCCGCGGCGGTAACGTTACCGGCGGCGGTAGTCACGTCTGTGTAGGCCGAACTAAAGTACCGCCAGACTTTGTCATAAATGGTGTGGTAGGAAACTACCTGAGTGGCGGTGGCGTCGAATTCGGTGGCGGTAAACGGGAAGAATCCTTTTTTATATACCAACTTGCGGTTACCCGGTAGACCACCGGCAAGGTTAGTTGTATCGCCATAAAATACCCAAGCGTTAGTACCGTCGGTTGAAACGGAAACAAAGGCTGTGTTTACGGCGACACCGTTTGCGATATTGGCCGCCGGAGTCCAAACAGTTCCGTTCCAATAGGTGAAGTAAATGCTAGTGGAATAGTTTACCCCCAAATAAATATTTCCATTGGTGTCGCTTGACGCTGAGAACGACCCAATGGTTGGCGAGGTTATACCGCCACCAACTGTTACTTCGGTTGACCAGTTAGTCAGCGTGTCGCTATCCGCCCGGAAGCGCCACTTCATTACGTTCGAAACCTGATCATTGTAGATTACGCCCATATTTGAACCAAAGCGGATCAGGTCTGGAAAGTGGTAATTCGAAGAACTGCCCTCATTGTCCAAGGCCGCCGAAGACTGTGCCCAGACAGGAGCTACAGAAAAACCATCTGAGTAATATGTCATAATCTTGTAATTTAACCCGTCGTAATACCTTGAGGCTAACCACAGACGAGTTGTCCCTTCGGTCTCAATCGTGGCGAAGCTAAACCCAGTAGTCGGTGTTGAATCTAGAGCCAGCTGTTCCGACCCCATTGTCCAGGTCGAGCCGACACCTTTAGTAAATTTACGGTAGAAAACCTGATACGTTGCGGCCCCACCGGTATTGCCAGTCGAATAAACAACATAAATATTATTCGAGGAGTCAATAGTTGCCGCAGCATAGTAACTAGTATTCATGGAAAGCCGACCCCCACAGCTCCAGGTGGTACCGCCGTCAGTTGAATACACCCAGACAACACCAAAATTATTGTTTGAAGCGGTTGACCCCCCGCATGGTAAATCGACGCTCGACTGAATGAAATTATGTATAGTTCCCTCCGAGGTCTTGACGATGTGTCTCATGTTTGACGGATAAGTCGCGCCTGTCGCCCAGCTTAAAGCTGATGTTGGTAAGATATCGGAGGAGGCGGCGCTATTTATTGTGGATGCGGTGACCGCAATACCGGCCTCCCTTACCCTTATCGGAGTAGCAGCGTTTTCGGTCCATAGCGCATAGATCGTGTTCGAAGAAACCAGACCAGCGACGTTGGCCCAGTTGACCAGAGGAATCGTGGTAAATTGTGTACCAATGGGCGAGGTCGTAAAAGCAGAAGCGACTCTAGATCGAACGTAATAGTACGGTGTTCCCTCCCCATTGATAGTCGTTGTAGCCCAATTTGAGTGTGGTATAAAGCTGACGTATCCTCGTCCGGTGTATGACGGCGTTGTTACAGAAGCAACCTTAGTTATGGCAACCCAAGAACTACCGTTCCAATACTCCCAAGCGTTAATCCCAGCAACACCGTTGGTAGAAATATCCCAGACAACGTTATCAAAAGTAGTTGTCTTACCAAAATACATGATGTCCCCGACAGCGGTAACCATAGAAGTATCCGCAGCAGTACTGTTACCGGCAGCTGTTGTGACGTCTGTATAGGCAGAGCTGAAGTAGCGCCAAACTTTGTCGAAGGTTGAATTGTAAGAAGAAACGGTGGTCGGATTGACGTCAAACTCGCTCGCGGTAAAAGGAAGGATTCCCTTTTTGTAAACCAACTTTCTAGTTCCGGATAAAGTACCAGAAAGACCGGTGGTATCTCCGTAGAAAACCCAGGCGTTGGTTCCGTCGGTCGCTACTGAAACAAAGGCGCTAGCGGCCGCCGTTGTTGAAACTGTAGTTAGCACCGACCAATGAAACCCATTCCAGTAGGTGAAATAAACGTTGGCGCCGTTGTTAACAGCAAAATAGACATTACCATTGGTATCTCCAACAGCCGAAAATGTTGCGGTGCCGACCACTGCAATTCCTGAGCTCAGATAGTTTTCGTTCGACCAAGTTGTAAGGCCGTCCGAATCGGCCCGGAAGCGCCAACGATAATTAGTTGTATATTGGTCGCTGTAGATAACACCAATATTACTACCATAGCGTACTATCACTGGCATATGGTAGGAGCTGTTTGATCCAACCGTCTCCAAATTGGCAATCGATTGAGTCCAGGTGGGGGCTGCGGTTAGTCCACTGGAGTACAGGACTCTTATCTGGTAGTTAACACCATCGAAATACCTGGTAGCCAACCACAGTCTGGTTGATCCCTGAACTTCGAGGGTTGAGTAGCTGTAGCCGGTGATGTAACCCTGAGAGGATGTGGCCTGAAGAACAGTCTGTTCTGCTCCCAGAGTCCAAGTAGATCCTA
>Ga0233425_10004602_pt1 | contig 22899 bp, 17 predicted proteins | sample Watercolumn_Towu_2_FD_181712 | JGI IMG/M metagenome (GOLD analysis project Ga0233425, IMG submission 181712) | Freshwater microbial communities from Lake Towuti, South Sulawesi, Indonesia - Watercolumn_Towuti2014_140_MG | ecosystem: Environmental > Aquatic > Freshwater > Lake | place... | reverse complement strand
AGCAAACCTTGACGGCTCTGGAATTTCCCGGGGTATTGGCGGTAATGCAGCAGTATGCCGTCTCCGCTCTGGGCCGGGACTTCCTGGCGCGGCTTAAGCCAAAGAGCGATCTTGCCGGCATCCGGGCCAAATTCCAGGAGATTCACGAATTACAAGACCTTACCAGCCGGGAGGGGGAGCTTCCCCTTAACGACTTCCCCGACCTCTCTCCCTGGCTGTCCAAGGCCCTGGTGCGGGGGAGCCTCTTACCGCCGGAGGCCTTTAACGACCTGTTGGCGGTGCTGCGGCTGGCCCGCAAGCTCCGGCAATTTCTCCTCCAGGGGGACGCCTACCCCCATCTCACCCAACTTTCCGGGCCGCTCCACGATTTAGTCTCCCTACGAAAATCCATCAAACAGTGCATCAGCCCCCACAACTTCATCCTGGATGAGGCCTCCCCGGAACTGCACGCGGTGCGCCGGGAACTGGCCCAAACCCGGGAGGGGCTGAACCGGCAGATCAGGCAGAATTTTTTCGGTTCCGAGTATCAAAACGCCCTGCAAACCCCCACCATCTCCCAGCGCCACGGCCGTTACGTCATCCCTTTGAAGGCCGACCACAAGGGCGCGATTCCCGGCATCATCCACGACCAGTCCCAGACCCGGGCCACGCTCTTTATCGAGCCTTTGGCCATCGTCGAGCAGAATAACCAGCTCAATCTCTTAAGCAACCGGGAAAAACGGGAGGAGGAGGCGGTGCTGCGCCGCCTCACCGACCTGGTGCGGAACGATTTGGAGGAGATGCGGGAGGTTCTGGCCGGGCTGGCGGAGGTGGACGCGCTTCAGGCCAAGGTCCATTTCGCCCGGTCCTATAAAGCCAGGGAGCCCATCTGGCGCTCGACGCCCGGGGTGGACCTGCGCCAGGCCCGGCATCCCTTGCTGGCCCGGCGCCACCAGGAAAACCTGCGGCATCCTGAGGTGGTGCCCATCGACCTGAAGCTCACGCCGGAGCAGCGCTTCCTCATCATTTCCGGGGCCAACGCCGGGGGGAAGACCGTGGCCCTGAAGACCCTGGGCCTGCTGACCCTGATGGTGCAAAGCGGCATCCCCATCCCCGTGGCCGAAGGGAGCGAGTTCCATCCCTTTGGCCGGGTCTTCGCGGACATCGGCGACCCCCAGGATTTGCACCAGGATTTAAGCACCTTTTCCGCGCACTTAAAGCGGTCCCTGGAGATGTTGGAACACCTACCGGAGCGGTCCTTGGTGTTGCTGGACGAATTGGGCACGGCCACCGACCCCACGGAAGGCGGGGCCTTGGCGTTGGCGCTGCTTCAGGCTTTTGACAGGCGGGGCGCATACGGCGCGGCCACCACCCATATTCCCATCATTAAAGCCTTTGCCCAGCGCCAGCCCGGGTTCGAGAACGTGGCGGTGATCTTTGACGAGGCGACCCGGAAGCCCACCTACCGGCTGGCCTACGGGGTGGTGGGGGCCTCCAATGCTTTAAAAATCGCCCGGGAGATGGGGCTGTCTCCGGAGATCCTGGAACAGGCCGAGGGCTACCTGGACCAGGAGGAACTCCGGGCCTATCGGCTGCTGGCGGAAGTGGAAGCGGCCCAGCAGCAGTTGGCCTATGAGCGGGAGAAGCTGACGGAGCGGGAAAAGGAACTGGAGCAAAAGAAAGGGGAATTGGAGCGGGAACTCCAAGCCCTGAGGGAAGAAAAGGAACGCTGGCGGCAAGAAGCCCAGGCCCAGGCCCAGGCCCGCATCCGCAAGGCGGAGGCCGAATTTAAGGAGATTGTGAAGCGGCTGAAAGAAGGGCAGGAGTCCTGGGGCCGGTTGCGCCAGGAGTTTTCCGCGGAGCAGGCGAAGCTGCTTCAGGACTTGACACCCAAGGCTTTGCCCGCGAAAACAGAGGCGCCCGCATACGGACCGGGCCAGAAAGTATTTTTACCGGCCTTAGGGCTGAGCGGCAAGGTCTTGGCCGCCACGGGAAGGGATGGGCGCCTGGAAGTACAGGTGAGAAAAGTGAAACTCCGGGTGCTGCCGGAGGAGATCACGCCCGGGAACGGAGAAATGGAGAGCGTGGTTCCGGGCGGGGCGCACCACAGGGGCCTGCTGCCCCCGGAGTGGCTGCCCAGCCTGAACGTGGTGGGCCTGAGGGTGGACGAGGCCCTGCCCCTGGTGGACCGCTTGCTGGACCAGGCCATGCTCCACGGCCAGGAAAAGGTGGACATCATCCATGGCGTGGGCACCGGGAAGCTGAAAGCCGCGGTCTGGGACCACCTGAAGCGCCACCGGGCGGTGAAGGAGATGCACGGGGGGGATAATCCGGGGGTGACGGTGGTGGAGTTGCGGGAGTAGGGGGAAAAGCGCTGATGGAATCATGCCAAGAATGTAAATTTTGGAGAAGATCTAAAGAAAAATATGAAAAAGACAACGGCTATTGTCATAGATACCCCCCGTTTCCACGAGCTGTCTCTGAATCTGGATATGGTATAGACAGGTTCTTTCCAAAAACTGAGGCATTAACATGGTGTGGTGAATTTAGGTCTAGATGAGGTTTTCCCCTCTGGTTCCCAAGCTGCGCTTGGGAACCCCGGTGTGCGTAAAACTTGGCTTTGCGGGTTGAGAGATGATTGGCCACCATTGCCGAGGCGGGCGTCGCCTCGGCCCCGCACAGGCGAGACGCCTGTGCCACAAGGTAACTAGAACTTTTCAAGGCAAAGCTTGGGAACAGGATAACGACGGCGGGCACGGAGGCCCGCCCCACCAAAGAAAAGAAGTGCACAGGCTAGAAAGCCTGTGCCACCGGCTAAACGCCAGATTTTTTTAACCGCGGCACCTTTTCAACCGAAAACAGAAAACAGGAAACAGAAAACAGAAAAAAAACCAACCGAAGACCAAAGACCGAAGACCCAAACGAAAAACGCAAAACGGAAAACGAAAAACGGTCTCTAATGGCATTTATTCCTGAAGACAAGCTCCTGGAGATCAAGGACGCGGCTCCCATCGAGGAGGTGGTGGGCCAGTACGTCAAGTTGACCCAGAAGGGTAGGAATCTTTTGGGGCTTTGTCCTTTTCACCCGGAGACCAAGCCGTCCTTCACCGTGGCCCCGGACAAGGGCATTTTCTACTGTTTCGGGTGCGGCGCGGGCGGCAACGTCATTTCCTTCCTGATGCAGCACCAGCGGCTCACCTTCCCGGAGGCCGCGGAGGAGTTGGCCCGGCGCTACAACATCACCCTGACTTATAAAGATTTAGGTCCCGAAGGGGGCCGGCAGGCGCAAAAGCGCCAGTTGATGCAGGAGATCAACAAAGAAGCCGCGGCTTTTTATCAAGCCAATCTTACCGGGCCGCGAGGGGAGAAGGGTAGGGCCTACGTCCAGAAGCGGGGCCTCACTCCGGAGGTGGTCCGGGATTTTCAGTTGGGTTACGCGCCGGAAGAGTGGGACGGCCTGCGCAAGCATTTGCAGAACAAGGGCATCTCCCTGGACGCGGCCCAGGAAGTGGGCCTGCTCATGCCCCGGCAGCACGGGGGCTACTACGACCGCTTCCGGGACCGCCTGATGTTTCCCATCCTGGACCGGCAAAACCGGGTGATGGCCTTCGGGGGGCGGATCATCGGCGAGGGAGAACCCAAGTACCTCAATTCCCCGGAAAGCCCGCTTTATACCAAGGGCCGCACCCTCTACGGCCTGCCCCAGGCCCAGGAAGCCATGCGCCAGACCGGCGCGGCCCTGGTGGTGGAAGGCTACCTGGACCTGCTGGCCCTGCGGGTGCACGGCGTCGCCAACGTGGTGGCCACCCTGGGCACCGCGCTCACCCGGGAGCAGGTGCGGCTGCTGAAAAACCAGGTAGCGAAAGTCGTCCTGGTATTTGACGGGGATGCCGCGGGAGCCCGGGCCATGCGCCGGGCTTTTCCTTTGTTTGCCTCGGAAGGACTGGCGGTGCGGGTGCTGCCGCTGCCCCCGGGCCTGGACCCGGACACTTACGCTTTTAAGCACGGGGTGGAGATTTTTCAGTCTCCCTGGGACAAGGCCCAGCCCTGGTTCGCCTTCCTGGTGGAGGAGCTTATCACCGCCCACGGCCTGGACCTGGAAGGCCGGGTGAAGATCGCCGAGGAACTGCGTCCCTATTTTCAAGCCCTGGCGGACCCGGTGGAGCAGGGGTTATGGCTCAAATTCACCGGGGAGCGCTTGGGGGTAGACGAGGTGGCCCTGCGCCAGAGTCTGGCCACCCAGACCCAGGCCGCGCCCCGGCGGCTGGACCCCGCGGGGCACCTGGCCATCAACCTGGAAAGAAGCCTGCTCAAGTGGGTCCTGCACCAGCCCTCCTCCCTGGAGGTGGCGGAACTGGAAGAATGGGCCGGGGAGTTCGAGGACCGGGAACTGCAAGGTTTGATGCATTTGATCATCAACAATTTTCGGGAGCACGGCGCCCTGGATCACAGCCTTTTGCTGGAGCGGGTGGAAGAGGAGCATCTGAAGAAGCAGATCTGCGCCTTAACCTTAGAGGAGGGGGAATATAACGGTTCGCCCGGGGAACTCCTGGCGGACGATTGGCGCCGGGCCTGGCTGCGAAGGCGGCTGAAGAAGGCCCGGGCCAGGATCAAACAAGAATTGGAAAAGGCCGCCGCCGCTCAAGGCGGAGAAGAGTTATTGGCGTTGCTGGCTCAACGACAGGAGATTGACCGGCAACTGGACGATCTGAAATAGGTCGGTAACCAAAGGAGGAGATGGATGACCAAGGGAATGGGTATGGATGGATTTCCGGAAATTATGCCCATGGGGGATGATGATGGCCTGCTGGCCATGGATGACCTGAACGATTCTCTGTCTCCTGAAAGCCTTTTAAATGAACAGATGAAGGACATCATGATCTTTGACGAACTGGATCTGCCGTCGTCGGAGGTCAACCGCAGCTTGGCCCTGACCACGCCTCTGGAACTGGAGGACGGCGACGGGGACCTGGTGCCGGAGCCGGAAGGCATCGCCAAGCTGGATGACCCGGTGCGCCTCTACCTGAAGGAGATGGGCATGGTTTCCCTGCTCACCCGGGAAGGAGAGGTGGAGATCGCCAAGCGCATCGAAGAAGGGGAGAAGGAGGTGCTGCGCGCCATCCTGGCGGTCCCGTACGGCATGAAGGAGGTCATGATCCTGGCCAATAAATTGGAACAGGAGAAACTGGACCCCCAGAGTTCCCTGATCGATTATGATGAAGAAGAACCCATCCTGGACCAATCCACCCAAAAGACCCGAATCTTGAATCTGATCCAGAAATTGCGCCAAAAGGAAGAGAAAATCCGGGAACTGCAAAAGGAGCTGGCCGCCTCGCCTCCCAAGAGCGAGGTCCGCTCCCAGTTGGAAAAGAGCCTGGTGGCGGCCCGCCGGCGTATGGCCGATCATTTGAAGAACCTGCGCCTGGAACGCTTTCACCTGGAGCAGATTCTGGAGAAGCTGCGCCATTTCGCCCAGGTGGTGCGCCAATGCCACCGCCGGGGGGAGAAATGTCTGGCGTCCATGGGTATTTCGGCCACCAAATTCCGCACCGTCTTACGGGACTTTCGCAAAGGGGCCCTGGAAACCATGCCCGGCGGCCTGACGCCGGAGCGGATGGCGGAAGTGGAGGCCCAGTGGACCAAGACCCAGAAGCAGTTGCGGAAGGTGGAATCGGATGTGGGGCTGACGGGACATAGATTGCTGAGCATCCTGGCCCAGGCGGAGAAGGGGGAGTACCTGGCCCAGAAAGCCAAGAGAGAACTGGTGGAGGCCAATCTGCGCCTGGTGGTAAGCATCGCCAAAAAATACACCAACCGGGGCCTGCAGTTCCTGGACCTGATCCAGGAAGGGAACATCGGCCTGATGAAGGCCGTGGAAAAATTCGAGTACGAACGGGGCTACAAGTTCAGCACCTACGCCACCTGGTGGATCCGCCAGGCCATTACCCGGGCCATCGCCGACCAGGCCCGCACCATCCGCATCCCCGTGCACATGATCGAGACCATCAACAAGCTGATCCGCACCTCCCGCTACCTGGTCCAGGAGATCGGCCGGGAGCCCACTCCGGAGGAGATCGCCGAGAAGATGGAGTTTCCCCTGGAAAAAGTGCGCAAAGTCCTGAAGATCGCCAAAGAGCCCCTGTCCCTGGAAACCCCCATCGGCGACGAAGAGGACAGCCACCTGGGGGATTTCATCGAAGACAAAAAGATTTCCACCCCCATCGAGGCGGTGGCCAATCTCAATTTAGCGGACCAGACCCGGAAGATGCTGGCCACTCTCACCCCCAGGGAAGAGAAAGTGCTGCGCAAGCGCTTCGGCATCGGCGAAAAGACCGACCACACCCTGGAGGAAGTGGGCCGGGATTTCGAGGTCACCCGGGAACGCATCCGCCAGATCGAAGCCAAGGCGCTCAGGAAACTGCGGCATCCGTCCCGGAGCACCCGGCTGAAAAGTTTTATTGAACACTGAGCAAAAAAAATTTTCACGCAAAGACGCAAAGGCGCAAAGACACAAAGACGCGAATCCATATAGTAATCCTATTGAACTATGGGAGAATAATTACTACAATAAATTTTATATGGCAGCGATTTGCGGGCCCATAGCTCAGAGGTCAGAGCAACCGGCTCATAACCGGACGGTCCCTGGTTCAAATCCAGGTGGGCCCACCAGGGCCACAGGAGGCTCAAACATCTCCCGAGAACGATACACAGGTTTTGCTTATATAGGGGTTTAACCCCAAGGGGTGCTTTCCGCGCACCCCTTTTTTATGTTCCATGAGCGCACTGTTAAAAGAAATTTTGGCCCGGCTGGAGGCTCTTTATCCCCGGAGTTGGGCCGTGCCGGGCGATCCCGGGGGCTTGCTTTTGGGGCATCCGGAGAGCCGGGTGGACGCGGTGTTGGTGGCCCTGGAGGCCAGCGCCCCGGTGGTGGCCTCGGCCCGGGCCAGGGGCGCGCAACTGCTGCTGACCCATCACCCTCTGCTCTATCAGCCCCTGGCTGCAGTGCGGGAAGACCGGCCCCTGGGAGAATTGGTGGCGGCCCTGATCAAAGGCGGCATCGCCCACGCGGCCTGCCACACCAACCTGGATGTAGCGCCGGAGGGAGTGAACGACTATCTGGCCCGGCTCCTGGAATTGGAAGACGCGGAGGTGCTCCAGGAAACCGGCCGGGACGAGTGGTACAAGCTCACGGTCTTTGTGCCCGCGGGTTATGAAGACCGGGTGCACCGGGCCATGGCGGACGACCGGGTGGGGGTCATCGGGCGTTATTCACATTGTGCATTTGCATCCCGGGGCCAGGGTACTTATATTCCATTAGAGGGAGCCCAGCCTTTTCGGGGGGAAAGGGGAACACTCTCCAGGGCGGTGGAATCGCGGCTGGAGATGGTGGCGCCGGCCAGCAGGCTGGACGCGGCGGTTAGCAGAATGAAAGCCGTCCACCCCTACGAAGAGCCGGCTTATGATATTTATTCGCTGGCCAACCCGGGGCCTTCACTGGGTTTCGGCCGCGTCGGCAACTGGTCCGCGGCCCAACCTTTTGCCCGGGTGGTGGAGCGGGTGAAGGAGGTTTTCGGGGTAAACCAGGTGAAAATCTGGGGCCGGCCCCCGGCAGCCGTGGAACGCCTGGCCCTTTGCAGCGGCAGCGGCGGCGATCTTATCACCCCGGCCTGGCAGCGGGGCGCCCAGGTTTACCTCACCGGCGAAGTCCGGCACCACCAGGCGACCCCGGGGTACCCGGAGGGCTTTGCCGTGCTGGAAGTGGGACATTTTGCCAGCGAAGCGGTGTTTATCCCGGAGTGGGCCGGGCAGTTGCGCCGCCATTTCCAGGAATACGGTCTCCAGGTCCGGGTGGAGGCGGCTCAGGAGGAAGCGCCGTTCAGCTACCTGTAGGGGCGAACCCCAGGTTCACCCCTACAGTGATAAATTGAAGTAAGTATAGGTTTCATCCCCGGGCCCCGGATCGCGGCGGGGCCGGGAACCTAAGATCAACAGTAGTCATGGAGGTTTCACTTTGTTACCGGAGTTAAGGCGGTTGGTGGATGTTCAGGAGATAGACAAGGTAATTCGGGAGGTCACCCAGTCCCTGGAAAGGCTTCCCCAAGAACTGGAGGCGGCAAGCGCAGACCTGGAAACGATGCAGGCTGAGTATGACGCCCAGGCCCAGGAACTGGAAACCCTGAAAAAGCAGCGGCAGGAAACGGAAAGGGAAGTGGCCGAAATGGCTGAGGGCATTAAAAACAGCCGTCAGCGTCTCATGGAGATCAAAAGCAACATCGAATACAAGGCCATGCTCAAGGAAATCGCCTTCAAAGAGGACCAGCGGGACCAGAAGGAGACTAAGGTCCTGGAGCTGCTGGAACTCATTGAGGCCCAAAACCGATCCCTGGCCGAGCAGACCCAGGGGCTTCAGGAACAAGGCGAAATGGTCGCCCGCCGGCGTCAGGAAGTGGAGGCCGAGGTGGCCAAGCTGAAAGGGGAATTGGCGGTTTTGGAGAAACAGCGCAAGGAACTGCGCAAAGGGGTGCCCGCGCAGCTCATGAAACGCTATGAGTTCATCCGCCAGCGCCGCAACGGCACCGCCATTTCGCCGGTGGAAGAAGGGGTCTGCCTGGGCTGCCACATGAACATCCTGCCCCAACAGTTCATTGATCTCCAGAAAGGGGTGGAGATCATCCAGTGCCCCCATTGCCAGCGCATCCTGTACTGGCAGGAAGAGGAGGCCCTGGAGGAAGGCGTTTCCGGGAGCGCGACCTGACCGGAGCCGGACGTCCTCCATGCAGCCGGGCCGCGGTCTTTGAGGCGCTGGCCCAGGGCCTGGAGATTGCCCAGGTCCTGGAGAAGTTCCAGATCACCCGCCGGGAACTCCAGGAGCTTTTCCAGAAGGTGGCCGAGGCCTATCGCCGCCGGGAGACCGGCTTCTGGCGGCTCTACTGCGACGGCGCCTCCCGGGGCAACCCCGGCCCTGCCGGCGCCGGGGCCATCCTCTACGACCCCGGGGGCACTCTCAAGGCCCATTTGAGCCGTTATCTCGGGGAAACCACCAACAACGTGGCGGAGTATCAGGCTTTGATCCTGGGATTGCAGCTCGCCCGGGAGCAGGGCGCCACCCGCATCCAGGTTTTGGCCGATTCCCAACTGGTGGTGGAGCAGCTCAACGGCTCCTACCGGGTCAAGAGCCCCCATCTCCAACCCCTCTGGCAGCAAGCCAAAAAGGAATTGCAAAACTTCCAGGCCTATGCTATCTCCCACCTGGGCCGGGCCGGGAACCAGGAGGCCGACCGCCTGGCCCGGGAAGCCGCGGACCGCCGTTCTTAAGGACCGTTTTGCGTTTATCATTTTCCGTTTTCCGTGAAAAGAACAAGATTACCGGTTAGTTAACTACTTGGCTGTTTAATACCATTTCGCAATCAACAGGTGTTTAATCGTAGGGGCGAACACAAGGTTCGCACCTATAAAAAATTGTCGTTTGATTGCAAATTGGTATAAGAGAGCCCTCACTCCTTTTTCTTCCACCAAACTACAATTACCCATAAGTTAGTATCTTATGGATATTTCGAATTATTTCCCTCTCCAACCTGGAGGGAGAGGGTAGGGGAAAGGGGGCTATGGCGCTCCTGGGGATATTCCCTGGTAAACCGGTATTGTTTGAAAGCAAAGCATTTCTGAGGTAAAATATTATTAGGAAGGTTGGCTCGGCCAATCTTCCCAAAATGCCCAAAAGGTCGCGGAGTAGGCCAGATGATCGCCGGTTGCTGAGAGGCGGCCGGAGGAAAGTCCGAGCTCCACAGGGCAGGGTGCTGGGTAATCCCCAGCGGGGGCAACCCCAGGGAAAGTGCCACAGAGACCAGACCGCCGTGGTACGTCCACGGTAAGGGTGAAAAGGTGAGGTAAGAGCTCACCAGCGGCAGTGGCGACACCGCCGGCTTGGAAAACCCCACCCGGAGCAAGGCCAAATAGGGGAGCGCTTGAGGGCGGCCCGCCCAAAGCTCCCGGGTAGGCTGCTTGAGGCCCGGGGCAACCCGGGTCCCAGAGGAATGATCATCGCCGGAGTAATCCGGAACAGAACTCGGCTTACGGCCTGCTTCGCGTTCTCTTTGGGGCCACCGGCCACAGTAGATGGTGGTGGCCTTTTCTTAAAAATTCTATTAAGATCCGATACATGCCACTGTTGAAAGTTATCGTTTAATATATCGATTTTCCTCATTGAATTATCGTTTAATACCGCAAGAACGGGGGAAACTATGCCACGGACCGTTAAAAATATCATAGAAGGCGGCAGGCGGGGAGTTTCACCTATTTATTTAGATAATCCTGATACTTCTGGAAAAGTCACAATTCTAAGTCGCCCAACACGCCGCCGCCGTATTGTTTTCGGCTGGTATGGCGGCAAGTTTAATCATTTAGATTGGCTTCTTCCTCTATTACCCTCTACCCATTGCTACTGTGAACCTTTTTCGGGTTCCGCTGCCGTGCTTTTGAATCGCAATCCTTCTCCTGTTGAAACTTACAATGATATTGACGGAGACGTGGTAAATTTCTTCCGCATGCTCCGTGATCGTTCTGATGATCTAATCCGCGCAATTGCTCTCACTCCTTTCTCGCGCGAGGAGTTCCACCAAGCAATTAGTGGAAGCATCCAAGATATCGACAACTTGGAGAGGGCCCGGCGCTTTTATATCAGGGCTCGCCAAGCGCGAACAGGGTTAGCACAAACAGCGACCCTTGGCCGTTGGGCTAACTGCAAAAACACCAGTCGCGCCGGAATGTCTGGGGTAGTCTCCCGCTGGCTTGGGGGTGTTGAAGGTTTGAACGAGATTGCCGAAAGGCTTTTACGCGTGCAGATTGTGAACCGGCCCGCGGTGGAAGTGATAGACCTCTACGACAGTCCCATCACCCTCTTTTACTGTGACCCCCCCTATCTACATGAAACGAGGGGCGACAGCAAGGCTTACGGGTTTGAAATGGACTTTGATCAGCATCGCGAACTCGCCCATACTCTCAATAGATGCAAGGGGAAAGTAGCCCTTTCCGGATATCGTTGTGACGCTTTGGATACCTGGTATAAGAGGTGGCGGCGCTTCGATGCACCTGTGAAGCATTGTCATTCAATTAAGCAGCCACGTCAAGAATGCCTTTGGATGAATTACTAAGATGCCTGCGATAGATTATGAGAAAGCAGCCTCCCTCCTCATGGAGATATTTGCAGAAGCTGAGGCTGCCTTTCAAAGAGACGAAACTACTACCGTAGGAATTGACATAAAGGATGCGGCAGATCGGCTTTTTACTTCCTCAACGCAGGCGTATCGCGAGGTTTTACTTGGATGCGGATTGGCGCGTCTTTTAGATCGGTCAATCAATATTAGGCACCCATATATGAGCCAAGGGGCGGATGCCTTTAATGGGCGTACGCTTGATGAGCGCGTAGTTAATCCCTTCCTGCAAGACCGAATGGTTCCTTGCTCCAAGGGTCCCTACCTTTCCAGCTTTCGCCGCAGTGTCAATTTCACTCCCGCAACAGCAGTCGGTTTGAGGGACAAAGTAAGGATATAACGCCCTTTTGGACTATATCACCGCCATTGAATCGGCCGATGAGACCCAAGCGCGGTCCCTCGTTCTCTATCTACTCTATCGCTTTGTTGTGTTACGAGACTCAGCCAATATACCGCTTTCGCGCATTAGCCGATTAAGCCTTGAACAATATCAAGCTCTAATAGGCATGCTTCTCCAAGTGCAGAGTGGCGGTCTCATTCCTGTGCTGCTATCCGTTGCCATGCTTCGCACCATAAAAGCCTGCTACGGGCTTCAATGGAAAATCGAATGGCAGGGCATTAACGTGGCTGACAAGGCATCGGGAGTAGGAGGAGATATCACTGTAACTCAAGGCGAGGACGTAGTCCTTGCTATCGAGGTGACCGAGCGCCCGATTGAAAAAGCCCGCGTTGTTTCCACCTTCAATACCAAAATTGTGAAGGCCGGAATCGAGGATTATCTATTCATCTATTCGAATTCACTTCCAGCCGATGACGCCCGCCAAGTAGCCCGCAACTACTTCAATCAAGGTCACGAAATCAACTTTTTGCAGGTGGTAGACTGGATAGTTAATAACCTTGGCACCATTGGTGCGAAGTGCCGAACGATTTTTACCCAAGAAATTCTTGGACTATTCGATACGAGAGATGTCCCGGCTTCCGTCAAGATGGCCTGGAACGATATAGTTAAGGCATTGGTAGGGATATAAAATTGGGGCATGACCCTTTTGGCCATGAAAGTAGCCCCTTTCCCTTCTCTAATCGGACTTGCCCCTGCTCTTTAAAAGAAGTATATAATTCTCTTTAATTTTTTTGAGACCATCTGTTTTTTGAGACCATCTGAAGGAAAAGAAACTTATGGCCAGTCAGGTCATGCCGTTTAATGCGCAGTCGCCCGAGCCTTATATCTCAGTAGTCATCCCGGTATTTAACGAAGAAGATAATCTGGAGGAGCTGGGGAGGCGCCTGGTCCTCACCCTCACGGCTCTGGAGCGGCCGTTCGAGATCATCTTTGTGGACGACGGCTCCGGGGACCGCTCCTGGGAGATTCTCACCCAACTGCACCGGCAGCATCCCCAAAACATCCGGGCCCTCCAGTTCCACCGCAACTTCGGCCAGCACCAGGCCATTTTCGCCGGCTTCCAGGCGGCCCGGGGCCGGGTGATGGTCACCCTGGACGCGGACCTGCAGAACCCGCCGGAGGAAATCCCCCGGCTGGTGGCCAAGATCGAGGAAGGCTTCGACACCGTGGGGGGCTGGCGGGAAAACCGGCAGGATTCCATGTTCCGCAAATTTCCCTCGTTTCTCATCAACCAGGTGATGTCCCGGGTCACCGGGGTGAAGCTCCGGGATTACGGCTGCATGCTCCGGGCCTACCGCCGGGAGGTGGTGGACAGCATCAATCAATGCCACGAGACCTCCAGCTTCATCCCCGCGCTGGCCAACCTATTTTCCCGGCGGGTGGCGGAGATCCCGGTGGGCCACGCCGAACGGGAGCGGGGCCAGTCGAAATACAGCTTGATCAAGCTGCTGCGTCTGAACGTGGACTTCATGACTGGATTCTCCAACTTTCCCATCCACATGGTGGGGCTGATGGGCTTAGGTATCGCCCTGCTGGGCGTGGCCTTCGGCGCCTTTCTCTTCCTGCGCCGCCTCCTGGTGGGTCCCGAAGTGGAAGGGGTCTTCACCCTCTTTGCCATCCTCTTCGTCTTCCTGGGCCTGAACACCTTCGCCCTGGCCCTGGTGGGGGAATACGTGGGCCGCATCTACCGGGAGGTCCGGGGGAGGCCGCGGTTTGTCATCAGGCAGGAATTGGGGCCAGGGGCCAGTAGCCAGTAGCCAGTGGTCAGTAGCCAGTAGCCAGTAGGCAGTGGTCAGTGGCCAGTAGTAATCAGTGATCAGTGATCAGTAACCAGTGATAGGTAAGCTGAAAACCGATACGGAAAACGAAAAACGGAAAACGGAAAACTAACAAATGCGCCTCATCTTCATGGGTTATCACAACATCGGTTATGTCTGTCTCCAAGCCCTGATCGAGCATTGCCGGGCTTTCGGGGACGAGATCGCGGCCGTGGTCACCCATGCCGACGATCCCCGGGAGAATATCTGGTTCTCCTCGGTGCGGGAGTTGGCCTTTAAGAACTATCTGCCGGTGTATCAGCCCGAGAATCCCAATGATCCGGCCTTTGTGGCGGCCATGGCCAAACTCCGGCCGGATTTTTTATTTTCCTGCTATTACCGGTATATGCTGAAACAGCCTCTGCTGGAGCTCCCCCGCCTGGGTGCGCTGAACCTCCACGGCAGCCTGCTGCCCCGCTACCGGGGCCGCTGCCCGGTGAACTGGGTCCTGATCCATGGGGAGATGGAAACCGGGGTGACGCTGCACTACATGGTGGAGAAGCCCGATAAAGGCGAGATCGTGGCCCAAAAACGGGTGCCCATCACCCCGGAGGACACCGCACTCACCTTGTTCGCAAGAATGACCGCGGCCGCGGGGGAGTTAATGCAGGAAATCTACCCTGCGTTCCGGTCCGGGACCGCGCCCAAAATCGTCCAGGACCAGAGCCAAGCCTCCTATTTCGGCGGCCGGGGCCCGGAAGACGGCCGGATTGACTGGCAAAAGGGGGCCGAAGAGATATATAATCTGGTGCGGGCTGTGACCCATCCCTATCCCGGGGCATTCACTTATCTAAACGGCCGGAAACTCTTCATCTGGTGGGGCCGGCCTCTGGTCGCCAGGGATGGGGATCAGCGATATCCCGGGCTCATCCTCTCCTCTCTGCCCGGTGAAGGGTTGTTGGTGGAAACTGGCAACGGCCATTTCCTCATCACCCAGGCCCAATGGGAGGGGGAGCCGGAGTTTTTGGGGCCGGTAGTGGCCACTTGGGAGAGCCTGGTGGGGCAAAAACTGGGGGCCTGATTCGCTGATTGAATCGTTATCAATAATGGGGGAAAAGGTTAAAAGGGGAAAAGGGAAAAAGGAGCGGAATGCTTATTTTAGCATTTCCCCTTTTTCCCTTTTCCCCTTTTTCCCTCGTTTCCTGGTAAAATGACCTCTGAATTCGAAAAGGTGATATTGAGAAAATTATGAAAATCTTAATTCTAGGCGTCAACGGCTTCATCGGCAACGCGCTCACCCGGCGCATCCTGAACACCACCGGCTGGGAAGTCTTCGGCATGGATCTTTATTCCAACAAGCTGGAGGAGTCCCTGGGGCATCCCCGGTTCCATTTCCTGGAGGGCGACATCGCCATCAACAAGGAATGGATCGAATACCACATCAAGAAGTGCGACGTGGCCCTGCCCCTGGTGGCCATCGCCACTCCCATGGTTTACGTGAAGAATCCGCTGCGGGTCTTTGAGCTGGATTTTGAGGAAAACCTGCGCATCGTCCGCCAGTGCGTGCAGTACAAAACCCGCATCATCTTTCCCTCCACTTCCGAAGTCTACGGGATGTGCCCGGACGGGGAGTTCAGCGAAGATGAGAGCACCCTGGTGCTGGGGCCGATAAACAAGCAGCGCTGGATCTACAGTTGCTCCAAGCAGCTCCTGGACCGGGTCATCTGGGCGTACGGCCAGGAAGGGAAGCTGCAGTTTTCCATGATCCGTCCCTTCAACTGGATCGGCCCCAAGCTGGATGACCTCTATGCGGCCAAAGAAGGCAGCTCCCGGGTGGTGACCCAGTTCATCCTCAATCTGCTGGAGCGCACCCCCATCCGCCTGGTGGACGGCGGCTTCCAGAAGCGGTGCTTTACTTACGTGGAAGACGGCATCGACTGCTTGATGAAGATCATCGAAAACCCCGGAGGCGCGGCCGACGGCCAAATCTTCAACATCGGCAACCCGGATAACGAGGCCTCGGTGAAGGAGTTGGCCCACCAACTCCGGGACCTCTTTGCCCGGCACCCGGACCATAAAGACGACGGGGTCTATGCCGATATCGTCGAGACCCGCCACGAAGACTACTACGGCAAGGGCTACCAGGACATCACCAGCCGCAAACCTTCCATCGCCAAGGCGCGGAAACTCCTGGGCTGGGAGCCGAAAACCGATCTCATCACCTCTTTGAAAATCACTCTGGACTCCTTCCTGGAGGAGGCGAAGGGGGCGGAGGCGATCGATTTGGGGGAAGGGAAGGAGTAGGCAGTAATAAGTAAAAAGTAAAAAGTGAGAAGTGAGAAGTGAGAAGTGATCAGTAATCAGTGAAAAAAATGTTTGGATGAGGCATTTTTTTCTGATCACTGATCACTGATCACTGATCACTGACTGCTGGCTACTGACTACTGACTGCTGACTGCTGACTGCTGGCTACTGGCTACTGGCTACTGACTACTGGCCACTGGCCACTGATTACTATCATACAGTGCCATTCCCTCGATCATCATGGAGCCAGCGTGCCGCCGCGGTTGGGACTAAAAATAGACGTGGACACCTGGCAGGGCTTCCGGGAGGGGGTGCCCGCGCTGGCGGAGATTCTGGAGGCCCGGGGCATCAAGGCCTCCTTCTATATATCCCTGGGGCCGGACAATTCCGGGAAGGCCGTCTTCCGGGTCTTCAGGCAGCAGGGGTTCCTGGAAAAGATGTGGCGCACCCGGGCCCCGGCAATGTATGGACTCCGGACCATGTTTTATGGTACTCTGCTCCCGGCGCCGGTGATCGGCGAGGGGGCGGGGGAGACTTTACGTCTGCTGGCCGCCGCGGGCCACGAAGTGGGCCTGCACGGCTACGACCACGTGCGCTGGCATGATCATCTGCTGGCTATGAGCCGGGGAGAGGTGTCCCGGGAATTGGCCCGGGCCCAGGAATGTTATACGCGCCATCTCGGGCGGCCGGCCCGTTCCTTCGCCGCGCCGGGATGGCAGTGCAGCGCGGCCCACCGGGCGGAATTGGCCGCAGGAGGTTTTTTGTACAGCAGCGACACCCGGGGTTATGCCCCTTATTTCCCCCGCTTCGGGGCAGAGGTCAATGCCTTATTGGAAATTCCCACCACCCTGCCCACCCTGGATGAATTGTTGGGCTTCAACGGGTGTAAACCTGACGACTTTACGGAGCTGGTTTTGAGCCGTTTGCAGAAAAGCAGCGTGCCCCAGGTGTTGACGGTGCATGCGGAGGTGGAAGGAGGGCCGCTCAAGGGGGATTTTGCCCGCCTGCTGGACCGTTGCCGGGATGAGGGGGTGGAGATCTTCCGGCTGGAGGATTGGGCCAGAGAGCTTCTGGCAGAACGGGATAAGATTCCGGCGGCATCAGTCCGGCAAGGGCGCCTGCCGGGCCGGGCGGGGACCGTTTCCTGCCAGGGCCCCCTGGAGGCGCAGCAGTGAAAACAGCGGCCATCATTCCCGCGGCGGGCATCGGGGTGCGCATGCAGAGCCAGACCCCCAAGCCGTATCTGATGCTGGCCGGAAAGCCCATTTTGGCCCACACCCTGGAGGTCTTCGAGGGCGTCAAGGAAGTCCAGGAAGTCACGGTGGTGGCCCATCCCGATGACCTGGATTATTGCCGGGAAGAAGTGATCGCCGTGTACGGGTTTAAAAAGGTGCTCCGCCTGGTGCCGGGGGGCAAAGAGCGGCAGGACAGCGTTTATCATGCCCTGAAAGCCCTGCAGCAGGAAGACGATCTGGGCGTCATCCTGGTGCACGACGGAGTCCGGCCCTTCATCACCCCGGAACAGATCCGCCAGGTTATCAAGGCCGCGCGCGCCCATGGCGGAGCCATTCTGGGGGTGCCGGCCCAGGACACCTTGAAGAGGGTGAGCCCCCAGAAAAAGGTGATCCATACCCTGGACCGCAAGGATATCTGGCAGATTCAGACCCCTCAGGGGTTCCAGGCCGAGGTGCTGCGGCGGGCCTTCGTGGAGGCCTACGGCCGCAATTTTTACGGCACCGATGAGTCGTCCCTGTTGGAAGAGATGGGGCAAGCGGTGATGGTTATTCCGGGTGACCCCTGGAACCTGAAGATCACCACGCCGGAAGACCTGCAACTGGCGGAAGCGCTGCTGCCCTGGCTCAGGAGCCGGAAGACGTGAGGGTGGGGCACGGTTATGACGCCCACCGCCTGGTGGCCGGGCGGCCCCTGATCCTGGGGGGCGTGGAGATCCCTTATCATCTGGGTCTCGAGGGCCACTCCGACGCCGACGTCTTGAGCCACGCCGTGGGCGACGCCCTCTTGGGGGCCATGGCCGCGGGGGATTTGGGGACCCACTTTCCCGACAAGGACCCGGCGTATAAGGGCATCTCCAGCATCGTTCTGCTGCGGCGCATCATGGCCATGGCGGAGAGCCGGGGGCTGATCCCGGTGAACGTGGATGCCACCATCGTGGCCCAACGGCCGCGCCTGGCCCCCTTTATTCCCCAGATGGCCGCCAACCTGGCCGCGGCTCTGGGAGTCTCCCGGGACGCGGTGAACGTCAAGGCCACCACCACCGAGGGCATGGGCTTTGCGGGCCGGGAGGAGGGCATCGCCGCCCACGCGGTGGTGCTCCTGGCGCCGGGACCGGCGGACTGGGAGCCGGAGGACACGGGCTTTTAGTAGCCAGTAGCCGGTAGCCAGTGGCCAGGGGGCAGGGGGCAGGAGTCAGGGGCCAGGGGTCAGGGGTTAGGGATTAGGGGTTAGGGATTAGTAAAAGACGTCGCTCATGAACTGCCGGTTCTATTAAAAAATATGAGAATTTTTGGTGGTGCAGGCTTTCCAGCCTGCGCTAAGGGCATTACTTTTCGGGAAATAGGTGGCAGGGAAAATGATTTTTCCTTTTTCCCTTTTCCCCTCTTTCCCTTTCCATAACCGAATTTATGAATGAACCAAATAAAATTCCTATTCCTTCTCTGGAAGAGTGTCTTTCCTTGATGGATACCCACGTTATGCTCCCCAATATCCGGGAGCACAGCCTCCGGGTGATGCAGGTGGCCGTCTTTCTGGGGGAGGCCCTGGCCCGGGCCGGGCATTTGCTGAAGCTGCCGCTGATTGAGGCGGGGGCCCTGCTTCATGACCTGGGCAAGACCCCCTGCCTGGGCACCGGCCACAACCACGCGCTGTGGGGAGCGGAAATTTTACGGGACCTGGGCTATCCCGAAGTGGCCCAGGTGGTGGCCGAGCATGTCTATCTGGAACCCAAAAACGGCGCCCCCGGTTTCTTCCGGGAAGCCGAAATTGTCAATTACGCGGACAAACGGGTGCTCCATACCGAGGTAGTGACGCTGTCCCACCGTTTTCTCGACCTGCAGGAACGCTACGGCCGCACCCCGGAGGCCCGGGAGCGGATTGCCGTCAACCAGGCCAACTCTCAAGTCCTGGAAGGCAAGATATTTGCGTCCCTGGATTTAACGCCGGATGATCTCTTGAAGATAAACCATGGGAGGGAGCAATGAAAAAAATGCGTCTGGCCCTCATTGCCGGGGGCAAATCCTCGGAACGGGAAGTCTCTCTCAAGAGCGGGGAACAGGTCTTTCAGGCCCTGGATAAAAAGAAATACGACATACGGCGCTATGATCCCCTGAACGATCTGGAGCGCCTGGTCCGGGAGGCCCCGGAACTGGACGCGGCCCTGATCATCATGCACGGCCGGGGCGGGGAGGACGGCACCCTTCAGGGCATGCTGGACCTCCTGGGGGTCCCCTACCAGGGGTCGGGGGTCCTGGGATCGGCCTTGGGGATGAACAAAGAGCTGAGCAAAATCCTCTATCTCCAGGCGGGCCTCAAGGTGCCCCATGCCCTGGTATTCACCCGGAAGAAGGCCCCCAGCCCCCAGGAGATCGAAGAGAGCCTGGGGCTGCCCGCGGTCATCAAGCCCATCAACGAAGGCTCCAGCATCGGCATTACCATTGCCCGGGATAAAAAGGAACTGAAGCAGGGCCTGGCCGCGGCCTTTAAATACGATTACCGGGTGCTGGTGGAGGAATACATCGAAGGCATCGAAGTGACCGGAGGGGTCCTGGGCAACGCCGACCTCCAGCCCCTCCCCCTGGTGGAGATCATTCCTTCCGGTTCATATCAGTTTTTCTCCTACGAGGCCAAGTATAAGCCCGGGGCCACTTCGGAAATCTGTCCGGCCCGCCTCAGTCCGGACCTGACCGCGCAGGCCCAGGAATGCGCGCTCATCGCCCATCAGGCCCTGGGCTGCCGGGGCTACAGCCGCACGGACATGAGAATCCGGGACGGGCAGATCTACGTCCTGGAAACCAATACCATCCCGGGCATGACCGCCACCAGCCTCTTTCCCCAAGGGGCCAAGGCCGCGGGGATCGAGTTTCCGGAATTGTTGGATAAGTTGATCGAACTGGCGTTGGAGAAAAATTGAAAAAAACTTAACCACAAAGACACCAAGGCACAAAGTTTCACAGAGAAAAATCAGTGGTCAGTGGTCAGTGGCCAGTGGTCAGTAATTTCAGGGGGTTTCTGCAGTTATCTCCCTGACCACTGACTACTGGCCACTGATCACTTTCAGTGTCTTGGTGTCTTTGTGGTAAATCTTTAGGACATGAGCAATTACGCGTCCCATCCCTGGTCTCCTCTTGCCCGCCTCCTGGAAGAAGGGGTGCAGCAAGGCGTCTATACCGCGGCCACGGCCGCGGTGGGCCTGAAGGGAGAGAAGCTCTGGGAAGGCGCGGCGGGCCGGGTCTCCCGGGAGCCGGACGCGGCGGCCGCCGCCCTGAATACGGTCTTCGACCTGGCCTCCCTCACCAAGCCCCTGGCCACGGCCTTGGCCCTGATGCTGCTGGCCGCCCAAGGCCGAATCACCCTGGAGACCACCCTGGGCGAGGTCCTGCGGGAAAAATGGCTGCCTTCGGATAAACGGGCTTTAACCCTCTTGAGCCTCCTGGCCCACCAGGCCGGGCTCCCGGCCTGGCGCCCCTTTTATGAAACGATCCTCGCCGCTCCTGAGGCTGCGCGGGGCGGCCTGCCGCGCAGGTTGGCCGCGGCCGCGGCCCTGGAATATCCCCCGGGCAGCCGCACCCTTTACAGCGACCTGGGTTATCTGCTGCTCCAGGCGGTGGTGGAGGCTGCCGCGGGCCGGGACCTGGACTCCTTCTGCCGGGGGGAGATCTACCGGCCCCTGGGTTTGGAGACCCTGGGTTTCTGCCCCCGCCGCCGGCCCGGAGGCGATAAGCTCTCTTTCGCGGCCACCGAAACGGGGCTGATCCCCGGCCGCAGCGCCTCCGGGGAGGTCCACGACGAAAACGCCTGGGCCGCCGGGGGAGTGGCCGGGCACGCGGGGTTATTCGGGACCGCGGCGGAGGTTTTTCAACTTTTGAGCGCTCTGTACCGAACTTATCAGGGAGAGGCGGTGGGTCCTCTGGTCCCGGCGGTGGTACGCGGCTTCCTCACCCCGGCGCCCGGCGGCGGGCGCACTCCCGGTTTCGACACCCCCGGCGGGGAGCTTTCCCACAGGAGCGCGGGCCGTTTTTTTTCGGCCCGGAGCGTCGGCCACCTGGGGTTTACCGGCGTCTCTTTTTGGCTGGCCCCGGACACGGGGCAGATGGTAGTCTTACTCACCAACCGGGTGCACCTGGGCCGGGAGGACAAGACTGGGATACAGCGCTTCCGGCCTCTATTTCATGAGGCGGCCTCGAGGGCGCTGGGAATTTTGAGTGAGCAGTAAGCAGTGAGCAGTGAGCAGCAAAAAAAGAGAGGTGCGAAAAGCCCTGCACTGCTCACCGCTTACTGCTCACAGACTGAACATAACTATGCTAAAACCTCGACACATTCATCTCCTGGGCATCTGCGGCACGGGCATGGCGGCGCTGGCCGGCATTCTGAAGGAGCAGGGTTTTTTCGTCACCGGCTCGGACGAACACGCCTATCCTCCCATGAGCACCTTCCTGGAAGGGCTGGGGATCAAGGTCCTGAACGGCTATCATCCGGATAACCTGAATCCGGCGCCCGACCTGGTGGTGGTGGGAAACGTCATCCGTCGGGAAAACCCGGAGGCCCAGGCGGTCCTGGAGGGCAACCTGGCCCGTTTGTCCCTGCCCGAGGCCCTGAACCGTTTCCTGGTGGGGGACCGCCAGAGCATCGTGGTGGCGGGCACCCACGGCAAGTCCACCACCACCGCTCTACTGGCCTGGCTGCTGACCGCCACGGGCCGTGACCCGGGATTCATGGTGGGCGGCATCGCCAAAAATTTCAGCTCCAACTACCGCACCGGGCGGGGGGGCTGCGTGGTCCTGGAAGGGGATGAATACGACACCGCGTTTTTCGACAAGCGCCCCAAGTTCCTCCTTTTCCGGCCCAAGGTGGCGGTGCTCACCTCCATTGAATACGACCACGCGGATATCTACCCGGATCTGGAGCGGGTGGTCCAGGCCTTCAGGGGATTTGTGCGGCAGGTCCCCACAGACGGCAAGATTCTGGCTTGGGGGGACGCCCGGCTGATCAGGCAGGTCTGCCGGGACGCGACCGCGACGGTGGCCTTTTACGGCCTCCATGAAGCCGCGGCCTGGCGGGCCGTGCGCCTCGAGGCCATATCCGGGGGCATGAATTTCACCGTCTTCCGGGAGGGGAACAGGTGGGGGAGGTTTTGCTCACCCCTTTTGGGAATCCACAATGTTTTGAATACCCTGGCCGCCCTGGCGGTGATGGGGGAGTTGGGGGAGAAGCCTGAGCCGTTGCAGGAAGCCCTGGCGGGCTTCCAAGGAGTGAAGCGCCGTCTGGAGCCTGCGGGAGAGTACAAGAGCGTCCTGGTGCTGGAGGATTTTGCGCACCACCCCACGGCGGTGGCGGCCACTCTGGAGGCCGTACGCCAGGGCTACCCCGGCCGGCGGTTGGTGGCGGTTTTTGAACCCCGCACCAACACCTCCCGGCGCCGGGTTTTCCAGGAGCCTTACGCTCAAGCCTTTAAAGACTCGGACCTGATCATGGTCCGGGAACCCCCGGACCTGTGGAAGGTGCCCGAGGAAGAGCAGTTTTCCTCCCAGCGGTTGGTGGAGGACCTTCAGACTCAGGGGAAAATAGCCTTTTATTACCCGGATACCGACCGGCTCCTGGAAGGGCTGCTGGGGATGTTGAAACCCGGAGACGTGGCGCTGATCATGTCCAACGGCGACTTCGACCACCTGGTGGCGAGGTTATGTGCGGCGTTGGGCCATTAAATAGTTCAAAGTTCAAGGTTCAAGGTTCAAGGTTAAAAGCACCCTGCATTAACTTTGATGGCACTGTAAAAAGTCAAAAATATGCTAATTTTCCCTAATCGCCCTCAATAAAATCAGCAACTTAATTTGGCGATTTTTAGGATTTTCGACTTTTTACCAGGCCATCAACTTTGAACTTTAAACCTTGACGGGCTGTTGCCCGAATAGATTTTCTTGAACTGCATTTGACCATTTCCGGATGGTCGGACTGCGATCTTGGGACGATGATTCAGAAACAGCCAGCCCAGGGGAAATAGCATTTACCGGTGCTG
>Ga0233425_10004601_pt1 | contig 22909 bp, 19 predicted proteins | sample Watercolumn_Towu_2_FD_181712 | JGI IMG/M metagenome (GOLD analysis project Ga0233425, IMG submission 181712) | Freshwater microbial communities from Lake Towuti, South Sulawesi, Indonesia - Watercolumn_Towuti2014_140_MG | ecosystem: Environmental > Aquatic > Freshwater > Lake | place... | reverse complement strand
ACAAGAAGATCCAGGACTACAACTACACCGCGACGAAGGAAGCCATTGCGCGCGCCGTCAAGGGCGAGCCGAAGGCGTCCGAGGTCGTCGCCAAGCGCAACGAAGTCAAGCATCCCTTCGCCGCCTAGCGCGCTTTCCGCTCGCATGGAATCATGCGAGCGATAAGAAATCGCGCCAGGTCAAAATGCTGGAGCGAATTCTTATCGAAAAAGTCTTCAACTTTTTCGGAATTCGCTCTAAGCGCGCGACGGGTCGCAGCTTTGGGGAGCCGCGCCGCGCGCGGCTCCCCTTTTTCTTTTTGAGCGAACATGGCGAGCGTCATCGGCTGGGACATCGGCGGCGCGCATGTGAAAGCGGCGCGCGCGCAAAACGGCAGGATCGTCCAGGCCGTCCAGATCGCCTGCGCGCCGCATGAGAGCGTTTCGACGCTTGAAGCCGCGCTACGCGAGGCGTCCGCCCGGCTCGGCCCGGCGGAACGTCACGGCGTCGCGATGACCGCCGAACTTTCCGACGCTTTCGAAAACCGCGCGAAAGGCGTCGTCTCGATCACCGCCATCTGCGCGCGCGAACTTAACGCCGACAACCTGTTGTTTTACGCCGGCGCGCGCGGCTTCGTCGCCCGCGACGCAGTGGAGGCGGCGGCGCCGGACATCGCCTCGGCCAATTGGCGGGCGAGCGCCGAACTTGTGGCGCGCCACTGCGCGGACGCGCTGTTCTTCGACATGGGCTCGACCACGATCGATCTCGTCCCCATTCGAAACCACGCCGTCGCGGCGCTGGGTGTGAGCGACGCGGATCGTCTTGCGCAGGGCGAACTCGTTTATGCGGGTTTTACGCGCGGCGCGCCGCAGGCCTTTGCGCGTCTCGCGCCGGTTGCCGGCCGCTGGACGCCGCTCGTCAACGAAAATTTTGCGACCATGGCCGATGTGCGCCGCGTCTTGGGCGAACTGCCGGAGGGCGTCGATCTGTCGCCGACTGCGGACGGGCGCGCCAAGACGCCCGCCGCGTCGCGCGCGCGCCTTGCGCGCCTCGCGGGGCGCGACGCGGCGGAGCTCGACGACGAGCAATGGCGCGAATTCGCGCGTTTTCTGGCGCGCGCGCAACTGCGTCTGATCGAGGACGCGATCGCGCAGATCGTCTCGCGCGGCGCCTTGCCCGCGGAGGCGCCCGTGGTCGGCGCCGGCGTCGGCCGATCCTTCGCCGCGCGGCTCGCCCGCTTGCAAGACCGGCCTTACCGCGATTTCGGCGAATTCGTCGCCGCCACGCCGGAAATCAAGCGTGCCGCCACGGACTACGCGCCGGCGGCGGCGATCGCGCTGCTCCTCTCCCGGGAATTCGCCGCCAAGATATCGAAAGAGATGAGATCTAACGGAAAAATTTCTTAACCTGCCTCAAATTGCCAGACTATTGCATCGCCGCCCAGCAATTCTCTCGTGTCTTTTTCAACCGCGCTGGCCGAACGCGTCCGTTCCGCGGCGGCGGTTAGAGGAATGCGGCAGCGCACATCCGGCACGGCAGATCGCTTTCGAGGAGGTCGTGCGGGCGATGGACGAGGTGAATGCGCGTCGCGACCGATTGGCCAAGCGGATGGAGGCGTTGCTTCCGTCCGGGTCGATTGCGAAGGTCGCCGACGCCGGCTGGCTCGCCCAACCCACGCTTCCGAACTGCGCCGCTCGAAGCGAAAATCGCCCAAATTCCGCGCCCGGACGCCGCGCTGACCTGCGGGCGGCGCTAGTTCCGGTTGCCGCATGGCCCCGCTCCGGCCGCGCCCTGGGGCGGCAGAGCGGCGCTCGTTGCGCCCTCCACGCCGATGCTGCGCACGACGAAGACCTTCTGGCTGGGCTGGCCGCAGGGCTGGATCGAAATCGCGCCCGCGTCGGCGGGGGAGATCGCCGCCGTCGCCGTGGCGTCGATTCCTCGCCCGCGCAGGGATCCCGCGCTTTTCGCGTCGGCGCGCGGCGCCTGTCCGGCCGGGGCGGACCTCGCCATGCGCTTCAGTCCCTGCTCGGAACGAATGACCGCGATGGTGGGCAGTTCGCCATTGTCGAGCTTGCGGGAGAGCAAGTGGGCCGCTCCGGTCGCGGCGAGAAGGAGCAGGACGGCGGTTGCGCAGAAGCGGACGGCGCCGCTCCGAGACGACGACAGGGGGGAACGAAAGTCGGACATACCACTCGGCCTCGTCTATTCGCGAGATTCTGAGATACAAAACTAGGGTAAACGCGAGGTATACGGATCGGCGCGGAATTTTTGCCCTGCGGAAGAGATTGGCCCTTGAAAAGACGCCGGGAACAAGAAAACTTAGACGATCGGCGCTCCTGGAGCGAATTGCGAAAAGAGTCGAGCAGACCTTTTCGATCGGAATTCGCCCTTGCGTTGCGATTTGGCGCGATCGGCAGGCGCGCCGGCGGCCGGACTCGGCGCGAAGACCGCCTTCCGGTCGGGACGGGCGCCGCGGGCGGGTAGTGCGGGAGGCATGGCTTGGGGAAGGCGACTGGCCAATCGACGAGACCGGGGCCGCGCGGCGCAGCCGGGCCGGCGACGCTGGGCAAGGAGCCGCGGCGGAGCGGGACGGACGGCGGGCCGGGCTCCGGCACCGCCCTGGTGACGCGCACGCGCCAGCAGACCCGGCGCCCCAACATGTATCGCGTCCTGCTGCTGAACGACGACTACACGACCCAGGAATTCGTCGTCACCGTCCTGCGCAAATATTTTAACAAATCGCTCGAGGAAGCGACCCGCATCATGCTGCACGTCCACAATCACGGCGTCGGCGAATGCGGCGTCTACACCTACGAGGTCGCCGAGACCAAAGTCACGCAGGTCATGGACTTTGCGCGCAAGCACCAGCATCCTTTGCAGTGCATCATGGAAAAGAAGTAGGGGAGCCGGACGCGCATGCCGACCTTTTCGCGCAATCTCAAGCAGACCCTGGACCGCGCGCTCGCCTCAGCCAGGGAGCGGCGCCACGAATATGCGACGCTGGAGCATCTTCTCCTCAGCCTGCTCGACGACGCGGACGCCGCGGCGGTGCTGCGCGCCTGCGCGGTCGATCTCGATCTGCTCGGGCGCAATCTGCGCGACTACATCGACAGCGAACTCGACAATCTCGTCAACGACGAGGCCGACGACTGCAAACCCACCGCGGGCTTTCAGCGCGTCGTGCAGCGGGCGATCATCAGCGTCCAGTCCTCCGGGCGCGAGGACGTGAGTGGGGCCAACGTCCTCGTGGCGCTGTTTGCGGAGCGCGAGAGCCACGCCGTCTACTTCCTGCAGGAGCAGGACATGTCGCGCTACGACGCCGTGAACTACATCAGCCACGGCATCGCCAAGCGGCCGGGCCTCTCCGACGCGTCCCGCACGCCGCGCGGCGCCGAGGACGACGGCGACCGGACCGAAGGACGCGAGGGACGCGACGGCGAACAGCGCAAGAAGGAAGGCGCGCTCGAAGCCTATTGCGTCAACCTGAACCGCAAGGCCCGCGAAGGCCGCATCGATCCCCTGATCGGGCGCGAGGCCGAGGTTCTGCGCACCATTCAGGTGCTGTGCCGGCGCCAGAAGAACAATCCGCTGCTCGTCGGCGATCCCGGCGTCGGCAAGACTGCGATCGCCGAAGGCCTGGCGCGCAAGATCGATCTGGGCGAGGCGCCCGAGGCGCTCGCGGGCGCGACGGTGTTCGCCCTCGACATGGGCGCGCTGCTGGCCGGCACCCGCTACCGCGGCGATTTCGAGGAACGTCTCAAGCAGGTCGTCAAGGAAATCGAGACCCACAAGAACGCCATTCTCTTCATCGACGAAATCCATACGGTGATCGGCGCCGGCGCGACGTCGGGCGGCGCCATGGACGCCTCCAACCTCTTAAAGCCCGCGCTGGCGCAGGGCGCGCTGCGCTGTATCGGCTCCACCACCTACAAGGAGTATAGGCAGTATTTCGAGAAGGACCGCGCGCTGGTGCGCCGCTTCCAGAAGATCGACGTGAACGAGCCGTCGATCCCCGACACGATCGAGATCATGAAAGGGCTGAAGCCCTATTTCGAGGAGTTCCACAAGATCCGCTACACCGTCGAGGCGGTGAAGGCGGCGGTCGAACTCTCGGCGCGCTACATCCACGACCGCAAGCTGCCGGACAAGGCGATCGACGTGATCGACGAAACCGGCGCGGCGCAGATGCTGATCCCCGAGGGCAGGCGCAAGAAGACGATCGGCGTCAAGGAAATCGAGGCGACCATCGCCACCATGGCGCGCGTGCCGCCCAAGACCGTGTCCAAGGACGACGCGGAAGTGCTGGCGCATCTCGACGAGACGCTGCGGCGCGTCGTCTACGGCCAGGACAAGGCGATCGATGCGCTGGCCTCCGCCATCAAACTGGCGCGCGCAGGGCTGCGCGATCCGGAAAAGCCCATCGGCTGCTACCTCTTTTCCGGCCCAACGGGCGTCGGCAAGACCGAGGCGGCGCGCCAGCTCGCGACATCGCTGGGCATCGAGCTCGTGCGCTTCGACATGTCGGAATATATGGAGCGGCATACGGTCAGTCGTCTGATCGGCGCGCCGCCCGGCTATGTCGGCTTCGACCAGGGCGGGCTGCTGACCGACGCTATCGACCAGCATCCCCACAGCGTCCTGCTGCTCGACGAAATCGAGAAGGCGCATCCGGATCTCTTCAACATCCTCCTGCAGGTGATGGACCACGGCAAGCTCACCGACCACAACGGCAAGACCATCGACTTCCGCAACGTCATTCTCATCATGACCACCAACGCCGGGGCCATGGACCTCGCGCGCGCGCCCATGGGCTTTACGCGTTCGCGGCGCGATCTCGACGACAGCGAGGCGATCAACCGCCTGTTCGCGCCCGAGTTCCGCAACCGTCTCGACGCGATCGTGCCCTTCGGCCATCTGCCCGTGGAGGTCATCGCCCGCGTCGTCGACAAGTTCGTGATGCAGCTCGAGGCGCAGCTCGCCGACCGCAACATCACCATCGAACTGTCGGACGAGGCGCGCTCCTGGCTCGTCGAGCATGGCTACGACGAGGCGATGGGCGCGCGCCCGATGTCGCGGGTCATTCACCAGCATATCAAGACGCCGCTCGCCGACGAGGTGCTGTTCGGGCGGCTGAAGAACGGCGGCGCCGTGCGCGTCGTGGTCGTCGGCGGCGAGAACGGCGTCAAGACGCTTGGCTTCGTCTTCCCCGAGGGGCCGGTGCTGCCGCGGCCCGAGCGCGACATCCTCGAAGCCGGCAAGCGACGCGCGCCGGCCGAGGGCGAGACGCGGACGCCGGCGCGCGAGAAGCCCGACGCCGCGCCCGACGATCCGCCGGCGCAGGACGCGCCGACCGAGGCGTAGCGCCAAGCCCCGCGCTCACGAGAAATTAACCATTCCGCTCCTAGCCTCGACGCGCCGCGGGTCGTCTCGCCGGTTTGCGCCCGTTCGCGCGCGTTCTCTTTGGTTTGTCGCGGTCTCTTACGCCGAACCGGCATCCACTTCGGCGGAGACCGCTCTAGAATGCCCAGACACGCAGAAGCGGAGGAATTCCCCAAGTGCCGGACGCCGCGACCTCGAACCGCGCCCATGCGCGCCCCTTGCGCATCCTTCATGTCCTGCGCGCGCCGGTCGGCGGACTGTTCCGCCACGTGCTCGATCTTGCGCGCGAGCAGATCGCCCGCGGCCACCGCGTCGGCCTGATCGCCGATTCGCTGACGGGCGGCGCGCGCGGAAACGCCTTGCTCGCCGAACTCGAACCCCGTCTCGATCTCGGCCTGCTTCGGCTGCCTATGCGGCGTATGCCGCACCCCTCCGACCTTCCCGATCTGCTGGCCGTCGGCCGCCGGATCGCCGCGCTCGCGCCCGACGTCGTGCATGGCCATGGATCGAAGGGTGGCCTTCACGCGCGCCTCGCGCCGGCGGGCTCCTGCGCGAACCCCGTTCGGGCCTATACGCCCCATGGCGGCAGTCTGAACTATCGGCCCGGCTCGCCGGCGCATCGTCTGTTCATGGCCATGGAGTGGCTGCTCGCCTGGCGCACCGATGCGCTCTTGTTCGAAAGCGCCTATATCCGCGACCGCTACCGCGCTTTCGTGGGCGCGCCGCGCCGCCTCTCGCGCGTGGTGCGCAACGGGGTCGGCCCCGGCGAGTTCGAGCCCGTTTCGCCCTCCGCAAACGCCGCCGATCTGCTCTATGTCGGCGAGTTTCGGGCGGCCAAGGGGCTCGACACGCTGATCGACGCCCTGGGTCTCATCGTTCGGCGATCCGCCCACCGCCCCAGCCTCGTGATGGTCGGCGACGGACCCGACAGAGAGTCGCTGCTGCGGCAGGCGGAAGCGGCGGGCGTCGTCGGCCAATTGCGGCTGGAAAATCCGATGGCCGCGCGCGACGCCTTCGCCCTGGGGCGCGTGATGGTCGTGCCGAGCCGCGCTGAATCGCTTCCTTATATCGTGCTGGAGGCGGCGGGCGCGCGGTTGCCGCTGGTCGCCACCGATGTCGGCGGCGTTCCTGAAATCTATGGGCCGTTCAGGGACCGGCTGATCCCGCCCGACGATCCACAAAGACTCGCGGCGGCTCTGCTCGCGGCGCTCGACGGCGCGCCCGAAAGGCGACGCGCGGAGGCCGACGAGCTCGCCGCTTATGTCGCGGCGCATTTTTCCTTGTCTTCGATGGTGGACGAGGTGCTCGCCGCCTACCGGGAGGCGCTCGCCGCGCGCGACGCCGCTCCCGCGTCGGCGCCGGTCGGCGCCCCGCGGCTCACGGAGCGGCGATGACAGATGCGATCTTCGCGGCGCAGGCGAACGCGGCGCGGCCCGCGCCGGCGGACGCCGTCGATCCGCCGCGGCCGACGGTCGACTATCAGAAGATCGTGAGCAGCGCCGTCGCGGTCTTCGTCGCGAACGGCGCGATCGTGAATGTCGAGCCCTCGCCCTACGATCTGCTGTTCTTCATCGCCATGCCGCTCTGGTTCGTCGGCGGATTTGCGGTCCATCGCAGCGTCGTGCTCCTGGCCTGCCTGCTTTTCGGCTTCACTCTGGCGGGCTTCGCCGCGCTGGTTCCACATTGGGCCCTCGCCGACTCTTCGGTTTTTCAGTACCTTTCCGCCTATCTCGCTCTTACGGCGCTGTTCTTCGCCCTGTTCGTCGGCAATCGCACGAGCGCGCGGATCGAGGTCGTGTTCAAGGCCTACGCCGCCGGCGCCGCCTTCGCGTCGGTCTGCGCAATTTTGGGCTATTTCGACGTCGCCGGCCTCTCCGACGCGTTCACGCGCTGGGGGCGGGCGATGGGCACGTTCAAGGATCCGAACGTCTACGGCCCCTTCTGCGTGCTCGGCGTCGTCTATCTCGTGCAGGGCCTGCTTCTGCGGCGCACACGCTGGCTGATTCTCTCTTCCGGCGTGCTGATCGTCATCGTCACCGGCGTGCTGCTGTCCTTCTCGCGCGGCGCCTGGGGCGCCGTGACTGTCGCGACGGCGATGATGGCGGGCTCTCATTATCTTACGACCGACAATGCGGCGATCCGCCGGCGCATCGCCTTGGGGGCCGTGCTCGCCGTCGCCGCCGTCGCGATCGTGCTGGTCGTGCTGTTGTCGATCGAGCAGACGCGCGAGATGTTCTTTCTGCGCGCCTCGGTGACGCAGGACTACGACGAGGGCGCCACCGGCCGCTTCGGCAATCAGATGCGCTCCATTCCGATGCTGATCGACCGCTTCTTCGGCTTCGGACCCCTGCTGTTCCGCAACCATTTCGGTATCGAGCCGCATAATTCCTATATCGGCGCCTTCGCCAATACCGGCTGGGTCGGCGGGCTGATCTTCATCCTTCTCGTGATGGTCACGACCTTTGTCGGCTTCCGCCTGATCGCGCGGCCGTCGCCCTATCGGGACGCGGCGCAGGTCGCCTTTCCCGCGCTGTTCGTGTTCTTTTTGCAGGCCTTCCAGATCGACATCGACCACTGGCGGCATGTGTTCCTGCTGCTCGGCCTCGTCTGGGGCCTCGAAGCCGCGCGCCAGCGCTGGGAGGAGGCGCAGGACGCCGAAACGCCGCCGCTCACGCCCCCGCCGGCTTCTCCGCCGGGGCTGCGGCGCGGGCCGCTTGCTCCCGGCTCGGCACCATGACCAGCGCCTCGCCGTCGAGCACGACCTTGCCGTCGACGAGACATTCGCATTTCAATTTGGCGCGGCGGCCCTTCTCGATCAGTTCGACGACTTCCACGACGACGGTGATGACGTCGCCGATCTTCACCGGCGCGCGGAAATTCAGAGTCTGCGACAGATAAACGGCGCCGGGGCCGGGAAGATACATGCCGATCACCGTCGAAATCAGCGAGGCGGTGTAAAGGCCGTGCACGATGCGCTCGCCGAACCGCGTCTTGCTGGCGAAATGGTCGGAAAGGTGAATCGGATTGCGGTCGCCAGAGAGATCGGCGAAAGCGATCACGTCGTCGTCCATCACCGCCTTCATCAGCGTCTCTCTCATGCCAACGGAGAGGTCTTCGAAATAGTAGATTTTGAACGGGGTCGACATGGGGTCCGCCAGGGGTTCGTTCGCGAAGGGCCGCGATGCGCGCCCCTCTTTTACCAGAAAATTTCCCGCGCCAAAGCGACCGGCCGCGCCTTCGCGTCCGCGAACAGCGCCTCCAGCGCGCGCCCATCGAGCGCCCCGCCGCCGGGGTGCAGGTCGTCCCCATGGATGCCGTCCGTGACGAATAGGCAGCCGATCCCGGCGCGGGCGGCGCCGGCGAGATCGGTTTGGGCGCCGTCGCCGACGGCGAGAATGCGCGAAAGCGGCGGCGCTCCCTTGCGCAGGGCGGCGATCCGCGACAGCGCCTCCCGGTAGATCGGCGGATGCGGCTTTCCGTAAAGATGGACTTCGCCGCCCATGGCCGCGTAGCGCTCGGCGAGCGCCCCCGCGCACCACAGGAGATCGGCGCCGACATGCACGACGATGTCGGGATTGGCGCAGAGCATGGGCAGGCCGCGCGCGCGCATCGCCGCCAGCCGGGCGTCGTAATCCGAGGGGGACTCCTCGCGTTCGTTGTCGAGGCCGGTGCAAACCACGAAATCCGCCGCTTCCGGCCCGGCCATCGGCAGGGGCGCGCCGAGGCGCCGGCCCGCTTCCTCGAACAGGCCCTTGTCGCGCGGCGGGCCGAGATGATGACAGACCTGCCCCTTGCGCGCGACGATCTCGCGCAGCGTCAGTTCCCCGGCGGAGACGAGATCGTCGAAAGCGTCCGCCGTCAGCCCCAGCCCCAGAAGCTGGCGGCGCACCTCGGCGTCGGGGCGGGAGGCGTTGGTGACGAGCACGACGGCTCCGCCGGCGGCGCGGAACATTCGCATCGCCTGCGCGGCGCGCGGAAAGTGCCGCTTGCCGTCGATCAGCACGCCCCACACGTCGCACAGGATCGCGTCGTAGCGGTCGGCGATTTCGTGAAGTCCGGCGATGAAGGGAATTTCGTTCTCTATGCTCGCGGCGCGCGGCGAACCAGGTCCGCTCATTTCCCAGAGTCCGCCAGCGCCGCCAAATGCTGCGCCTGCGCAACCGGCACGAACGCCCCGCAGTCTTCGTCGAGCGCCAGCAGCCGTCCGTCCATCACGCCGAAATAGGCGCCGTGCAGCTCCAGTTCGCCGCGCGTCTCGCGCTCGCGGATCATCGGGAAGCCGCGCATGTGGCGTAGCACCTGCTTGATCGACTCGAATTCGAGACGGCGCATGTAGTCGGGATCGTCCGGCCGCGCCGGACTACCGAGGCGCTCAAAGGCGGGCGCGATCAACTTGATCCAGTCGCCGATGAAATCGCTGTCAGAGAGGGGCGTGCGGTCGGGGGCCGCCATGCTCTCGGCATAGGCCTTCACCCCGCCGCATTGGGCGTGGCCGAGCACCACGATGTGGCGCACCTTCAAGGCGACGACCGCATATTCCAGCGCAGCCGAGGCGCCGTGGAAACGATCGTCGGGCTCATAGGGCGGCACGAGATTGGCGACGTTGCGCAGAACGAAGAGTTCGCCGGGCATTGCGTCGAATATCGCCTCCGGCGCGACGCGCGAATCGCAGCAGCCGATGACCATGGTCTTGGGCCGCTGGCCTTCGAGCGCGAGCTCACGGAAGCGTTGCTGCTCGCGGGGGAAGCGACCCGCCAGAAAGGTCTCGTAGCCCGCGACGAGGTGGCGGGGCAGCGGACAGTTGGCAACTTTGCGAGCGTCTGAAGCCATGCGCGATCCAAGGGAGGGACACGGGCGCCGGGAAAGCCGGCCCGGCCGCTTCTTATTGTGTCGGCGCGCGCGCCGTGGCAAGCGAAGATTGACTAGCGCGCTTTCCGACCGAACGGAATCGTTCGGTCGATAAGAAATCGCGCCAGAGCAAAAAGCTGGAGCAAGTTCTCATCGAAAAAGTCTGTCAACTTTTTCGGAACTTGCTCAAAGCGGAGAGGATCATGATTTCGAGACTGAAACGCAGCGTTCTGGCCATGCCCGGCTCCAACGCGCGGGCGCTGGAGAAGGGCAAGACGCTTCCCGCCGACGTTCTGATGTTCGAACTCGAAGACGGCGTCGCCGAGACGGCGAAGGACATGGCGCGCAGTCAGGTTGTGGCGGCGGTCAGGGGCGGCGGTTACGGCGCGCGCCAGATCGTTGTGCGCGTCAATATGCGCGAGTCGCAATGGTATGCGGCGGACATTGCGGCGGTCGCGCCGGCCGGGCCGGACGCCGTCGTGATCCCCAAGGTCAATTCGCGCGACGACATTCTGAGAGCCGCCGCCGATCTCGCCGCCGCCGGCGCGCCCGCGCATACCCGACTCTGGGCGATGATCGAGACGCCGCGCGCGCTGTTTGACATCGAGAAGATCGCCTCGGCCGCCGACGATCCCGATTCGCGCCTCGATGCGCTGGTGCTCGGCCCCAACGACATCGCCAAGTCCACGCGCGCCCGGCTCACTCCGGGACGGCCGGCGCTTGTCGCCTGGCTCTCGGCGAGCGTTCTCGCCGCGCGGGTGCACAACATCGATATCGTCGACGGCATCTACAACGATTTCAACGACGAAGCAGGCCTGCGCCGCGAGGCCGAGCAAGGCCGGGACTTCGGTTTCGACGGCAAGATGCTGATCCATCCCGCCCAGATCGGGCCGGTGAACGAGATTTTCGCGCCTTCCGTGGCCGAGGTCGACTTCGCCCGCAGGATCATCGCGATTTTCGACTTGCCGGAAAACGCCGACAAGGGCGTCGTCCAGATCGGCGGCCGGATGGTCGAGCGCCTGCATCTCGATGGGGCGCGGCGGACGCTGGCGCTCGTCGAGGCGGCGGAACGTCGGGGCTGAATTGTCGGCGCGACGCCAGTTTCGCAGGCGTCCCGGGTCGTCTATATAGGCGCTAAGGCGAGGATATTGGATCATGGCCCAGCAGGATCAGCCCCCATTGGCGAATGAACCGGACCCGGCCGATGAAGCCGGCGGCGTAGCCCCGTCGCGCCGCGACGACGCTGCGCCGGCGAAGGATTCGGACCTCGACGAGGCGTTCTTCGCCGAGCCGGACGAGGCGAAAGTCTGGGACGACGATTTTGAGGCGGAAGCCAGCGGCGTCGAACGAATTATCGCCGCTTCGGCGGCACGGATCGAGGCGCAGGACAACGAATCGCCCGAGGGCGAGGCGGAGACGCCCGCCGCTCCGCTCCGGGACGAAGCGCCCGCCGCGCCGCCGCCGCCCGCCGCGGAGGACGAAGCGGACAGCTCGAAGCCGTCGAACGTAACCGCGCCCGACTTCTCGGAGGCCGAGTCGGACGAGGACGAATCAGCGGGGGAGGACCACACGCCGGCTGCGCCCCTCGCCGCCGAATCCGCGCCAGCGCGGGGCGTTGTTTCGGTCGACGACGGCGAAGGCTCCGAAGAGGGCGCCGCCGCGCAGGACGAGAACGAGCCGGACGAATCGGAAGCCGAGAAAACCGAGCCGGTCGAAATCGCCGCCGCCGCGCAGGAGCCTGTAGACGACGAAGAGGGCGGCGCGCCGGCCTTCAAAGCGGAGTCGGCCGAGCAGCCGGACGCCGACGTCGAGGACGAATCCGTCACGACCGCCGTAAGCGCCTACGAAGAGGCTCCGGCTGAAGATGAAGGCGACGCTGTCGTCTTGACTGAGAAGGAAGCGCCAGATTCCTCGCCCACGGCGGAAGACGCCCCGGACGAGGCGGTATTCGCGCCGCCTCCTGTCGCCGCGCCGCCCGCCGCCGCGCCGGTCAAGTCGCCGCCGCCCCGCCGCAAGCGCAGCGCGATCGGCACGATCGCCTTCTATCTCGCTTTGCTCGCTCTTGCGCTGACGGGCGGGGGAATCGCGGCGGTCAAATACAAGGACAAGGACGAGCGGCTGCGCGTTGTCGCCGATTTCATCGAGGGCGCCGCGCGCGATCCCCAGGGCGCCCTTCGTGCGGTCAAGGAGCGCGTCGCCGCGATTCTGCCGCGCGGCGAGGACGCTCCGGCGCCGCAGGCGAGCGCGCCGCCCGAGCCCGAGGCGCCGGTCGAGGTCGGAGCGGTGGAGACGCCCCCGCCAGCGAGCGACGCCGCGCCGCCGCCCAAACAGGTCGCGGAGCAGACGGCGCCCGAGCCCGAGCCGCCGAAACCCGCGGCCGCTCCCACGCCGGCCCCGGTCGCGGCGGACGCCGACGCCGCGCGCCGGGATCGGGCGATCGAGGAACTGACGAAGCGCGTCGGCGACATCGAGAGCGTCTTGCTGGAGCTTCGGTCCGCGGCGGACGACGCGAAGGCCGCCGCCGCCAAAGCCTCGGAAGCTGCGGAGCGCGCGGCCTCCAAACCGGCGGGCGCCGCCGCCGGGACCGACGCCGTCGCCTTCGCTGAGGGGCGGATCGATCAGCTCGCCGCGGAAATCAAGGCGCTGCGCGAAAAGCTCGACTCGCCGAAAAGCGAAACCCGGGCGGCGCCGGAGGTCGACGCCGCGCGGCCCGCGCCGTCCGCCGCCGCGAACAAGGCGGCCCAGATCGTCGTCGTCGCGGAAGCCCTGCTGCGCGAACTCGACCACGGACGGCCCTACGCGGCCGAGCACGCGGCGCTGACCACGCTCGGCGCCGATCCCAAGCTGCTGGCGTCGCTCGCCCCCTGGGCCGAGAGCGGCGCGCGCACGCCGGCGCAGCTTGCGCGCGATTTCGTCCCGCTCGCGCGCCGGCTGCGGGCGCTGGAGAGCAAGGCCGACGCGCCGATCGCCGACCAGTTGCTCGCCGGCGCGAGCAAGCTCATCAAGGTGCGGCCCGCCGGCGAGCCGCCGCCGCCGGAGGCGCCCGCGGACGCGGTCGCCAAGATCGAGACGGCGCTCGCCCATGGCGATCTCGCCGCCGCTGGCGAGGCCTTTGCGAAACTCCCGGACCGCGCCAAAGCGGAGGCGAAATCCTTCGCCGCGGCGCTGGAGGGCCGGCGGGAGGCGGAGAAGGCGGCAGAAGCCTTGCTCGCAGGCGCGATCGCCTCGCTCGGCCAGGGCGAAACCGGCCAAGGCAGGAACTGACGAACACCGGACGAGGATCGCTCGCTCATGCTCTTTTTGCTTGTCTTCATCATCGCGCTGGCCGCCCTCGCCTACGGCCTCGAATGGGTGATCGAACAGCCCGGCTCGCTCTCTTTGGAGTGGGGCGGCTATCATATCGACACCAGCATTCCGGTCGCTGTCGCCGCGCTGCTCGCCGCGGTCGCCGCTCTCATCATCCTGTGGGCGGTTCTCGTCGCGCTGCTGCGCCTTCCGCGGCGGATGCGCGAAGGTTCGGTCGAACGTCGGCGCGAAAAAGGCTTCGCGGCGCTTTCGCGCGGCATGATCGCGGTGGGCGCGGGCGACGCCGCGCAGGCCAAGAAGGCCGCGCAGGAGGTCGAGAAGTTTCTCCCCAACGAGGCGCTCGGCCTGCTGCTTCAGGCGCAGGCGGCGCAACTCGCCGGCGACCGCCGCAAGGCCGAGGAGGCCTTCCAGGAGATGACCCGGCGCGGCGACACCAAGCTGCTCGGGCTGCGCGGGCTGCATATCGAGGCGCGCCGCCGCAAGGATCACGAGGCGGCGCATCATTTCGCGCAGGCGGCGCACGAGATCGCGCCCGTGCCTTGGGCCGGCGGCGCGCTGCTCGAACACCACGCCAATCGCGCGAACTGGGACAAGGCGCGCGAGAGCATCGAAGCCAATCTGAAGGCGAAGACCATCGACCTTCCCACGGCCCAGAGGCTGCGCGCCGTGGTCGAAACGGCGCTGGCCACCGAAAAGGCGGCGGAGCTTCCGCACGACGCGCTGCATCTTGCCCGTCAGGCCCTGAAGCGCCGTCCCGGCTTTGCGCCCGCGGCGGTCGTCGCGACGCGCATTCTGACGCGGCACGGGGACTACAAGCAGGCGCAGAAGCTCGTCGAGAGCGTCTGGGCGAGCGCTCCCCATCCAGAGGTTGCGGCGGCCTATGTCGACGCCACCGGCGGCGAGTCCAATTCCCAGCTTCTCGCCCGCGCGGAAAAGCTGGCGGCGCTTGCGCCCGACGCGCCCGAAAGCCGCCACCTCGTGGCGCAGGCGGCGCTCGCGGCGCGCAATTTCAACAAGGCGCGGGCGGCGCTCGCCCCGCTCGTCGCCGAGGGCAAGCAGCCGACGGCGCATACCTGCCTGCTGATGGCGGAGATCGAGGACGCGGAGCTCGGCCCGAGCGGGCCGGTGCGCGAATGGCTGGCGCGCGGGTCGCGCGCGCCGCGCGATCCCGTGTGGGTCGCGGACGGGGTGGTCTCGAAGGTCTGGGCGCCCATCTCGCCCAAGACCGGCGCGCTCGACGCCTTCGAATGGAAACCCCCGCCGGACGCCGGCGCGGCGCTGACCGCCGAAGGACGCCCGAACATTCCCGCCGCCTTCCTCGCGCGCCCGCCGGAGCCGCCGCCGATCGAAGTGACGGTGGAGGAGGCGGGCGGGAACGCCTGACGCGCGTTCCTCCGCCGCCTTGCAGCGTCACCCGAATCGGTTGGTCCTCGGAAAGCCCCGCGGCGGCAGGCGGCCGGCTTCGGCGCGATGGCCGATCCATTCTGCGAGCTCCGCCGCCGAAACGGTGAAGACGCGTCCCGACGCATCGGTCCAGGTCAGTCCGTCCTCGAGCGCGAAGGTTTTGGCGTCGCTGGCGCCGCCGTCCTTATAGCGCTGCATCCGAACGCCCTTGCCGCGCGCCATGCGCGGCGCCTCGGCAAGCGGGAACACCAGCAGCTTGCGGTTTTCGCCGATAATGGCCACGTGGTCGCCCGCCGCAGGCGTGACGATCTTCAGACGCGCCGGCGGTTCGACGTTCAGCACGGCGCGGCCCTTGCGCGTCGTGGCGAGCAGATCGTCCTGCGCCACGACGAAACCGCGCCCGTCGTCGCCGACCAGCAGCAGCGCGCCGCCGCTCTCGTAAGGCAGAACGCGCACGAGGTCGGCGCCTTCGTCGATGTCGGCGAGCAGGCGGATCGGTTCGCCATGGCCGCGTCCGCCCGGCAGTTTCGCCGCTTCAAGCGTAAAGGCCTTGCCGTTCGAAGCGAAAGCCAGCGCCTTCGACGTCGTCTGCGCGAAAAAGGCGGTGTCCAATTCGTCGTCGCCCTTGAAGGCGAGCGTCGAAAGATCCGGAACGTGGCCTTTGAGCGCGCGGATCCATCCCTTTTTCGAGACGACGACGGTGATCGGCTCGCGCTCGATCATCGCCTCGGCGAGATCGAAATCGACCGCTTCCGGCGCGTCCTCGAACGTGGTGCGCCGGCGCCCGAGCGGCGTCGTCGGGCCGAAGGTTTTCTTCAGTTCGCGCACCTGCCAGGCGATCGTCTTCCACTGCTTCGCCTCGTCGGCGAGCAGGCCTTCGATGTCCGTGCGTTCGCCCAGCAGATCGGCGAGCTCTTTGCGCAGCGCCATCTCTTCGAGCTTGCGCAGGGCGCGAAGCCGCGTGTCGAGAATATAGTCGACCTGCAGATCGGTGAGGTCGAAGGCCTTCTTCAATTCGCCCTTGGCGTCGTCCTCCTCGCGAATGATGTGGATCACCTCGTCGAGGTTGAGGAAGACGACGATCATGCCCTCGAGCTGCTCGATACGCCTGAGGATGGCGGCGAGGCGCCATTGCGAACGGCGCTGCAAGACGACGCGGCGATGATCGAGCCATTGCCGCAGCGCTTCGTCGAGCGAAACGACGCGCGGCGTGACTCCGTCGACGAGCACGTTCATGTTGAGCGTAAAGCGCGTTTCGAGTTCGGAGAGCTTGAACAGCGTCTCCATCATCAGCGTCGGATCGACGGTTCGCGCACGAGGTTCGATGACGACGCGCACGTCCTCCGCGGATTCGTCGCGCACGTCGGCGACGAGCGGCAACTTGCGCTCGGCGACGAGTTCCGCGAGTTTCTCGATGAGGCGCGACTTCTGGACGCCGTAAGGGATCTCCGTGACGACGGCGACCCAGCCGCCGCGGGGCAACTCCTCCTTCGTCCAGCGCGCACGCACGCGAAACGATCCGCGCCCCGTGCGGTAGGCGTCGACGATCTCCGCGCGCCTGTCGACGACGACGCCGCCAGTGGGGAAATCCGGCCCCTGCACGAAGGTCAGCAACTGTTCGCTCGTCGCCTGACGGTGCGCGATCAAATAGAGCGCTGCGTCGCACAGTTCGGCGACATTGTGCGGCGGAACGGAGGTCGCCATGCCGACCGCGATTCCCTGCGCTCCGTTCGCCAGGAGATTGGGCAGCGCGGCGGGCAGCACGATCGGTTCTTTCTCTTCGCCAGAATAATTGGGCTTGAAGTCGATCGCGTCCTCGTCGATGCCCTCTAACAGCAGGCGCGCGACCGTGGTCATGCGCGCTTCGGTGTAACGATAGGCGGCGGCCGCGTCGCCATCCACATTGCCGAAATTGCCCTGCCCGTCGACGAGCGGATAGCGCGAGGAGAAATCCTGCGCGAGGCGCACCAGCGCGTCGTAGATCGCCTGATCGCCGTGCGGATGGAACGAGCCCATGACGTCGCCGACGATCTTCGCGCATTTCTTGAACGGCGCGCCGGGATCGAGCCGCAGAATATGCATTCCATAGAGGATGCGCCGGTGCACGGGCTTGAGGCCGTCGCGCGCGTCCGGCAAGGCGCGCCCGGTGATGGTCGAAAGCGCGTAGGTGAGATAGCGCTCCTCGAGCGCCTCGCGCAGATCGACGGGCTGAACGGCGCCGCCGCCGCCCGAATCGTTGCCGGCGCCCGCCGGCGCCGCCGCTTTCTTCGCCATGACTTTCGTCCCGATTCGCGCCGATCGCACAGGCAAAAAGTCCCTGCGCGCTTCTCTAGCGCGCTTTCCGCTCACGTGGAATCACGTGAGCGAAAAGAAATCGCGCCAGATCAAAATGTTGAGCATGTCCTTATCGCAAAAGTCTATTCAACTTTTGCGGGACATGCTCTATGGCGTCCCGCGCGGACCGGCGCAAGCGCGCGCCGCGCCGCGTCGCGTCGCGATTGTTAAATTACCGTTAACCGGGCGTTTTCGAATTTTGGCGCCTGGTGTTGCGAAAATGCCCTTGTTCGCCGTGGAGCGGCTCGCTTATGAACGAACTGCGGCGGCGTTTTCGTCGATCCATCTCTCGCAGCGCGGTTTTGATCGCAAGAATGAGCTCCGGCATGGTCAGGAATTGGATTTTCGCGTTTGCCGTCGTCGGCGCGCTGGCAAGCATTGTCGATGCGGCGGGCGCGATCGAAGCGCCGGTGCTTATGACCGCGGCAAGCGCAGGGAGCGCCGAATCGGGCGCGTCGCAGACGCTGGATGCGTCGAACGCGAACGCCAGCCTGCAGGGCGAGTGCCGCGAGCGCGAGGTCGAGGTCGACGAAGGCTACGGGATCAGCAGCCGGGAGCGGCGGTTCGTCTGCGACCACGCCAATTGACCGCGCCGCAGTTCGCGCGCGAGCGATCGAAGCTCGAAGGCGATTGACCGCCGAGTCGGCGCAGGCCGAAGTCGTGCTCAAACGCAGCCAGACAGGCGACAATCGGCCATCTTTCTCCCTTTCGCGCGGGCGTCGCTTCGAGTCATAATTGGGCGGCGGCGCTCCGCGCCAGATCATGATGTCGGAGCGAATTCCGAAAAAGTCTGTCAGCTTTTTGCGGAATTCGCTCCAAGTCGCTCTTTCGGGGAATAACGAAATGAGAAGGATTTTGCTCGCTCTCGCGTGTTTCGTCTGCGTCGCAGGCGTATCGTCTCTCGTCCGCGCCGAGCCGCCCGGGCCGGCGCCGGATTGCGCCGCGCAGGCGACGGACCAAAAGCTCGCTGGGGCGACGCTCGCCAGCTTCATGAAGAAATGCGAGCGCGACGCGGCGACGGCCAAATGCGAGGCGGCCGCGACCGAAAAGAAGCTTGCGGGCGCGGCGAGAAAAAGCTTCGCCAAGAAATGCGTTCAGGACGCGACGGCGATGCCCGGCTTTCAGTGAAATCGCAACCGCCGCCGCGCCTCGGCTCCTATAGCATTTTCCGCCGAAGCGGATACCGTTTCGGCGAAACAAAATTCGTCAAAACAAAAACATAGATCATTTTCACGTTTCCATGAAACGTCAAAATGGTCTAGGGCCTGTCATCACTTATTCGCTCGTCAAAAGCGGAAGACCGCCTGAATTCTCCCGTCATTTGCGCGCCCGTTCCCGCGCGTTGCGCTTCGCCAAAGTGCGTAAACGCAAGGCGTTGAGCTTGATGAAGCCCTCGGCGTCGCGCTGATCGTAGGCGCCGCCCTCCTCGAAGGTGACGAGTTCCTGATCGTAGAGGGAGTATGGGCTTTCGCGTCCGACGAGGTTTGCGCTTCCTTTGTAGAGTTTGAGTCGCACGCGGCCCGTCACGAGCGCCTGGCTCTTGTCGATCAGGGCCTGCAGCATTTCGCGTTCGGGCGAGAACCAGAAGCCGTTATAGATGAGCTCGGCGTAACGCGGCATGAGTTCGTCCTTGAGATGCGCGGCGCCGCGATCGAGCGTGAGGCTCTCCATGCCGCGATGGGCGACGAGCAGGATGGTTCCGCCGGGCGTCTCGTACATGCCGCGCGACTTCATGCCGACGAAGCGGTTCTCGACGAGATCGAGCCGGCCGATTCCGTGGACGCGACCAAGATCGTTGAGCCTCGCCAGCAGCGCCGCGGGCGACAGTTTCTCGCCGTCGACCGCGACCGCGTCGCCGCGTTCGAAGTCGACCGTGACATATTGCGGCGCGTCGGGCGCGTCCTCGGGATTGCCGGTGCGCGAATAGACGTAGTCGGGCGTCTCTTCGTTGGGATCCTCCAGCACCTTGCCTTCGGAGGACGTGTGCAGGAGATTGGCGTCGGTCGAGAAGGGCGCTTCGCCGCGCTTGTCCCTGGCGATCGGAATCTGGTTCTTCTCGGCGAAGGCGATGAGATCGGCGCGCGAGGCGAACTCCCATTCGCGCCAGGGCGCGATCACCGTGATGTCGGGCTCCAGCGCGTAATAGCCCAGTTCGAAGCGCACCTGATCGTTGCCCTTACCGGTGGCGCCATGGCACACCGCGTTGGCCCCGACCGCCTTGGCGATTTCGATCTGCTTCTTGGCGATCAGCGGACGCGCGATCGAGGTGCCAAGGAGATAGAGCCCCTCATATTGGGCGTTGCCGCGAAACATCGGAAAGACGTAGTCGCGCACGAATTCCTCGCGCAGATCCTCGATGAAGATATGCTCCGGTTTGACGCCTAAGAGCTCCGCCTTGGCGCGCGCCGGCGCCAGCTCCTCGCCCTGGCCGAGATCGGCGGTGAAGGTCACGACCTCCGCGCCGTATTCGGTCTGCAGCCATTTCAAGATGATGGAGGTGTCGAGACCTCCCGAATAAGCGAGAACGACTTTCTTGATGTCTTTCTTGGCGCGGGTCATGCGGGGCTCGGGCTTGAGGGCGAATTTTCCGCGGGGGACTATAGTGAGGCGGAAGGCGCGCGCAAGCGGGGTTGGCGCAATGCGCGCAGGGCGCCGTACGACTGAAAAAGACCTTGAATCATGCCCCCTTGGGGTATAGATTTCGCGGGAGCTGGGGAACGGCTTTGAGGATTTTTCAAACGAAATGGTTTGCGCGCTTTGCGCGGAAGGAAAAGATCGAGCCGGCGCGGCTGTGCGAGGCGTTTTTCTTTTCGGTTTCGCCTAGTGGGCTGCGTCACTGGATTTGAGGGAATGAAAGCGGGTCTGGAGACCCGCACTTCGTGCAAAGCCCCGCATTTCGAGTGACGCAGCCCACTAGAGCGCCCGCGCAAATGTCGGCGCCGACGACTTGAGCGATTTGAAGAGACTGGCGGCGCGGTTCCTGACGATGAACGACGAGGAGATCGAGAAGGCGCTGGCCGAAGGCGAACTGACAGAGGCGACCGATGACGGCAAAGACGAAGAACAACTATCGTAGCGCGATCGCAGAAGCCGTTCACGAAACCGCGAGCGGGCTGCGCCGCATTGGGCTGCTCGACGCCAAGACGATGCGCGAATTCGACGCCTCGTGTCTCACCACAATCGAGCCGCTTACGGGAAAGCAAATTCTGGCGTTGCGCGAGCGCGAGGGCGTCAGCCAGGGCGTTTTCGCGCGCGTGCTGAATGTGCGGCCGAAGCTGGTCAGCGAGTGGGAGCGCGGCGAGAAGAAACCCAGCGGGCCGTCCTTGAAGCTGCTGTCGATCGTGAAAGCGCGGGGGCTCGAGGCGATTATCTGATGGCGCGAGTTGCGGCGGGGCCGAAAACCCCTGCGCCGGCGCTCGTTTTTCGTGCGCCTGCGGGATAAGATGGGGCATGACCGGCCCCACCACCGAGAAGAGCGATTCGAAGACGGCGGCGCGCGGCCTCACGCCGGCGCGAAAGCGCGCGCTCGACATTCTGGTCAGGGCGAACCGGCCGGTCGGCGCCTACGAGATGATCGAGATGATGGCCGACGCGGAGGGCAAGCGCCCGGCGCCGATTTCGGTCTACCGCGCGCTCGGCTATCTCCTCGACAACGGTCTCGCGCACCGTCTCGCCTCGATGAACGCCTTCGTCGTCTGCGGCCACGCCCATGGAGCCGAGGAGCCGGTGCTGTTTCTGATCTGCGAGCAATGCGGGGAGGTGAAGGAAGCGACCTCGCCGGGCCTTGCGCGCGAACTTGCCGCCCTCGCGGGCGAAGCGGGCTTTTCGCCGCGCACCCGCGTCGTGGAGATCGCCGGACGCTGCGCGCGCTGCGGCGGCTGATGCGGGCGACGGCCTCGAAGGGACGCTCGCCGAGCGGTCAGGGCTTGGCGGCTGGCGGCTTCTTCGCCGCCGCAGGCTCGGGCGGCCTTGGCGCCGCCGGCGTCGAAGCGGCGAGATTGGCGGAGACGCCGAACAGCCGCCATTGGCCGTCGACAGGCGCGAACAGCAGTTCGAATTTGATCTGCGTCGGCGCCGAGGGAAAGAAGCCGGCGAAATGCAACATGCCCTTGTCGGTGATCTCCGGCATGACGGTAAGCTGCGGGTCGAGCACGATGACGCCGGAAAGGTCCGCCTTGTCGTGTCGCAGACCGGCGAAAATCTCGGCGAGCCGCGCCGGATTATTGACGGCGGCGAAGCCCGGCGCGGCCAGATCGCGCAGCACCGAATAATTGCCGGTCTTGTTGGCCTGATCGAGAGCCAGAAGCGCCGATTTCGTCAGGATCAGCACGTCGTTCCTGTCGATCTGTGCGGGCTTGGACGCCTGCTGCTGCGCGCCCGCCGGAGCGGACGCGAAGATTGCGGCCACAACAGCCGCGAACAACAGGCGCCCGCCCGTCATCCGGAGTCCGGCTGATTGCTTCCCCGTGTCATTCCGGGGCTTCGCGAAGCGAAGAACCCGGAATCCAGAGCAAAACCGACGATGGTGATGCGGTTCTGGATTCCGGGTCAGGCCTTCGGCCTGCCCGGAAGGACAGCGGGATGCGACCGGATCAACCCGATCCAGTGGCATCCTCACCATGACCACGTGGCGCCGATGCGCGTGCCGACGCCGCCGCGCTTCAGGCCGACGCCGACGCCGGCGTCGACGACAAGGAAATCGTTGACGCGCGCCAGGGCCACGCCGCCGAGCGCGTGTTCGCCGCGGAACTGGCCATAATGCCCGGCGATGGCGAATTTCTTATTGTCCGGCAGCGCCGCGCTGCCCAAAGCGAGGGCGATCGCCGTGCCCTCGTAGCCGCGATGCACGGATTGCCGCAAGGCGCCGACGCTCTGCCACAGGCCGGCGACATTGGCGTTGAGATTGTTCACCTGGCCGTTCAGCGCGGCGATGCTTCCCGGCCCGAAGGGCGACACGCCCAAAACGCCGGCGGCGTCGGCCGTCACGAAATTCGTCGCGCCGACCTGGGCGGCGGTCGAACTCGTGTTGATCCCCGGCGCGACATAAATATTGGCGCCCGTGCCGAACACCATCTGATTGGCGCCCAATGCCGTCGCGCCGGCGCCGATGGCGGTGGAGTTGGCGCCCGTCGCCGTTGAGCCCGCGCCGAGCGCAGTGTTTCTCGTTCCGGCCCCGGTGGCGATGGCGCCCTCGCCGAGGGCGACATTGGCGCTGCCGTCGCCGCGGGCGTTGGCTTGGAAACCGCTCGCGATGTTGCGGCTGCCGGCGCCTCTGGCGTTGGCGCCGCGCCCGAACGCGCTGTTGAAGCTGCCGTCGCCGCTGGCGTCGGCGACGGCACCGCTCGCGGTGTTGATGCTGAGGTCGCCGCTGGCGTTGGCGAAGGTTCCGCTCGCGGTGTTGATGCTGCCGGCGCCGCTGGCGTCGGCGGAGTATCCGCAGGCGGTGTTGAACGCCGAGCCGGCGTCAGTCGCGCCGGCGCCGCCGGCCGGGATCGTTTGGCAGATGACGGCCCGCGCCGCCTGCGGCGCAGAGGCGAGAGCGAAGCCGCTTGGCGCACGCTGCTCGACGATCTCGTCAAACGCGGGTTGCAGACGCCGGAACTCGTCATCGTCGACGGCGCGCCGGGGTTGGAGAAGGCGCTCGCCGCGCTGTGGTCGG
>Ga0233425_10004600_pt1 | contig 22911 bp, 19 predicted proteins | sample Watercolumn_Towu_2_FD_181712 | JGI IMG/M metagenome (GOLD analysis project Ga0233425, IMG submission 181712) | Freshwater microbial communities from Lake Towuti, South Sulawesi, Indonesia - Watercolumn_Towuti2014_140_MG | ecosystem: Environmental > Aquatic > Freshwater > Lake | place... | reverse complement strand
GGCCGACCGGACGACGACATCTTCGGTTTCACGCCGCCCACCGTAAAAAGTTCCAAGGCCAATGTCCCGTCAAATCCGCGTTACCCCCATTTCTCCTGCCTCACCGCACTTTCATGCATACGCGCTGAACCGGCTCAGCCGGCTCTTCCGCGACCGGGTCCATCCATTTGCCGTGTTCGCGGACCAGGTCCACGAGCCGGTCCACGGCCTCCGCCTCCGGGATGTTGAATTTGACCGGCTTCTTGCCCACGTAGAGGTTGATCTTGCCCGGCGCGCCCCCGACGTAGCCGAAGTCGGCGTCGGCCATTTCCCCCGGCCCGTTGACGATGCAGCCCATGATGGCGATCTTGACGCCCTTGAGGTGCTCGGTGCGGGCCTTGATCCGCGCCGTGACGGTCTGGAGGTTGAACAGCGTGCGCCCGCAGGACGGACACGCGACATAGTCGGTCTTGAAGGAACGACAGCCGGCGGCTTGCAGGATGTTGAAGGCCAGCCGGAGCGACTGCCCGGCGCCGGGCTCGCCCCGAATGAGCACGGCGTCCCCGATGCCGTCGGCCAGCAACGACCCGAGCACGACCGCCGCGCGCAGCAGGGCGACGTTCGGGGGGGGGGGGACGGCGGGGAGCCCCAGACAGTCCTTGAGCAGGATGGGATTCGCCCGCCCCAGGCGCGCCAGCCTCGCCGCCAGCAGGCGAAACGCCGCGATCGCCGGCAGGTCCACCCCGTCGCGGACCGTGACCAGTTGGGTTTCGCACGCAACCTGGAACTCGGCGGTCGGATCGACCTCGAGCACGTTCAAATCCTCATACACCGCTTCAGGCCGCACATCGTCGCGCGGGCGGACCCGCGGCGCCACCTTGTCGAACGTAGCCTGCGTCACCACCACGCGCACGGTCTGTTCCCGACCGCACCGCAGGCCGTCTCCCAACTCGATCTCCGGGGTGTCGCGCCGCTCGAAACTGAACGGGTCGTAAGACAGTTGCACGTCCGGGACCGGACGCTGGTTCGCGAGCGAGTCCACCTCGGCCAGCAGGTCGTTGCACACGGCAATTTCCCTGGGCGAGTCCTCCGTCAATGAAACCCGAATGGTATCGCCCAGACCGTCGCAGAGGAGCGAGCCGATCCCGATGGCGCTCTTGATGCGGCCGTCCTCGCCTTCGCCCGCCTCGGTGACCCCGAGGTGGATGGGGTAGTTCCAGTCCGGCCCCAGCGCCGCGAGCCGCGCCACCAGCAGCCGGTAGCACTCGATCATCACCTTTGGGTTCGAGGCCTTCATCGAGAAGACGAAATTGTGATAATCCTGCTCGCGCGCGATGCGCGCGAATTCGAGGGCGCTCTCGACCATGCCGAGTGGCGTGTCCCCGTAGCGGTTCATGATCCGGTCGCTGAGCGAGCCGTGATTCGTGCCGATGCGCATGGCGCGGCCCAGTTCCTTGCACAGCTTCACCAGGGGCGCAAACCGCTCTTCGAGCCGCTCGAGTTCGGCGGCGTACTGGTCATCCGTGTATTCTTTGACCGTGAATTTCTTCGAGTCAGCGTAGTTGCCTGGGTTGACGCGAACCTTCTCAACCCAGCGGGCAGCCTCGAGGGCGGCCTCGGGCTTGAAATGGATGTCTGCCACGATCGGCACATGGCAGTCGCGCACCCGAAGTTCGGCCACGATGGACTGCAGGTTGGCGGCGTCCTTGACCGTCGGCGCCGTGATGCGCACGAGTTGGCAGCCAACCGCCACCAACTCGAGGGTCTGGCGCACGCACTCGGCCGTGTCCATCGTGTCGCAGGTGAGCATCGACTGCGTGACGATCGGATGCCCGCCGCCGATCACCACGCCGCCGCGGGATGGCTCACCCACCACCACCGCGCGAGTCTCGCGGCGGCGGCGCAAGAATGGGGAAGCGCAGTAGTTCACGGGGTCGGCGGCGGCGGCCAGGCCGCCCTCCAGGAGCTACCGGGCGGGCGCGGGGGCCGGCGCCGGCGCATCCGGCTTGCTGGCTGGTTCGACCGTCGTGGTCCGCTGGAAGACCTCCTTGAAACGCTTGAACCGTTTCAGGTCATTGAACGAGACGTACACCATGAAGGAGATCAACAACACCGCAAACCCGGTGGTCGTGTATTCCACCAGGCGCACGCTCAGCGGCCGGCGGCGGATCTTCTCGATGATCGCCAGCATGATGTGGCCGCCATCCAGCACCGGCACGGGCAGCAGGTTCAGCACCGCCAGGTTGATGTTCAGCAGCACTAGGAAGCTCAAGGCCAGCCGATAGTCGGTGTTCACCTGGATCGCCATCATCGCCAGAATCCCCGGTGGACCGCTCAGGTCTTTCACGCCGACGCCGGTTTGGCGCGAATGGACCAGGGCGCTGAGCGTTCGGATCGTCTTGTCCCACACATCGGCCACGTGCGCCCAGGGCGTGGGCCCGGGGCGTTGAACCTCGTATTGCAGGGGCGTGCTGGCAAAACTGATGCCGATCCGTCCGCGCTTGAGCTCCTTGTCCATCTGCGGCGTGACCGACGTCGTCACCCGCGCACCCTGCCGCTCGACCACCACCTCGCTGGTCTGCCCGGCGCGTTTGTTGATCACCTCCATGAGTTGCTCATGGCTGAAGATGGGCACCCCCGCAAACGAGACGAACTTGTCCTGGCTTTGGAGGCCGGCCTTGTCCGCCGGTCTTCCGGGCTCGACCGTGCCCACCACCGGGTGCTCGGGCGATTCGAGATTGAGCATCTTCAGCCCGAGTGAATTGTCCGTCTTCCCGGCGAGGGAATAGGCGCGGCGAACGCCCGCCCGCTCGATATCCACCAGGAATACGTTCGACCGTGCCAGGACCGTGTAGCCCATGACGTCCTGCCAGGATTTGACGGTCGTGCCATCGATCGCGACGATGCGATCGCCGGGTTGGATGCCCAGCGCTGCCTCGGGGGAGTCGGGCGGCACGTAACCGATGATCGAAGGATTAATGGGTACCGGCAGACCCACCACATAGACCACCGTGGCGACCAGGAAGGCGAACAGCACGTTCATGACCGGTCCGGCCAGGGCCACGAGGATCTTCGAGAACGGTGGCGCGGGCGGCACTTTCTCCGCCCCGGGCTCGCTGCCCCCCTCGAGGGTCTCGGAGGTGATCATTTGGGGCAGCTTGACAAACCCTCCAGCGGGTATCCAGCGGATGGAATACTCGATGCCGTTCTGGACGCGGCTGACGATCTTGGGCCCCAGCCCGATGGCGAAGGCCTCGACCTTCATCCGCCGCCAAAGGGCCACCCAATAGTGGCCCAACTCATGCACGAAGATCGACGCGCCGAACATGAGCATGACGGCGAGGGCGACAAACAGATAACTCAAGTACTTTTCCATTAGGCAAGTGCCGAAACAACCGACAACCTGAGGACTGTACTGTTCAATGATGGCTGTTGCAACTGCGTAAAGCCTTGCTCCTTGCGCCCCCTCGCCCAAACCACGCCCGCCGTGTCGGCGGGGAAGGCTTTAGCGGCCGGGCGGCGAGGCGGTCCCGCGACCTACTTGCCCGTCGCGGCCTGGTAGCGTTTGAAGGCCTCCTCGCCCAGAATTTTCCGGAGCGTGTCCAACTGGTTTTGGTACACGGTCGCCAGCGATTCGGTTTGTTGTTCCGGCGTCAGGCCCGGGTCGCGCATGATGCGCTGGCGCTCCTTCTCGGTCTCCTGGTTGATCTGGTAGAGGGGCAGGACGGATTCGGGGTTGGCGCCGATCTGCTCAGCCGTCTCCCGGGAGCTCTGGAAAGCCGGGTCCTGGTTGAGCTTGTAATAGGCATACCGCTCCGGCTTGAGGGCTTCCTTGATGGCCGCCTCGCGCTGGCCCTCGAGTTCCTCGCGGCGTTTGACCGCGGCCGGATCGCTTGCGCCCGCCAGGGCCTCGATTTGCAGGTCGAGGGTGTCCGTGGCCCGGAACACCCCGCGGAATTCCTCCGGGCTGGCGTGGAATCCGCGCATGACCTCCCGCAATTGGGTCGCATTGTTCGAATAGCGCAGAAGGTACTCTTCAAGCTGCGCCGGGGTCAGGACCTTCGCCAACTCATCCCGGGTTTGTTGCCGGATGCGCGCCAACTCCGCCGGGTCCGAGGGCAGACCTTGCCCCTGCCGGGCGGCCGCGTAGGCCTCCCGGCGGTCCCGGCTCCGCGTTTCGATGTCGCGCACAGCCTGCTTCGCCTCCGTCGAGAGCTCCCCCAACTGCACCCCGCTGAACGTGATCGACGTGTCCGGGATGCTGAGGGTCTCGCTCCCGGTCTCCCAGTTCGACCCGAGGAGCCGCGCCAGCAACGCCCGGCGTTCCTCGTCCAGGGTCCGGCTCTTGTCCGCGGCCGCCTGCAACAAGTCCATGTCGGGCTCCGACCGCCACCATTGCTCGCTGCCGGTGGGGACCTCCGCCGCCCGGCGCCGCGAGTAGAGCAGATTGACATCCGCTACGATGATATCCCGGATGGTGGACTCGGGACAACCGATGCCGCGGAGGTTGGCGATGTAGGTCGGGTAATCGCTGGATTCCAGTTCCTGCCAGGAAAAAAACTGGCGGCGCACCACGACATTGGTCCGCACCAGGCGGACCACGTTCGTCACCGGGGCAGGGCGGGGCAGGCGGCGAATGACCACCGGCCGTTCTCCCACGCGCATGAGCGAAACAAAAAGCCACCCTGTGGCCAGAACCAGGAACAGGTTCAAGCCCAGCGACAACATCACCATCACGCGCGAACGCACCCTGCCAGTTTGCCCCGAAATGGGCGGCGCCGCAAAGCCAAAAGCAGGCGTCAGCCTTCCTTGAGCATCGCGATGAATTGCTTCATCGCAGTCGAAAGCACTTTGTTCTTCTTGTAGATGACCGCCAGCGGCCGGTGGAGGTCGGCGTCGTCGAGTTGCACGGACGCCAGGGTCTGCTTGGCGATCTCCTGCGTGACCGTGCCCAGCGGGACGATGGCCACGCCCGCATCGATCTCGACGGCCCGCTTGACGGTCTCGACGTTGTCAAACTCCATGACGGGCATGACCTGCACGCCGTGCTCGCGCAACACTTTGTCAATGGCTTTCCGCGTCGGGATGTCCGGCTCGAAGGCCACGAACTTCTGGCCCGCGATGGCGCTGAGCTTGAGGCTCTTGCTCTTGGCCAGCGGATGCTGCGGATGGCAGATGAGCACCAGGACCTCCTTGCGCAGCGGCACCAACTCGAGCTTCGGGTCGCGGGTGGGATACGCCACCAGGCCCAGGTCCACCACGTTGCCCAGCACGTCCTCGTACACCTGGTTGGCGCGGCGGTACTCGACATGCACGTTCACCGTGGGATAACTCTTCAGGTAGCGTTTGATGTACGGCGGCAGATCATGCAGTCCCACACTGTAAATGGTGGCGACGCGCACCGTCCCCGAAATGATGTCCTTGAGCTCTTGCAGGCGGCTGTGCAGGTTCTCGTAGGTCTGCACGATTTGTTTGCTGGCCTCGTAGAGCACCTGGCCCTCGCGCGTCAGCCGGAATTTCTTCTTGCTCCGCTCGATGAGCAGCGACTTGAACTGCCGCTCCAGCGAGCTGATCTGCTGGCTCACCGCCGATTGGGTGATGTGGTTGATCTGCGCCGCTTTGGTGAAACTCTCCGTCTCCGTGAGATCACAGAAAACCTTCAGACTTTCAATTTGCATGAGCAATGTTAACTGATAAATTCGCCCGAAGTCAACACTCTTAATCCACTTTTTTTAACAGCGCTTATTCCAGCGCCTGCTTGACCCGCCGCAACAACTCCTGGCTCGTGAAGGGTTTCTTGAGATAGGCGACCTCCCCTTCGAGCCCCGAGCCGCGCGGGTAACCGCTCGTGCAGAGGATGCGCACCCGCGGCGCCAGCACGCGCAGGTGCTCGATTAACTCGCGCCCGCTCATGTTCGGCATGACCAGGTCCGTGATCACCAGGTCGATCCGGTCGGGGTTGGCGGAGATCAGTTCCATCGCCCGCGCCCCGTTGGCGGCCACCAGGACATGATAACCAAAGGCCGACAGGATGGTCTGCCCCATCGTCAATACCAAATCCTCGTCATCCACCATCAGAAGTGTTTGGTGCCCGGTCAGGTCGGCGGATTTGAGGCTGCGGTCTTTGATGTAGCGCTCCTCGGCCGGGAGGTACACCCGCACCGAGGCGCCCGCCCCGGGCTGGCTCGAGACGGCGATGCTGCCGCCGTGGTTCGTGACGATCCCGTAGGCCCACGCCAGCCCGAGGCCGCGATGCGGCGGATTGGGCTTGGTGGTGAAGAACGGCTCGAAAATCCGGGGCAGGTCCGCGGGCGCAATGCCGCAACCGCCATCGTTGACCTCGACGCAAACGTAACAACCCGGTGCCACCTGGGCCGTGCCGTCGTGCAAGGGCTCCTCGAGTCGGAGATTGCGCGAATCGATTTGGATCCGTCCTTTCGGCTGGATCGCCTGCACCGCGTTCTCGAGAATCTTGACGAAGGCCTGCTGCATCTTCGCCTCATCGAACTTGGCCGAATAGACGTGGTCCTCGAGGTGCAAGACCCAGGTGGCCTGGGCGCCGGCGCCGGCTTTGAACAAACCCACGGTCCGTTGCAGGAGTTCGTTGAGGTTGCCCGCCGCTTTCTCGCCTGTGTCTTTCTCCTGCCGGCTGAACGATGCCAAATCGGAGACAATCTCGGCGGCGCGCTCGGCGGACTTCTCGACCTCGAGCATTGACTCGCGCCATCGGCTGCCCGGCTCCATGCTGTCGAGGATCAGCGACGTGTGGCCCAGGATGCTGGTCAGCGCGTTGTTGAAATCGAGAGTGACGGCGCGGGCCAGTTGCAGAGCGCATTCCAGTTTCTGTCGCTGCGCCAGGCCGGCCTCAACGGTTTGGGGCGGGGTCGATGGGGCCGGTGCCGGCACGGGCACGGCCGCGGGCACGGGGCGGGGCCCGGACGGTGCCGCGCCCCCCGCCGCGTTGGGGACGGGCTTCAGCGCCTGGATCAACAGGTATCGCTGGCCGTCCCGGCTCAGCGGCGCGACGTACACCCGGAAGGGCGCCAATCCGCCGCCCTTGACTGCCAGGGTGATGTTCGCGGGCTCGACCCAATGGAAGTCGGGTTGATTGAGAAAGGCCTCCGGCGTGATGGTGTTGTTCGATCCCCAGATCGAGGAGAGCAAGGCCGAATGCCCCTCGAGCACGCTGCCGAAGGTCTGCACGGCCGCGCGGTTGGACCGGCGCACGGTGCCCCCGGCCTCGACCAGGAAGGCGGGCCAGGCGGCGTTCTCCAGGACAAAGACCACTTCGGGCTTCATGCGCGGTTCAGACGAGATCGGAAGATGCCCTGCCACCCACGCCGCGGCAACTCTGAAGTGCAACGCCCTTCGATCCGATGCTACTCCGAGGCGAGGGTAGGCGAGGGTGACGGGAAAGGCTTGAGATTTGCGCCCGAGGGCCTATCAAGACTGGGGTCATGCTGCCCGCCGCGGTGCAACTGGTCCGTCTGGTCGTCGCCCATTACAAGAGTATTCGGCGCGTCGAGTTGGCCGCACCCGCCAACCTGATGGTGCTGGTGGGACCGAACAACGCCGGCAAGTCGAACTTTCTGGACTGCCTGGTGTTTCTGAGCGAGGCCACGCGCGGCTTCGACCATGCGCTCGGCTCGCGTGGCGGCCAATTCACCGCGCTGCTCCACAAGAAACAACCGGAGCTCCAGTTCGAGGTTCTGCTCGAGTTCGCTCTCAGCGACGAAAGCCGCGCCGGGTATATCGCCGAGTTGTTCCGGCACAATCGCGCCTTGACGGTCGATCAGGTCATGGCTTCCGAGTTTCTCCGCCGCCTGATGTTGCGCGTGGTCTTCGGCGCCGGCCAGTTCACGGACGAGTTGACCGCGACCAACCTGTCCCCTGGCGCGCCCGCGTGCCTGGTGTTTCAGATCCGGGGCAATCGTTCGAGTTGCGAACAGCTTGGCGGTCAACTCGAGGCCCACTGCGCGCTCTGCACGGGGGACCTGCCGCAATCGACCGTGATGCTCCCCCCCGGCGGCTCGAACCTTCCCGCCTGGCGCTTGTTCCTCGGCCAACCCGACGGCGCGGCGGGATTCCCGGTTTCGCACGCGCTGGCCGGGTTGGTGCACGCCCAGTTGGCCACGCTCCAGTGGATCGCGCCGGCCCGGAACCTGGCGAGCCGGGTCCCGATTCACGGCCAGATGGACCTGACTCCCAACGCCTCGAACCTGCCGGACGTGTTGCATTGGCTGCACAACAACAAGCCGCGCCAGTTCCGGCGGATCGAAACCGAGGTCAGCCGGCTGGTGCCGCGCCTCGGGCGCCTCTACACGCCCACGTTCGACAATGCCACCACCCTCGGGGTCATCGACGACGAGGAGGGTGACCTCACGTTCACCATGGACCAGATGAGCTATGGCACCAAGTCGGTCATCGCCATCGTGGCCAAGGTGATGCTCGCGCCGCCGGGGACGTGGCTCTGCATCGAGGAGCCCGAGACCCATCTGCATCCGCAGGCCCAGTTGCTCTTGTTCGATTTCCTCAGGCGCGAATCCGCCGACCGGCGCATCCTGGTGGCCACCCATTCGACCGCCATCGCGGCTGCCACCCCTCTCGAGTCGCTCTTCGTGGTCGAGCGCGATGCCGCCAACTGCACGGTGGTCGAACCGGTCCACGCCCGGAACGCGCCTGCGGTCATTCAACAACTCGGGGTGCAGCCCACGCTCGATTTCGAGGCCGACGCGATCGTGTTCGTCGAGCAACCCGAGCACGTGGCGGTGTTCGAGGTCTGGGCCGAGCGTCTTCTCTCGCGCGCGGTGGTGCAGTTCCTCGAGGCCGAGGGGGGCAGCACCTTGCGTTACCTGGCCAACACGCGCATCGCCTTGAGCCCGCGCGTTCATACCCTGGTCTATCTGGTCCTGGGACGCTCCGCCGTGGATCAACCGGCCGCGTGCGCCGCCAAAGAGCGCCTGATCAAGCAACTCGAGCTTCCACCGCGGCACGTCATCACCCTGGACACCGACGAACTCGAACGCTACCTCCTGGATGCTCCAGCGATCCGCCAGGCCTTCGCCGTCCGCCCCGGCGCCCTTGGCGACTTGGAGTCGCGCCTGGCGCAGGTTGCGAACCGGCCCGAGCCCAGGAAGGCGCTCGCCGAGCTGCTTCAGGAACTCAAGCTCGGCCCTTACGACGCGCCGGCCGCCGCCAGGATCGCCGCCGCGGTCGATCCGATCCCACAGGATGTCGCCGCGCTCTTCGATCGAATCCAGGCCGACGCCCGGCCATTCTGGACCATCTAACGCCCGCGGTTCTTGAAGGTCCGGCCTGGCGCCCGGCGCGGCTTGCTTTCCGGCGGGGCGGACCTACTTTAGCTCGAAACGGAATCGAACATGCAGTTAAGCAACGATGAAATCCGGCGCTACTCGCGCCACTTGATCCTGCCCGAGGTCGGCCTGGCTGGGCAGAAGAAGATTTGCTCGACCAGCGTCCTGTGCATCGGCGCGGGGGGGTTGGGCTCGCCCATCGCCATGTACCTCGCGGCGGCCGGGGTCGGGAAGCTGGGCATTGTCGATTGCGACGCGGTGGATTTCTCGAATCTCCAGCGTCAATTGCTCCATGCCACCGAGGACGTTGGCCGGCCCAAGACCGAGTCGGCGCGCGAGACGGTCACTCACCTCAATCCGAACGTCGAGGTCGTTTTGCACAACACCCGCCTGACGAGCGAAAACGCGCTCGAAATCCTGGCCGGCTACGACATCGTGGTGGACGGGACGGACAACTTCCCCACGCGCTACCTGACGAATGACGCCTGCGTGCTGCTGAAGAAGCCGAACATCTACGGCTCGATCTTCCGCTTCGAAGGCCAGGCTAGCGTGTTTGCGCCCCACCTCGGCGGCCCCTGCTACCGCTGCCTTTATCCCGAGCCGCCGCCGCCCGGCATGGTCCCCAGTTGCGCCGAGGGCGGCGTTTTGGGTGTGCTGCCCGGCATCATTGGCTGCATCCAGGCCACCGAGATTCTGAAGCTCGCCCTGGGCAAGGGCAGTTCCTTGATTGGCCGCCTGCTCTTGTTCAACGCCCTCGAGATGAAGTTCCGCGAGGTCAAGCTTCGCCGTGATCCGCAGTGCCCGCTCTGTGGGGAAAACCCTTCCATTACTCAGCTCATCGATTATGAGCAGTTCTGCGGCATCCCCGTCGAGCCGCCGGTGAGCGGCCTGCATCCCGACGAGGTCCCGGTGCAGGAGATGAAACGGGCGCTCGAAGACCCCAGCCTGGGCGTGAAGGTGCTCGATGTGCGCGATCCTGACGAATACCAGATCGCCCACGTCGCGGGCGTGCCGCAGATCCCGCTCGGCTCGCTCCCGCAACGGTTCACCGAGTTGGACGCCAACCAGACCTACTACATCCACTGCAAGAGCGGCAAGCGTTCGATGAAGGCGGTCGAGTTTCTCAAAGAGCGCGGGTTCAAGTATGTGAAGAGCGTGCGCGGGGGAATCACCGCCTGGTCCGACGAGATCGATTCGAACGTGCCCAAGTACTGAGGCGACCGGGCATCCCCGCCAATCACCCGGAGGCGGGTGAATCAGGGCGGGCGGTACTCGTAGGCTCCCAGGTCCAGCGCGCCGTCCGCCGCGCGCGCGCGGGACTTCAGATCCCGCTCATACTCGAAGGTGGGGTGGGCCGGTCGCAGCGCGCCCGTGCCGTCCACGAACCCGAGTCCGGCCAGGCCCTTGTTCCGGCAAGCCGATGCGGGCGCCAGCCGCACATCCCGGGTGGGGCCGTCCACGAAGCCGGGGTCAGCGCCCGTGACATTGCCAGAGAAGCCAGCCGGGACGCTGATGCCCGACGGCAGCCAGTTATTCGTTCCGCTGATGCCGCCGCCGCTGGCCCCGACGACCTTGGTGCTCCCGTGGAAGATGTTGTTCACGGCCACAATCCTCGCCCCGGGCGCGTTGGCGCTCAGGAATTGGATGCGCCCGTCGCCGGCGACGAACGTATTGTTCAGGGCGACGAGCGTCCCGTTGTGCTGGCCGCCGCTGTCCTGGCCGAACTGAATGAAGCGCGCCGAATTGTATCCGCTCAGGCGCGGTTTGCTGATGACAACGTTGCCGATCATCAGTGCGTGACTGTTCTCCGCGGCCGTTTCGGCGGCGTCCACCAAGCCGATTTCCCCGTCCTGCGAGTCGGTGATGAGGTTGTAGAGCAGTTCGGTGTAATGGCCGCGGCTCTTGAAGTTCTGGCCGTAGAGCGAATCGTGGACCCAGCAGAACCGGACGGTCGTGTTGTTGCCGCCCAGGTAGAGGTTGTGGCTATAGCCGTCGTAGTGCTTTGTGCCATTGCCGGCAATCTCGCTGGTTTCGATCAACAGGTCGCGGTTGTTGTCGCTCATGATCCCCATGTCACAGGCCGTGATCCTGCAATCGCGCACGGTGACATGGTTGCCCGACGTCACGCGCAGGCCGGCCCCGTTGCCGCCGTTGCGGGCATTCCGAAACTCGAGATGCTCGAGGCCGATGTGGTCCGCTTCGATCTGGAAGATCGCGCGCGGATGCGGAAGAACGCCATCGACCACCTGGCCGGTGGCGTCGAACACCGGGCGGCTGGCGCCGATGCCCCGGATGATGATCGGCTGCGTGGCCGTGCCGGCTGCCGTCCAGCGTTTGACCTCGTTGTAGGTCCCGGGGTCGATCTCGACCAGGTCCCCCGGCCGCAGGAGCGGAAGGCTGGCAACCGACTTGTGGGCGCGAGCGGGACCGACCTGGTAGGCCGCTGCGGCTCCACTCGGGGAGGTCGCCAGCCAAGCGGCGGCGGCTGCCACCATCACCTTGACCATGTCGCGCGCTCTCACGGTGACATCAGATTATGCACTCGTGCCGGGCGGGAACAACCCGAAACCCTGACCCCCGAAGCGTCGGCACCCTCGGGGCCGGGACACCGGGACAGCCAGCGGTTGCCAAGGCGCCCTGAACCTGCCAGTCTCACTCAACCATTCGCTCGATGTCTGCAACCGGCTGTCGCAACGAAGAGATCACTGGCCCTGGCAACGCTGCCTGCGCGTGGCATCCCGTTGGCCCGGTCGCGACCTTGGCATTCGTTCAGATCGCATGAAACCTTGCCTGTTAGCCTCGACCAAGTTAGCCGTCCTCCTGAACCTCTGCGTCATCCCCAGTGTCATGTCGGCCGACTCCCCCGCAGGCGGCCGGCAGCGGGTCGGTTACCGAGACACCCCGATGTTGCCGGGGAACCAATGGCATGTTCACGATCCAGACCGTCCCCAACCGCGGCCAGTTGACCCGGGGCCCGCGCCGACTGTGCCCGCCCGCGCGCCTTCCGACGCGGTGTTATTGTTCGACGGCAAAGACCTCGCGCAGTGGCGGACCAAGGACGGCCAGCATCCGGCCTGGGTGATCAAGGATGGAGTTCTCGAAATCCCTCCGGCCGGCACGCCCAACGGGGGCGACATGTTCACACGCCGGGAGTTTGGTGATTGCCAGGTCCACCTCGAATGGGCGACCCCTGATCCGCCCCAGGGGGACATCATGAACCGTGGCAACAGCGGCCTTTACTTCTTCGGTGTGTATGAAGTTCAACTGTTCGATTCCTACCGGGGCGGGATTTACGCCGATGGTCAGGCCGCCGCCATCTATGGCCAGTTCCCGCCGCTGGTGAACGCATCGCGCCCGCCCGGGCAATGGCAATCGTTCGACATCCTCTTTACCGCCCCGCGTTTCAAGGCAGATCAACTCGAGAGCCCGGCCTACGTGACGGTTTTCCACAACGGCGTTGGCGTGCACCATCACCTGGCGATCCTCGGCGGCACAGGCCACCGCATCCTGCCCAAGTACCAGCCGCATCCGGCTCGGGGCGCGATCCTGCTCCAGGCCCACGGCAACCCCGTCCGCTTCCGCAACATTTGGGTCCGTGAACTCGAACCGTACGACCAACCGGAGAAGTAGCCTCACTATGATTTCGCTCCGTCTTGGTGTGGCCGTCCTGGCTGCCTTGGCCTTGGCGCCCGGGAACGCGCAGACCGCCAACCGCCCCAACATTCTCTTCATCATGGCGGATGACCACGCCGCGCACGCCATCAGTGCCTACGGCAGCCGGATCAACCAGACCCCGCAAATCGACCGCCTCGCGCGTGACGGCGTCCGCTTTGACCGCTGCTTCGCCGTCAATTCGATTTGCACGCCCAGCCGCGCCTCGATCCTCACGGGCAAGTACAGCCACATGAACGGTGTGCCGGTCTTCAACCGTTTCGACGGCACCCAGCCCACCGTTGCCAAGTACCTCCAGCAGGCCGGCTACTACACTGGCATGATCGGCAAATGGCACCTGGGCAGCGACCCCACGGGGTTCGACTTCTGGACCATCCTGCCCGGCCAGGGTGTCTATCAGAATCCCGACTTCCTCGACCGCAATGGACGCCGAAACATCCCAGGCTACGCCACCGACATCATCACCGACCTTGCTCTTGACTTCCTGCGCAACCGGCCCAAGGACAAACCGTTCTTTCTCATGTGCCATCACAAGGCCCCTCACCGCCCCTGGGACCCCGATGACAAACACGCCCGCTTGTTCGACGACCGCGACATACCAGAGCCGCCCACCCTCCGCGACGATTACGCCACGCGCACCGACGCCGCCCGCGAGACCACCATGACCATCGCCCGCGACCTGACCCGCCGCGACCTCAAGCTCACGCCGCCGCCGGGGCTGCAGGGGCCCGAACTCAACCGCTGGTACCAGGTCAAGCCCGCCCAGTTGACTCTCGAGTCCCCGGGCGGCGAGCGAGTCCTCACCGGCGAGGCCTTTTTCAAGTGGAAATACCAGCGTTACATCAAGGACTACCTCCGCTGCATCGCCTCCGTGGACGACAATGTCGGACGGCTCCTCGATTTCCTTGATCAACAGGGCCTGCGCGAGAACACCCTCGTGGTTTATACCAGCGACCAGGGCTTCTTCCTGGGTGACCACGGTTGGTACGACAAGCGGTTTATGTATGAGGAATCCATCAAGATGCCCTTGCTCGTGCGTTGGCCCGCTGGCATCCCCGCCGGTGCGGCGCAGCCGGCGATGGCGCTCAATGTCGATTTCGCGCCCACGTTCATGGACCTCGCCGGTCTGAAACCCGCGGCCGACATGCAGGGTCGATCCCTCCGGCCGCTCTTGCGCGGCGAGCGCCCCGCCAACTGGCGCAAGAGCTGGTACTACCGCTATTACCACGATCCCGGCGACCACAACACGCGCGCCCATTACGGCGTGCGCACCGACACCCACAAACTGATCTACTTCTGGAAGAAGAACCAATGGGAATGCTACGACCTCGAGCACGACCCGGCCGAGTTGCGCAACCTCTATGGCGACCCCGCCCAGGCAGGCCTCGTCGCCGAACTCAAACGCGAGCTCTACCGCCTCAAGGCCGAGCTCAACGATCAGGACCAGTTCGCCATCGACTTGCCGCCGCCGGGCGTCGATGGCCAACCCGCTCCGCGGCCCGCGTCGCCTCGGCGTTGAGCGGATTGCCCTCGCCCTCGGTCGCTTCCCGGGAAAACGCTTGTTTCCGGCCCGTCCTGCGCGTACCTTATAGCCCGGTCTGGCCAGAGTAGCTCAGAGGTAGAGCAGGGGACTCATAAGCCCTTGGTCGGGGGTTCAATTCCCTCCTCTGGCACCAACAAGCCCGATTTCAAGCGCGCGATCTTTTCGCCGCCACCTCGCGCGCTTGCGCCAGGATTGTGGCCAGTTTGCCCCACCGCTCGCCCGCGGGAACATCCACTCCCAGAACGCTGCTCGCCATTCGCGCGAACTCCTCGAACCCTTCATCCTCGGCGTCATAGACCGCTGCCTCTGGCTCTCGGCTCATCGCCTCGAGCGCGGCGATGACGCGCTGGTCTGCCGTTCCCTGCACGATCAGGGCCTTGCAGGCCTCGAGCCGCACGCGCCAGGGCGCATGGCCGAGCAGGTTCATGAGCGCCTCGGTGCTGCCAGCCCCGCCCCGGTGGCCGACTTCCACGCAGGCGATCTGCGCGACCTTCTCGAAGGAATCACCGAGCGCTCGGCAAAACGCCCGCGTCACCACCTCGTCGGTGACGCTCATCAGCACAATCGCGCAACTGCTTCGCACGCGCGGATCAGCATTCCCGCACAGCTGTCCAGCCAGCGCCTCGGCCCGCGACGCAGCGTGGTCGCGCAGCCGCGAGAGCAGGCTCCCGGCGAGCCGTCGCAGTTTCTGGTCCGGATGATCGAGAAATCCAATTAAGGCCTCGAGAGTCTCGAGCGGCGCCTCGCGTTGGAGCGGCGCCAGGGCCTCCAGCAACTTCGCGCGATCGTCCAGTTGCAGGACGTCTGCCACTTGGCGCGCGATGTCAGCCCGCTTCATGGGCGGCAGGTTCGTTTCAGCGGGCTCGAGGAAAGCCCGGGCCTGCGGGCGGCGTTGGCTGCGATGGTTCTGATGGCGGGCCAATTGACACGACCTAGCCCTGATTGTCAACCGCAGTGGGGTGGGTGGGTGGATGGGGAATAGGCCAGGGGTCCGCAGAAGGCCGCAGATGGACGCAGATGGGGAGAGGCGAGTTGGACGCCACGAGGCCGTCCGGGATCCTGGCCAGCCCCGTTAGGAGCGCATCGTTGTAGTGGAACGGGCTGGTTAAGCGCGCAAGCCATTGGTATTGTAATGGATGCAGTGCTACGAGATGCGATGGCACGGTTTTTCATGCCGCACCCGAGGGTGGGCGTCTGCCAAATGACCCGATGGTTGCCCAAGCGCTTGCCGCGCTGGCTGTAACCAGATAAAGTCCTCCGTGGTCATCAACCCGTGAATGTGGGCTTGCAGCCATCGCTTCAAGAAAGCTGGGATGGGCGGACATGCGTGCAGAAAGTCCGCCAGGGCGACGAAGACGCGGCGCGCGCCCTCATGAATCGGCTTTATCCGTTGGTGCAGAAGGTGGTGCGAGCGCACCTGCCTCGGCGCACCAGCGAGGAAGACCTGGTGCAAACGGTGTTCATGAAAGTGTTCTCGCGACTCGAGCAGTTCTCGGGCACGGTGCCGCTCGAGCATTGGGTGTCGCGAATTGCCGTCAACACCTGCCTGAGCCAGTTGCAGCACGAACGCGTGCGGCCCGAGTTGCGCCTCGCGGACCTGAGCGAGGAAGAAGAGCACGTCGTGCAGGCCTTGGCGGCGACCGATGCCGACTTGCCGGCCTCGCACCAGTTCGCCTCGCGCGAACTGGTCGAGAAGCTCCTCGAGCGGCTCAGCCCCGAGGATCGACTGGTGGTGACGATGCTGCATCTCGAGGGCCGGAGCGTCGAAGAAGTGCGCCAGGCCACCGGTTGGAGCGTGCCGCTGGTCAAGGTGCGCGCCTTTCGCGCGCGCCAGCGACTTAAGAAACATCTCAAACCGCTATTGAAAGAACATAAGCCATGAAATCGATCAGCGCTTCCCTGGACCGGCTGCTGAAGGCCGCCGCCGCCGCCCCGCGCCCGGCGGTGGGCGAACTTCCCTTCGCCGTCGAGACCCGTGTGCTGGCAGATTGGCGAAGCCCATTGCGCGAGCGCGAGCTGCCGAATCTCGTGCCGTTGTTCCGCCGCGGCCTGGCGTTTGCGTGCGTGCTGATGGTGGCCGCGATGGCGGTGGGCTTGACCCAGGGCCGGCCCTCCTCGGCGGAGGATTGGGCGAGCCTTGACGCCGATGTCAATATGGCCTTGATGCGATGAACGGGATCAGCAAGCGCAGGGCCATTGTCTATCTGGCCGGGATTTTCCTCGCTGGCGTGGTGACCGGCGGGGTCACGGGCTTCACTGTTGGGCGGCGGTCGCTCTTCCGTCCGCCTCCGCAGCCCCGCGAGATGGCCCCACGCATCCTGGAAGGGCTGAAGAAGGACCTGAACCTGACGGATGAACAGGTCCGCCAGATTCAGCCGTTGCTCCAGCGACATTGCTCCGAGCTGGGCGCATTGCACTCCGGCACGCGCGAGCGCATGGCGGAGATGATCCGCAAGAGCCACGAAGAAATCGGGCAGTTTCTCACCCCGGAGCAGCGGGACAAGCTCGCGGCGCTGGATCGCGAGCGCGAGGCGTTCTTCCGCCAGAAGGGGCACGGCTCGCCGCCGCCACCACGCCGCTGACGGCCCTGGTGGAGCGACCGGCTCGCGGCGCCGCCTGTCAGCGATCCTGTGTAACCATCCGGGCGGCTCGGCTGTCATTCGCGTTGAAGTTCGTTAGCGTCATTGAACGATCTACCTATGAGAACACTGATCTGCCTGGGCGTTGTCGCGAGGGTTGCGGTGGCGTTGACCGCGGCCGACGCGAAAGACGACGCGAAAGCCGCCGCCAAGAAACTCGCCGAAAAGGCGAATTATAGCTGGACCTCGGCATGATCCCACTGCGAGCGGCGGCGACGCGGACCTCGGTTCGTCGCGGTTCGTTTGCCGCGGACAAAGCCGTCACCGAATCGGCATGGCTCGTCCAATCGTGATTGCATGACAACTTCGACAAAATCTGGCTGGTGGAAATGGGTAGTCCCGCTGGTGCTGCTGGCTGCGGGCGGCGCGGGGTGGAAGTGGTACTCCGACCGTCCGAAGGATGGCGCGGTCGATTACAAGACTGCCACCGTGACCCTTGGGGACGTAGTCCAATCGGTGACAGCGAACGGCTCGTTGACGCCCGTCCGGTTGGTGGAGGTGGGCAGCCAGATTTCGGGGGTGATCACGTCCATCCGAGCCGACTTCAACTCGATCGTGAAGTCCAACGACGTGGTTGCGCAGATCGACCCCGCCACGTACGAACGGGCGCTGGTGCAGGCGGAGGCGGATCAGGCGAATGCCGAGGCCGCGCTCGAGATGGCACAGTTGAACTACGATCGCTCCCAGTCGATGCTGGGCTCGAGCCTGATCTCGAAGTCTGAGTTTGACCAGATGCGAGTCGCCCTGAGCCAGGCCAAGGCGGTTCTGAAGACCCGGCAGGCCAACACCGAGCGGGCGAAGGTGGACCTGAGCCGCACCACCATCTATGCCCCCATGGATGGCGTCGTCATCAGCCGCAAGGTCGAGGCGGGCCAGACGGTGGCGGCGGCGATGAATGCTCCCACCCTGTTCATCATCGCCAACGACCTCACCAAGATGCAAATCCAGGCCGCGGTTTCCGAAGCGGACGTGGGCGGGCTCGAGGAAGGCCAGGACGTTGAATTCAAGGTGGACGCCTTTCTCGGACGCCAGTTTCGGGGGAAAGTCAAACAGGTCCGCTACGAGCCCACGACCAACCAGAACGTGGTGACCTACACGACCGTGGTGGCTGTCGATAACAAGGACATGAAGCTCCGGCCAGGCATGACTGCCAACGCCACGTTCGTCACGGCCGCGCGGCGCGGGGTGCTGCGAATTCCGACTGCCGCCATGAGCTTTCGACCTCCCACCGGCGCGATCGTCAAAGGCCGGACCAACGCGCCGCCGGCCGCAAGCGACAAGGTCACGCTGATCGAGAACGGGCCATTCGCCGGCCTGCCGGTCATGCCCTGGATGAGCGGAGGGGAGCGGCGGCGTCCGACAGACGAAGAGCGGGCCGCCTACACGGCGACGCTCACGCCGGACCAAAAGAAAAAGTACGAACAGATCATGGCCGAGATTCGCGCCCGGTTCGCACAGGCGGGCGGCGGCGGCGGGTTCGGTGGGGGCGGTGGAGGCGGTGGGGGCGGGTTTGGGGGCCCGGGTGGTGGCGGTGGATTTGGCGGGAGCGGGCCCAGGCCGCGGCCCGAGTCCGAGGGTCCGAAGGCCGGGACGGTCTATGTGGTGGAGAAGGAGGCGCAAGGGCCGGCCGGACAGAGAACGGTTTTGCGGGCGGTGCCGGTCAAGTTGGGCCTGAGTGGACCGGCGGGCGCCGAGGTGCTGGAAGGGTTGAAGGATGGCGACGTAGTGGCTATCGGCGTCAACGCGCCCACGCCTGCCGCCGCGACCGGTACGCGGAGTCTGTTGGGGGGGCCGTTCGGCGGCCCGCCGCGGGGACGCTGAGCAGAGGCGCCAGCCCGGCATGGACCCCATTATCGAGCTTCAGGACTACAGCCGCACCTACCGGAACGGCTCGTTGGAAGTGCACGCCGTGCGGGGTGTGTCGCTCACGATCTTCCCGTCGGAATTCGTCGCGGTGATGGGCGCGAGCGGTTCGGGCAAGTCCACGATGATGAACACGATCGGCTGCCTGGATCGGCCCACGGGCGGTCGCTACCTGCTCGACCGCGTCGATATCGGCCAACTGAACCGCGATGACCTGGCCGACCTGCGCAATCGCAAACTCGGCTTCGTCTTCCAGGGGTTCAACCTGCTGGCGCGCACGACGGCGCTGGAGAATGTTGAGCTGCCGATCCTTTACTCCCGCCCGCCGTTGCGGGCGCGCGAGAAGCACCGGCGCGCGCTCGAGGCGCTCGAGTTGGTGGGTTTGGTTGATCGGGCGCATCACTACCCCAACCAGCTCTCGGGTGGCCAGCAACAGCGGGTGGCCATCGCGCGCGCGCTGGTCAATCAGCCGCGCGTCCTGCTGGCCGATGAGCCGACCGGCAACCTGGATACCCGCACGAGCATCGAAGTCATGGGCGTGTTTCAATCGCTCAACGATCAGGGCATCACCGTGGTGATGGTCACACACGAGTTGGACATCGCCAGCTTCGCCAAGCGCAAGGTCGTCATGCGCGACGGGTTGGTGCGCACCGATGAGCCCATCCTCCAACGGCTGCACGCCCCGGAGGCGCTGGCGAGGCTCGAAGCCGAACACAAAGCCGTTCACCTTGCCTGAGTATGCTCACGATTCTGGAAACCGCTCTGCGCGCCATCCGCCGGAATGTCCTCCGGTCCTTCCTCACCATGCTGGGGATCATCGTGGGCATCGCCGGCGTCATCGTCGGGGTGAGCATGGGCGCGGGGGCCAAGGCGGAAGTCGAGAGGCAGATCGCCAGCATGGGCCAGAACCTCGTCATTGTGTTCTCCGGCAACATCTCGCGCGGCGGCGTCCGGGGCGGGTTCGGGATGCAACCCAACCTGACGGACCGTGATTACGAGGCCCTGCGCCGCGACGTCCCGGGCGTCTCCGGACTCAGCCCCGAAGTGCGCACCACGGCGCAGGTCGCGGCGGGCAACCAGAACACCCAGGTCGGCATCTCGGGCACCAGCGCGGATTTCGCCAGCATCCGCTCGTGGCAGTTCCAGGCGGGCGCGAACTTTACGGAGGCGGACGTCGCCGCCGCCAACAAGGTTTGCCTCATTGGCAAGACCACGGCCGCGACTCTTTTCGGCGAAGGCGTCGATCCGGTCGGTCAAGTGATCCGGATCAAGAACGCCCCGTTCACGATTGTCGGCTGGCTCGCGGCCAAGGGGGCCAACGCCTTTGGCCAGGACCAGGATGATGTCATCTTCGTGCCCTTTACCAGCGCCATGAAGCGGCTCACGGGAGATACCAAGTTCCGCGCCTTCAACCTGCAGGCCCAGAGTTCCGACGCCCTCGAGAGTGTGACCAACCAGGTCGCCAGCGTCCTCCGGCAGTTGCACCAGATCACCCCCGACAAGGAGGACGACTTCTCGATCCGCACGCAGCAGGAAATGAGTGAGTTCGCCAACGCCAACAACCGGGTCATGACCGTGTTGATCGGCGCGTTTGCTGGCCTGTCGCTGGTTGTCGGGGGCATCGGCATCATGAACATCATGCTGGTGAGCGTCACCGAGCGCACGCGGGAGATCGGCATCCGCCTGGCGGTGGGCGCGCGGGCGCGCGATGTGATGCGGCAGTTTTTGACCGAGGCCGTGCTGCTGAGCGCCGTCGGGGGCGCCCTGGGGATTGGCGCGGGCTTCTGGCTGTCGCCCATGCTCACGAAGTTTGCCGGATTCCCGACCTTGATCTCGAATTCGTCCGTGGCCCTGGCCTTCTCCGTCAGCGCGCTGATCGGCGTGATCTTCGGGTTCTTCCCTGCGCTGAAAGCGGCGAACCTGGATCCGATCGACGCGTTGCGCTACGAGTAGCGCCTTCGGCGCGGGCGAGAGCCGCGGCGCCCACACACAAAACTGTCCGCGGCGGTGTCTCTTGGGTGGTGAACGCCGTCACACGGGGCGCAGTCCGCCCAGGGACTCGCAAGGCATGAGCGCCGTCTGGGTCCACCTGGTCACGCACGAGCTGCGTGCCCAGGCGCGCAGGCGGTTGGCTGGCCGCCGCCGTTTGCTCATGGCCCTCGGGTTGGCCGCGCTGGCAGCCTGGTCGATCGCGGCGCCGCAATCTTCCTGCCCCCTGTCGGACCGTGGCCGCCTGTGCTTTATCGTGCTGGCGCTGGCGTGCGCGGTCCACTCGCTGGTGGCCGGACTGCGCCGGTTGGGCTCCTGCCAACCTGAGGCCTGGCGGGAGGGCAGTGTCGAGCTCATGCTCCGAACGGGTGTGAAAGGGCCAGGGGTGGTGTTGGGGCAATTCATGCCTGCGTTCGCCCGCGGCTGCCTCGAGGTGTTTCCCGCCGTGCCGTTGCTGGTCTTCGCCGCAACGCTTGGCGGCACTTCCACGGGCGAGGCCTGCCGCATGTCGTTGGTCGTCGCGGCCACCCTCGGTCTCTCCCTGGCGGTCGGCTTCGCCAGCTCGGCGACCTGCCGGGATGACCGCGCGGCGCTGACCACGACGGCGCTGCTCCTTCTGAGTTTCGTAGTTTGGTGCCCCGTCGTGGGCCTGCTGTGCAACGGGGCGCCCCTCGTCTCCGGCCTTGGGATGTGGTTCCTGGCGGCCAGCCCGAGTTATGCCTTCCGCACTGCCCTGGCTTCGGCGGTCGGCGGGTCTTCCGCGGGCTTTGCGCGCAGCATCGTGACGATCGCCGTGGTGACGGCCGGCCTGTTGGGGCTGGCCGGACGCCAGTTGGGCAGGGCCTGCCGCCAAGCGGTGGAACCGGAGCCACGCGCATTGGATTCGTCCCGGCGCCCGATGCCCGAGGGACCGAACCTCAGCCGATGCGCCGGTTCGGCTGCGATCGATTTCGCGTCGTCCGGTGATGCGAGTCGCAACGGGCTGGATCGCTCAGTCTTCTTTCGGCGCGCGGCCACGGCCCTGCCCTTAATCATCGCCGCCGGGCTGTTCCTGGCCACGCGGGCCCAGCGCGGCAGCGCGGTGTTGGTCCTGTTGGGGGCGCTGTGCGCGGTTCATGTGACGCTGAAGGTGTTGTTGGCGGTGGCGGCCAACTCGGTGCTCTCGAAGGCTCGCCATGCGCGCACCCTGGCGCCGCTCCTGGCGACGCCGGTTTCGGCGGCCGATTGGCTCGGCGCGGCGCACCGCGCGGTGCGCCGCCGTCATCGCCTCCCGCTTGCTGCCACACTCCTGGCGAATTGGGTGGCCCTGGGCTCAATTGCGCTGAGCGGCGGCTCGATGTTCGCGCTGAGCGAGAAGGTCATGATTGGGGTGGTGCTGGTGGCGGGATGCGTGCAGCTCTGGATCGATGCGTTTGCGCTGTGCTGGCTTGGGATGTGGCACGGGTTAGGCGGCCGCGGGCTTGGCGTGGCTTTGTTGGAGACCCTGGGTGGGGTCCTCGTGCCGCCCTGGGCGGTGATGGTGGCGCTGTTGGCCTTCAATGTAGGGAGCTTCTATTCGGTGAACGAATTCGCGGCGTATTTTCTCGTCTGGCTCGGGTTCGGCGGTTTGCTCAGTCCCGTAGCGGGGGCCTGGGCGAGGCACGAGCTAATCCATCAATTGCGCTCCCGAGCTGTTGCCTAACTGGCGCGGAGCGTCGAGGGGCGGACACGGGCCTTGGCAGGCGACCGGAGGCGGATGCGAGATCGGGCTGACGCCCAATGCCACGCGAGGGTGGCAGCCGACGTCAGTCGGCTCAAACTCCTCAGGCGCTCACGGCCCGCTGATCGCGCGCAATCCTCGGGCCAGTCGCTGGTGGGAAGAGGAAGTCAGATCGGACTGACGTCCGATGCTACGTGGCGGTGTGGCGGTGGC